>ENA-OROD01003000-OROD01003000.1-human-gut-metagenome-genome-assembly--contig:-NODE-3000-length-11622-cov-2.897208_pt1 | contig 11622 bp, 10 predicted proteins | sample MGYA00242123_ERZ509038 | MGnify/ENA primary metagenome ERZ509038 (study PRJEB26280, sample SAMEA2338719) | human gut metagenome | biome: human gut; feature: human-associated habitat; material: faeces... | reverse complement strand
CATATGAATTACTTCATCATCAATAACTTTCAAAGCATCGATCAGGAATTTCGGGTTGAATCCGATGAGAATATCTTTACCATCTTTTTCAATATCAATCTCTTCATTCATGGAACCCATAGCAGAATCGATTTTCAGTTCCATGCTGTTATCTTTGATCTCGATTACGATTGGTTTTTTGTCGCCTTCTCGTACCAGAAGTGTTGCTCGGTCAATACAGTCAAGGAATTCTTTTTTGTTTACGCTGACTTTTGTATCGTAATCACTGGACAGCATCTGATCAATTTTAAAATAATCGCCTTCAATAAGTCTGGAAACAACGATTGTATTGTCAAATTCAAACAGAATATGATTTTTTGTAAAATAGATACTTACCTGATCGTCAATTTCACCGGACAGGATCTTGCTGATCTCACTTAATGTTTTTCCCGGAACAACGATCTTGCGATCTGAATAATCTTTTTTCAGAGGCATCTTACGGATAGAGATACGATGACCATCCAGAGAAACAACTTTAAGCTGTGATCCCCTGATTTCAAAAAGTTCACCTGTCATCATTTTATTATTATCATTAATAGCAATAGAGAATATTGTCTGATTAATAACTTCCTTTAACTGGAACTGGGAAAGTGTAATCATCTTATCTTTAATAATAGCAGGAAGGTAAGAAAAATCATCTCCGGATTTTCCTGCTATATTAAACTTACTTTTTTCACATGTAATAAGTGCATTATTATTAGAATCAGTAGTTAAAGTAATATCATTATCAGGCAGCTTTCTTACAATTTCAGAAAAAAGCTTAGCGTCTATGGCAATCTTACCTTTTTCTATAATTTCACCTTCTACTATAGTTTCAATGCCAAGTTCCATATCGTTACCTGTGAACTTGATTTCATTAGTAGTAGCATCAATAAGAATACATTCAAGAATATTCATAGTAGTTCTTGTAGGTACAGCCTTCATTACGATACCTACAGCTTTGTTTAAGTTAGATTTAGTAAAAACTAATTTCATGTTGATAACTTCCTTTCGATAAAATTGTAGTGGAGAAGAGCTATATATAAATATATAAATGCAGTAGCCGTAGTCTTAGGGGTTGTTAAAATGTTAAAAAGTATGTAAAGCCTTAAAAACACTGGATATATGAAAATAATAACCATGTTAGAAAACACAAAATTTAATGTTCAATGTATGTGAAAAATTAAATTTTAAAAAAATATACATAAATTTAAAAAAAAGTTATAAAGAACATTCAACATAAAAATAACATCTAATTAACAAATTATCCTAAAACCATTGTGGAAAACTTTTTAAGATGGATTAAGCTTCTTTATTAATATATCAATAGTGCTCTTGGTAGTTTCATTATTAGCTGTTTCTTTAGCAATCTTTTCTGAACCATATAATATAGAATGATCTCTACCACCTAAAGCTTTACCTATAGCTTCAAGAGGAGTCTGTGTCATCTGCCTGCACAGATACATTGCAATATGTCTAGGAAAAGCTATATCAGCACTTCTCTTATGAGATATTATATCTTCAGGCTTAATGTGGAAATGTTCAGCAACTACATCAATTATAAGTTCTGGTGTAATCTCTTTCTTAGAGTAAGGAGATATAAGATCCTTAAGTGTATTCTCAGCAAACTCTGCAGTAAGAGGTGTGTGGGAAAGCTTAGAATAAGCTGAAAGCTTGGTAAGCGCTCCCTCAAGCTCCCTGATACTTGAAGTAATATTAGTTGCAACATAATCTTTAACTTCATAAGGAAAATCAATTCCTAAAGCCTCAGACTTCTTATTAATAATAGCCATCTTAGTTTCATATGTAGGAATCTGGATATCTACCGGAAGTCCGCTTTCAAAACGTGTTCTTAATCTGTCAGGAAGAGTTTCCATTTCCTTAGGTGGTCTATCAGAAGATATAACAATCTGTTTTCCTAAAAGATAAAGGTCATTAAAGGTATTGAAAAATTCTTCCTGAGTAGAAACCTTTCCTATTATAAATTGAATATCATCAATAAGAAGAACGTCAATATTACGGTATTTATTTCTGAATTCAGTGTTCTTGTTAGTCTTAACCGATTCGATAAGTTCATTAGTAAATGTCTCAGAAGTTACGTATAAAACCTTCTTAGATGGGTCACTTGCAATAATAAAATGTGCAATAGCCTGCATAAGATGAGTTTTACCAAGTCCGGCACCTCCGTATATGAACAGAGGGTTATATATCTGTCCAGGTGTTTCGGCAACAGCGAGTGATGCTGCGTGAGCCAGATTATTATTAGTACCTATTACAAATGTGTCAAATGTGTAATTAGGATTTAGATTCTGTGAAGCAAGACTATTATCAGTAGAAACTGAAGATGTCTTTTTCTTTAATTCATCTTCCTTTTTCTCAGCAGATGACATAATAATTACCTGATATTCTTTGTTCATTACTTCACATACGGTAACTTCAAGAAACTTGAGGTAACGTTTTTCAATATATACAATGCTCCTTTCATCAGTAGAAGCGTCATCTTCTAAAGATGAGAAAGTAAGAGTAAGAACATTGCCGTCAAGTTTATATATTTTAAGGGGTTTAATCCATGTTTTAAAAGAAACATCAATAATTTCGTGTTCTTCTTTAAAAGTAGAGAGAATTAAATCCCATTTATCAATCAATGTCTGTAATTCATCCATAAATTCTAGGCCTTTCTGGCTTGTTAATTAGCCTGTCCAATCATAAAAATACATTCCTTTATATAATATATCATTTAGAAAATTATTTCAATATTTGGGCAGATTAAGCCCTGTGGATAATTTTATGGATAAAAATGTATTAACATGAATGTGGAAAATATTATAAACGCGAAAAAGGTCGAAAATAGGCACTTTTTCAAAAATATCGTTAATAACTAACGTAATTATAAAGAGTTTTCCACAAGTTATCAACATTTTGTGGAAAACTCTTTTATATTCTTATTAAAAAATATTAAAAATGTCCTATTTATGCGGATTACTGGATTGTGAAAAACCTGTTGAAAGCGTTTTTTATAGAATTAGTATATATAAAAATAAATACAGTAATTATCAAGTTTTTCTTGACTTTATAATGTTTACACAATATAATCAGTTCTGTGTTTTGAAATTTTTTATATGAAAATATTCTTACCATAATAAACTACAATGGTAATGAAGGAGGTGCATAGACTATGAAGATGACATTTCAGCCAAAGAACAGACAGAGATCTAAGGTTCATGGATTCAGATCAAGAATGAGTACTGCAGGTGGAAGAAAAGTTTTATCAGCAAGAAGAGCTAAGGGTAGAAAGAAACTTTCAGCTTAATTAATATTTTCTTGATTTTGTTGGCAGATGGGAGTTTCTCATCTGCTTTTTTCAGATTATATTAATATTAAATTTAAGCAACATTTTAATTAATAAGAATGGTGAATGGTATGAAATATAAGGATTTTGAAACATTAAGAAGTAATCAGGAATTTAAAAAGGTGTACAATAATAAGAAGTCTTTTGCTAACAAGAATCTTATAATGTATATTTCTGAGAATGGAACGGATACTAAACGATTAGGTGTATCTGTGAGTAAGAAGGTCGGGAATAGTATTGTCCGACACAGACTGGCAAGACTGATAAGAGAGGCATTCCGCCTTAGTACAGACTGTATACCCGATGGATATGATTATGTTGTCGTAGCCAGAGCCAGTTTGAAAGATAAGGGTTTTTTTGAAACTAAGGAATCAATGATTCATTTATTGAAACTTCATAAGCTTTATAAGCAGAATTAAACAGGCGGTTAATATGAAGGATATAAAGATTAAGTTAAAGAATGCGGGCAAGTTCATAGTTCTTAAGATGATAAGATTATACCAGCTCGCAATATCTCCTTATAAAGGAGGAAAATACTGCAGCTTTATTCCAACATGTTCGCAATACGCAATTGAAGCTATTGAAATGTATGGAGTTTTCTTAGGTGGGTGGTTGGCACTTAAAAGAATATTAAGGTGCAATCCATTTAATAAGAACGCTTATGGCTTTGATCCTGTGCCAGTAGGCAGGTATGGGAAAAGAAAAAAGCAATAAACAACTGAATATTTGGATAGTGCTATATTATGCGGAGGTGACAATTTGAGTATTATTAAGCCAATTGCACAGTTACTTGGTTACATTTTAGACATCCTTTTCATGGGTCTTAATGCAATAGGAATTGGTAATATTGCAATAGCAATCATTATTTTTACTCTGCTTGTTAAAATGTTAATGCTACCATTACAGATTAAGCAGCAGAAGATGACTAAGTTACAGTCAGTTATGAACCCGGAGATAAAGGCTATTCAGGAGAAGTATAAGGGAAAGAACAGTGATACAGTAGCTATGCAGAAGATGCAGGCAGAAACTAAGGCTGTTTATGAAAAATACGGTGTTTCACAGTGGGGAAGCTGTGTACAGCTTCTTATCCAGATGCCTATTCTTTTTGCTCTTTACAGAGTATTCCAGCAGATACCACTATATATTTCACAGATTAAGGTACTTTTCCTTAATATACTTGGACTTAATGGTGCTGATGGTATTTCATCTGTATCAGGATATGCTGATACTCTTAATGAGATATACGGAAAGACTGTTGACTGGAGCAATAAAAGCACAGCTGTAACTACACTTAATTCATTCACTGCAGATCAGTGGACTAAGTTAAAAGAAGCATTTCCAGCATTTTCTGATATGATTACACAGAATCTTGATAAGATTAACCATATGAATACTTTCTTAGGCGTTAACATGTCTCAGAATCCAGGTTTTGGTCTTCATATAGCTATATTAATTCCAATTCTTGCAGGTGTTACACAGTTTATATCTGTTAAGGTTTCACAGGCTGGCATGGAGCAGCCTGACAGTGATAATCCAGCAGCAGCATCTATGAAGATGATGACTTATTTTATGCCGCTTATGTCAGCATTTCTTGCAATAAGTCTTCCTTCAGGTCTTGGTGTTTACTGGATTGCAACTGCTGTTATACAGACAATCCAGACAATCTTCATTAACAGATATTATGATAAGATTGGAACAGATAAGATTGTAGAAAAGAATGTTGAAAAACGTAATAAGAAGAGAGCCAAGAAGGGACTTCCAGCAGAAACTATCGTTAAAGGTGCTTCTGTAAGTACTAAGAATGTAAATAATAACAAAAATTCTGTTTCTTCAAGTGCAGACAGGGCAAAGAAGCTTCAGGAAAGAAAAGAAGCTAACGATAAGAAAATCCAGGAATTAAAGGAAGCCGCTGCAGCAAGCGGTAAGTCAGCCAAACCAGGAAGTCTTGCTGATAAGGTTGGTATGGTATCAAGATACAATGAGGTTAATGATAAAAGAAAATAGAGAGGGTTAAGTAATGGAATATATTGAAGTTACAGGAAAATCTGTTGAAGAAGCTATAACTAATGCCTGCACAAAGCTTGGTATTCCGAGTGATAAGCTTGATTATGAGGTTATAGACAAAGGTAATTCAGGATTTTTAGGAATATTTAATTCTAAGCCTGCAAAGATTAAAGCAAGAGAAAAACAGGAAGAACCAGAAGTTAAGTCTGTTGAGACTCCTAAGAAGTCAGAAGAACCAGTTCATGTTGAAAAGAAATTTGAAAAGAAGACTGATGATTTAAAAAAGGCAGAGCCTAAGAAGGAATTCAAGTCTGAACCTAAGAAAGAGTTCAAAAAGGAACACAAGCCTGCTGATAATTACAAGAATGCAGAAGTTAAGGAAGCTCCTAAGGCTGAAGCACAGCCAAAGGAAGAGCCTTTTACAGAAGAACAGAAGGAAGTTATCAGAAAAGATATCAAAGCATTTCTTGACAGCATGTTTGGTGCTATGAGCATGGAAGTTAAGGCTGATATTACATTTGACGATGAAGAAAATAGCGTTAATGTAGATCTTTCTGGAGATAACATGGGTGTTCTTATCGGTAAGAGAGGACAGACACTTGATTCTATCCAGTATCTTACAAGTCTTGTAATTAACAAGAACAGTGAGAAGTATGTAAGAGTTAAATTAGATACAGAGAACTATAGAAAGAGAAGAAAAGAAACTCTTGAGTCTCTTGCTAAGAACATTGCATACAAGGTTAAGAGAAGCAGAAGACCTGTTTCACTTGAGCCTATGAACCCATATGAAAGAAGAATTATCCATTCAGCACTTCAGGCAGATAAGTTTGTTTCTACAAGAAGTGAGGGTGAAGAACCTTTCAGACATGTTGTTGTTTATCTTGAAAGAGAGAATAATAACAGATATAACAGATAATTAGATATATGATTTTATTAAATGCTGTGGTATTATTATCACAGCATTTTTTATATGGAGGATGGAAATGGAGGATACAATAGCAGCTATATCTACAAGTACAGTGTCAAGCGGTGGAATTAGTATTGTAAGAATAAGCGGTCCTGATGCAATTATTATTGGAGATAAAGTTTTTAAGTCAAAAAAGAATATTAATCTTGCAAATGTACAGAGTCATACGGTACATTTTGGAAATATATGTGATAACGGTAATGAAATTGATGAAGCACTTGTAATTGTAATGAAAGCTCCTAACACTTATACAAGAGAGAATATTGTTGAGATTGACTGTCATGGCGGTATTCTTGTTACTAAGAAGGTGTTAGAGGCGGTACTTAACGCTGGTGCAAGGCTTGCAGAGCCTGGTGAATTTACAAAGAGAGCATTTCTTAATGGAAGAATTGACCTGTCACAGGCGGAGGCTGTTATTGATATTATTAATGCAAAGAATGATTATGCTCTGAAGTCATCTGTTAATCAGTTAGATGGTAAGTTATCTGAAAAGATTAAGAATATAAGAGAGATAATATTGAATAATGTTGCATTTATTGAGGCTGCTCTTGATGATCCAGAACATTTTGATATAGATGCTAATGTAGATAACCTTAAAAATGATGTGGAAAACTGTCTTAATAATGTGGATAACTTGTTAAAAACATGCGATAATGGCAGAATCATGCATGATGGCGTGCGTACAGTCATTTTGGGGAAAACTAATGCAGGAAAGTCAAGCCTGCTTAATGTACTTGCAAGAGAAGAGAGAGCAATTGTTACTGATATAGAAGGAACTACGAGAGATACTCTTGAAGAAATGATTAATCTGTCTGGAATTACTCTTAATCTTATTGATACTGCAGGAATCAGAAAAACTGATGATGTTGTTGAAAGCATTGGGGTTAATAAGGCTAAGAAGCTTGCAGAAATCGCTGATCTTGTAATATATGTAGTTGATTCTTCAAGAGTACTTGATGATAATGATTATGAGATTATGGAACTTATCAAGGATAAGAAGGTTCTTGTAATACTTAATAAAGCTGATCTTGCACAGGTTACAACAGCAGAAGATATTAAGAAAATAATCAACTGTGAGACAGTTACTATATCTGCAAAGCAGGAGACGGGAATTGAAGAGCTTGAGGAAACCGTTAAGAATATGTTCTTTAATGGCGAAGTTAAGTTTAATGAGGATGTATATATTACAAGTACAAGACATAAAGAGCTTTTAAAGAAAGCTGAGGACAGCTTAAAGCTTGTACTTGATGGAATTGATAACATGGTAAGTGAAGATTTCCTTACTATTGATTTAATGGCTGCATATGAGAATCTTGGTCTTATAATAGGAGAGGAGATTGAAGATGATCTTGCCAACAGAATTTTTTCAAAGTTCTGTATGGGTAAGTAATGCAGGTTGATAAGGAGAAGTAATATGCCTAATATTAGAGAAGAATATGATGTAGTTGTAGTAGGTGCTGGTCACGCAGGTTGTGAGGCTGCCCTTGCTGCTGCAAGAATGGGACTTGAAACAATTATATTTACAGTAAGCGTTGAAAGTATAGCAATGATGCCTTGTAATCCTAATATAGGAGGAAGTTCTAAGGGTCATCTTGTAAGAGAAATAGATGCTCTTGGTGGCGAGATGGGAAAGAATATAGATGCTACATTTATACAGTCAAAGATGTTAAATGCATCAAAAGGCCCTGCGGTTCATTCACTCCGTGCACAGGCTGACAAGTCCGATTACAGCAGAAGAATGAGAAATGTGCTTGAGAATACTGAGCATCTGCATATAAGACAGGCAGAGGTTTCAGAGATTATTGTTAATGATGGAAAAATTGGCGGTGTAAAGACTGTTTCTGGTGCAGAATACATAGCTAAAGCAGTTGTTTTATGTACAGGAGTATATCTTAAGGCAAGATGTATATATGGTGATGTAAGCTATCATACAGGTCCTAATGGATTACAGGCTGCCAATCATCTTACACAGTCACTTATTGATAATGGAATTGAAGTGAGAAGATTCAAGACAGGTACACCTGCCAGAGTTGATAAAAGGTCAGTGGATTTTTCTAAGATGACAGAGCAGTTCGGTGATAAGAGAGTTGTGCCATTTTCATTTGAAACAGACCCTGAGAGCATACAGAAAGAGCAGGTAAGCTGCTGGCTTACATATACTAATGAAGAGACACACAAGATTATTATGGATAATCTTGACCGTTCACCTCTTTATTCAGGAGATATCCACGGAACAGGCCCAAGATACTGTCCATCAATTGAGGATAAGGTTGTAAGATTTGCAGACAAAGACAGACATCAGGTATTCATTGAGCCAGAGGGCTTGTATACTAATGAAATGTATCTTGGAGGAATGAGCAGTTCAATGCCTGAGGATGTGCAGTATGCAATGTATAGAACGGTTCCTGGTCTTGAGAATGTCCGAATCGTAAGAAATGCTTATGCTATTGAGTATGACTGTATTAACGCTGTTCAGTTAAAGTCTTCTCTTGAATTCAAGAAGATTGAAGGATTATTTGCTGGTGGACAGTTTAATGGAAGCTCAGGATATGAGGAAGCTGCTGCACAGGGAATTGTCGCAGGTATCAATGCGGCACTTTTCGTTAAGAAGGAAGAACCACTTATACTTGACCGTTCAGAAAGTTATATAGGAGTTCTTATAGATGACCTTGTAACTAAGGAAACAGCAGAGCCTTACAGAATGATGACAAGCCGTGCAGAGTACAGACTTATATTAAGACAGGATAATGCAGATATAAGACTTACTAAATATGGTTACAGAGTCGGACTTATAAGCGAAGAAAGAATGAACCGCCTTACCCGCAAGATTCAGCTTATAGATGAAGAAATTGAGCGTGTTAAGTCAGTTAATATAGGAACTGGAAGTGAAGTACAGAAGGTACTTACAGATAACGGAAGTACAGAGCTTACAACAGGTGCTACACTTGCAGAACTTATAAGAAGACCGGAGCTTTCATATGATGTTCTTGCTCCAATTGATAAGCACAGACCAGAGTTGCCTTGTGATGTATGTGAGCAGGTTAATATTAATCTGAAATACGAGGGATATATAGACAGACAGTTAAGACAGGTTGAACATTTTAAAAAGCTTGAAAATAAGCTTATACCAGACAGCCTTGATTACTTAGAAATAAGCGGATTAAGAAAAGAGGCTATGCAGAAGCTTGATAAATTCAGACCTCGTTCAATTGGACAGGCTTCAAGAATATCAGGTGTTTCGCCTGCTGATATATCAGTGCTTCTTGTTTACCTGGAGTCTCTTAGAAGAAAGCATTAATCATTGATAAGGAGAAATGTATGATAAATGAAACATTTAAGAATAATCTGAATTCTATAGGTGTTGAGCTTACAGACAGACAGTACGAGCAGTTTGATATGTATTATAAGCTGATGGTTGAATGGAATAGCTTTATGAATCTTACTGGAATTACAGATTACGAAGAAGTTCTTTTAAAGCATTATGTTGACAGTCTTGTGTTAGATATTGAAAAAATCGGACATAAAAAGAAAGAGATTTCTCTTATTGATGTTGGAACAGGTGCTGGTTTTCCGGGGCTTCCGTTAAAAATAGCACATCCACAGCTTAATGTAGTTCTGCTTGATTCACTTAATAAAAGAGTAAAGTTTCTTAATCAGGTAATAGAAGAACTTGGACTTACAGGAATAGAAACAGTTCATTCAAGAGCAGAGGATGGTGGAAGAAATAATGACTTAAGAGAACATTTTGATGTAAGTGTTTCTCGTGCTGTTGCTAACTTAGCAACTCTTGTGGAATATAACCTTCCATTCGTAAAGGTTGGTGGATATTTTGTGGCATATAAGTCAGGAGATATTGATGAAGAATTAGTAAATGCTAAGAAAGCAGTCAGTGTTCTTGGCGGAACGATAGAAGAAGTGAAGAAATTCCAGCTTCCTGGTACTGATATTGACCGTTCTTTAGTATATATCAAGAAGATTAAGCCTACATCTGGAAAGTTTCCAAGAAAGGCTGGACTTCCTTCAAAAGAGCCGGTTGCGTAAGCAGTCTGTATACACAATATAGTATAAAGAAAACCCATATTATTCACATAAAATGATTAGTAGCTCATCATATTGTGGATAATATGGGTTTATTTTATATGTGTTGTTGATTATCTGGATTTATCTAATAGTGGTTAATTTAGAAATATCTCAGCCTGTCTTACAAATTCAGCCGGTTGTTCAACCTGTGGAAGCTTCTTGGCATCCTGAATCATAACATTTTCAATTGCTGGATTGATGTGGATATATTCATCAATAACGTCATTATTATTGTGCATACCGTTAATCATGTATATACAGTTATCAAGCTCAGAAAGTGCTTTTGAGATAGTAACAGTAGTAAAGTTACATTCAGTGCTGATAAACAGATATTTGGCTGAAGCATCACCAAGATGTGCATTCTCATGGCATGCATTGATATAATCAGCCGGAATTCTTCCATCTATAAAATTTTTTGAAAGAAGCTTTCTAAGAGATGGTCTGTTAAACAGAATGTTGTATACAGAAGTTCCAATAACAGGCACATTTAAAATGTGTCTTCTTATTCCACTTAAGTTATCAGGCCCTTTAAGAGCATCTTCAACTGATAAAGGAGAAACAAGAATAATCTTATTAAACAGTGCATGATTATTAAATGCAGCCATTATCACAATTGGTGTTGAGCCTGCTGTAGCAACAACATCAGTTTTGGAACGAATAACATTGAGCACGAAATCATTGATAAGCTGTGTATACATAAATGTTGTATAAGTAAGATTAGGTTTATCAGAATGACCACATCCCAATAAATCAATAGCGTAAACCTTGTGATTCTTAGCAAAACTGTTTATAGTCTGTTCCCATTCGTAGCTTGAACTGTAAGAATTAAGATCGTGTATAAGTAAAAGTGGAGAACCTGAGCCGGCAGTTATATATGCAATATTGCCGAACTTCCACTGATAATTGCTTCTTATTCTTTTACCTGTATAATTATTAGCGGTAGATAATTTGAATATTATGCTGTTAATCAGGTGTGTAGTAGTAATAACAGCAGTTCCCATACCTACTGCCAGTCCTATTTTTTGCCATTTATTCATAATAGATGCCTCCTGAAATTTCCGAAAGAAAATGTTCTAACGCACTTTTAGATAAAATTATTATATTCCATTATTTTGTGTGTGGCAATGATAATTTGTGTTAATGCATCTTCTAAAATATATATTATTACCACTTCTTGAGATGTTTTTTAAATAAATTAGTACTT
>ENA-OROD01002997-OROD01002997.1-human-gut-metagenome-genome-assembly--contig:-NODE-2997-length-11631-cov-3.032654_pt1 | contig 11631 bp, 16 predicted proteins | sample MGYA00242123_ERZ509038 | MGnify/ENA primary metagenome ERZ509038 (study PRJEB26280, sample SAMEA2338719) | human gut metagenome | biome: human gut; feature: human-associated habitat; material: faeces... | reverse complement strand
GAGAAAACCGCTTAATGTGTTGCCTTATTACTGGAGTCCGGGAAGATGAAATTCAGTGTCAAATTCAAAGCTGACGACGTCCGCAAAATGTTTAAGGACTTGAAAAAAGAGTTCCGGGACGGAGCGGACGGGGCAAGAGCCGGATATTACGAAGGCGAGAGAATAAAAAGTAAAGATGGTAAGGAAACTCCATTAATTGCCGATATTGGTTTGTGGAATACCTTTGGAGTTCCTCAAATGAAGATTCCTCAACGTCCTTTTATGCAAAATGCTGAAGTGAAGATCCAAAAAAGAGCCCCGAAAATTATGCAAAAGGGCTTGGATGACGGAAAAACGCTCAACAAAATTATGGCTGAAATTGCTGAGGATATGAGAAGTAACATAATTAATGCTTTGACTATAAATAGCAATTACGAAAAAAATGCTGATATTACTATTTATGGTGGCTGGATGAAAAATAAAATTAGCGGAAAACCATTTAAAGTTGAAGGTAAAGGAGAAGGTAAAAATCCCCTTTATAATAATGGGGATTTGGTTGATGGTGTCCACATCGCCATGGTCAAAAATGGTAAAGAAAAGCCTTTAGGAAAATAAAATGTCATTAAATCTGCACGCCATAGTCGGAGACGCCTTGACTGTTGTTAATGATTGGAAAGACCTTGTTTTTACCAAAGTAACAACTGAATGGCAGGTTAATAGCCGCGAGCCGGTTGTTACTACTTCGGAGTTGACTGTTAAGGGAAAGATACAGCCTGCCAGTTTACAGGAGTTACGTGAAACTGGGTTTGACCTTCAGGAATACCAATATTTTAAGGTGTTTATCTCCGGCGAGCCAACACAGCTCGACCGATTGCGACAGTTTGGTTCGGATACCTTCAAGTGTGACGGGTATACTTATCAGGTAGTTGCTAAGGAAGCTTGGGACGATGCTGGTTGGCGTGAAGTTTATGCTTACCGCATAGAATATGAGGAGCCGATTAATGACGGAACCTGATTTATACGATTATCTTCAATCTTTAATGCCGACATTGCAATTTGTTAATCCCTATATTGATGACCGGCCGCTCCCTAAACCAGGAATAGATTTTGCAACGTTTAACATTCTTGATGTTCAGGATATTGGCTGGAGCCAACCGAGACATACAAATTATGACAAGGAAAAAGGATTAATTAGCATTGCCTATGACGTGCAACGTATTTATCGAGTGCAATTGGATTTTTACGGTCCCTCAGCGCTTGGCAATGCGTCGTTGTTTAAGCAGACATTGCAGGTCAATTTAACCCAGAATTATGGTGTAGCAGACCTTAAAAAGATGTCGACTTTGCGCAATCTGACCTTTTTGCAGGAAAACAAAAAATATATGAAACGTTACAATTTTGACGTGGAACTTTTTGTTGTCGATACGGTAACAAAAATCTCTCCGGCAATAGAAAAAGCCCAAATTACCTTACACGGTTTTGGCAAATAACCCTTAATTTTCATCTTTAACAAGGACAAATAATATGAGTTTACCTTTCAGTAAATTTGTACCGATTTCGGCTGTGGTCCAAAGTCCGGCCTTTACGGTTGAAAAAAAACACATGCTCTTGGCTATGACTTCTCCGTTAATCGGGTCTTCTACTCCGGCGCTCACTTATTCGGGTGTAAGCGCCTTAACTGATTTTAAGGCAGATTTCGGTTCTGAAATTCCCGAATACGAAGTCGCTTCAAGATATTTTGGCTTCTTATCCAAGACTGGAATTGCTCCAGAGAAGTTGATTGTTGCTCGGTGGTACAAAGAAGCAGCAGCACCGTTTATCAAAGGTACTAAGGATTTGGCATCAATTGCTCAGCTTAAAGCCGTCGATAATGGGAGCTTTAAACTAACCCTTGGTTCTTCAGAATTTGAGGTCGTTGTTAATCTTTCAACCGCTAACAGTTATTCTGAAGTAGCTTCTTTGATACAAACTGCTGTTCAGGGAAATAGTGCAGGAGGTGAGGCTTATACTGGTGCGACAGTCGTTTATAATACCATTACCGGCGGTTTTATTATTACTTCCGGTGCAGCAGGAAAAGAGGCAACAGTAGCTGCTGTTAGTGCCGGAACGACAGGGACCGATCTGAGTACAATGCTGGGGTTGCTTACTGCTGAATTGTCTCAGGGCGTAGACGCTGAAACATTTGCAGAATTTTGCGACCGTATTTTTAATGCCAATACGGCCGGCTATTCAATTACAACGATTGAAGAGCTTGATGAAGACAGCATTACGGCTGCTGTTGAGTGGCTCCAGGGGAATATTGGCGGACAGACGATTAATTCGATGGTTCGTTTGGTATTCAATATCCAAGATAAGGCAACTGCAAAAGCTTTGCAATCTACGCTTTCTACTCTTGGCTATACTGGGTATGTTATCGATTATGATGAAAAAGGTGAATACGTAAACGCTCTTTCCTGCGCGATTGCAGCGTCTACAGATTATAACACAGCTAATGGAGCCAAGAACTTTAATTTCCAGCCGGCCAAAGGTTATACGCCAATTACCACGCTGGGGAGTGTTATTGACTATCAGCAGGGGCAGACCAATCTTTCCTTGGCTGAAGAACTTGATGCCTTGTGCATTTCTTACATTTATTCTGTAGGTTTTGGCGATCAACAGGAAGTTTTGTATGGTATGGGACTAATGCAAGGCAGTTTTGGGACAGAGGACGTACAGGTCAACGAAAGCTGGCTTGAAAGGGACTTGCAGACACAAGTAATGAACGGCTTTATCAGTCTTGAAAAACTTGGTTTACAGGGTGATGATGCCAAGGAATTTATGTCGACCATTGTTACTCCTTCCTTTGAACAGGGAAAAACCAATGGTACGATTGCCCGTAACGGTAAGCTTTCAGATACTGATCGCAACACCATTTATATGATTACGAATAATGCCGCGGCTGCCGATGCCGTAGAGAACAACGGGTATTTCTTTCAGGTTCAAGATTTAACAGCTGAGGATATTAAAGCTCGCAGAGTTAGAATCATTGTTTGTTATCTGTGTGGCGGTGTTGTTAACCAAGTCAGAATCATTAATAACATTTTTGGAGCTTAAACATGAACGATATTTCAACAAACAAAGTTGGTTTTCAGAACCTTAGATATTCTTTAACGGCGTTACCTGTTTTGGCTTTCTTAAAATTGGATGGTTTTGCTCCCGAAGGCGTCCAATGGGAAAAGGCTCAGCCGGCATCTACACGCTTAGGTGCGGACGGATTGGCTGTTGTTAACCAAAAAGCAGTTTTATATACCTGTACGATTAATTTGTTGCCGACATCAAATTCTCGTTTGGCTTTAGATAACTTAATCAGTGCAACTACGGCCAAATATGGTAAATCTCTTGTGGACTATACCATTGTGATGACTGTTTCAAACCTTACAACCGGAATTAAAACAATCTATACCGGCGGTACGATTGAAGAGGTTGACGCGGGAGATTCGGCTAATCTTGATGACGGCCAAAGCGATAAACAGTATCGTTTGACCTTTACCGATCGCACAAATTCGCCACTGTAAGGAAAAGAATATGCAAAAAGTAATCAAGGTACAGATTAAAGATTTTGAAAATACTGTTCACTTTCAAATCAGGCTCTTTGATGTAATGGAAGGGCTTGACTTTATTGACCGTCATATGGGGACAAAAGACCGTTCTATCAAAGCTTTTTTGAAAGATTTACTGCCATTGGCAACTTTGCTTAATACTCAAGGAACAGAACCAGTCGCTGTAATGTCTGTTGAAACGGTTAGTTCATACTTTCAAAATCCTCTGGCAGTTTTGGAATTAGGTATAAAAATTTTGGAACACCAGATGGTTTTTATGAAAGAATCCGAAATATTCCGGGAATACGCCGAGGCAGCCGCAAAGTTGTTGCGTTTGCAGATTTCGGATTGAGCAATGCCATAGGAAATATCTTAAAATCTGAAGTTTCAGTTTTGGAACTACAACAAATGGACATTGGCGACCTGTATCTGGCGAATTTGGCCGCCTATGTCCGCACGCAAAATGAAATTGCTTATTCAAATCGGGAAAAAGACAAAATAGGGAAACGTTAAAATGTCACTGTTTTCGGATGCCGTTATAAACTTTTTTGTAAATTCCAAAGATGCTGAAAATTCTCTTGGAGGTTTAGAGAAAAAGTTTAACCAAACCGTCAATTCCATTCAAAATGGATTAATTGGTAAGTTAGGTGGCATTACAGCCGGCGTTTTAGGAATTAAATCAATTACCCAAGTTTATGATGAGACGTTAAAATTGGTTAATCTTTCTGAACGCTGGAATCTTCCGGTTGAAAAGGTCAGTCAGTTTGCCAATGCGTTTGCTCAATTTGGCGGTGATGCAGATAGTGCTATTGGTATGATTGAAAAGCTGCAACAGGCTGCCAACAGTTTGCGTTTTGAGTCTTCGGGGCCTCTGAAAGACTTATCGGCAATTATGGGAACCAACCTTTTTAACAAGGATTATCTGGGAGCGATAACAGCTCTTCGTTCAGAGTTCCGCACATTGAATAAAAATGCACAGGTAAAAGTTACCGATATGCTAGGGGGAGATATTACGCTTCAGAGGATGCTGAAGGCCTCAGATGAAGAGTTTGCCGCTATTTTGGAAAAATCGCAAAAGTTTGGGACGATTAGCGAAAAAACTGCCAGCTCTATGCGTAAACTTGACCGTAGCCTTGCTACAATTAAACAAGCTTTTAAGGCAATTTCTGGAGCTTCTCTGGAGAGATTGGTTCCGGTTTTTGACAAACTGAGCGGGTTTATGGAAAATCTGGCATTGTCTTCGGATGATGTAAAAGTCGGTATTTTGGGCATTTTAGGGGCTGTTACGTTGCTGGGACCGGCTCTTTCCGTTTTAAAAGTTCTTTTGGGAGGTCTATTTAACCCGTTTAATCTAGGTGTGGGGTTGGCTATTGCCGGAGTTTATCTGCTTTATCAGAATTGGGACAAGGTAACAGAAGCTTTTAATAAATTTATGGCAGAAAGCCCACGACTTATTGAATTTTGCCAAGCAATTGCTGATGGCTTTAGTTTAATAGGTGATGTTTTCAGATGGTTGGCAGATACATCGGATAATTGGTTTCCGGTTTTAAAGAATATTTTTAGCTTTGTTGATAAATATGTGCCGATTTTGACTCGTCCTTTGGAGTTGCTCTCGAAGATTGGGTCAGGGCTGGTCGACATAGGGAATGCAACTGGCGGTTTTATTGCCGGAGCGGTTTCTGAAGGTTCTTGGGAAGGAGCTGTGCGAGGAGCTGTCTATGGAATGGAACACATCCCACCGGCAGCGACTATGCGTGCAGCTCAGTCCTATAGCTCTATTAATAACACAACCAACAACCGCAATCAACAAAACCAGACGATCATTAATCGGGGGACAACCACCGTTACCATTAATGGAGTTAAGGGTGCCGAGGATATTGTTCCACAATTAAGAAGTACTGTTCAAAACAATATGCTCCCTATAGGTTATACTCCAATGACATCGCCCACGAGGTAAAAGCTATGGCAAAAGAAATAAACTTTTTAGCCTCTGTTTGGGATAAACTTACGAAGGCAACATATAGTATTGTCGACGCCGAAACCAGAGAACCACTTTTAGAATTTGATACAATTATGGAATGCGGTTTTCATGGTTCTGCTTCTTCAACTCAGGTTCCGATTGAAACAGGTTTTAGCGTGACGGATTATAAATATGCTAATCCAGATGATCTCCATATGAAAGGAATTGTTTCTAAAAATGGTACTGTCGGTATTGGTTTTATGGATGTTAACTATTCATTAACTGGTGAAGATAAGAACAACCTGATTGAAAAGATTCGGACTACTTGTGACAAATTAACTCATGAAATGACATTGGTTGATATTCAAACTCGTAATTCCGGCCTTCGAAAAAAGTATACTATGGTTGATTATGTTATTGATGAAACACCGGAAAATTTCAATTTACTTGAAGTAGATATGACTTTTGAACAGGTTCTTACTTTTGATGACAAAGGAAAGTTTCTACGGAATGAAGCCGATGGTGATACCAAATTAATTGGTATTGTGGAAACATTAAAGCAAGATTTGAAGGAATGGTGGAATTCATGACACAGGTGTCAATCAATATAATTCAAGAGCCAAATCAGAGTCTTTCTGCCAATTTAACCGATGATGCCGGCAATATTCATATTGCGGACATAAGTTTGCGGACAATGGAAGATGGTTCATTGATTATGGATTTGGCAATTGATGATGAGCCCCAATTTTATGGGCGCCGTTGTATTAACCGTATGCCACTTATATTGAATCAGGTTATTCCGGGAAATCTGTATTTTTATGATCTTTTCGGGAATTCCAATCCAAATTACAATGAGTTTAATGATCGTTATCTTCTGGTTTATGATACGGAGTACCGTTTACGATGAAAAGTAATTGGAGCATTCCCAAGCGATATTTGCGACTTACGCTCTATGAAGGACAAAAGGATTCAAAGGCTCTTAGCCAGCTGACAGAAGATATGTCAGTTAAATTCAATACGTCAGATTCAGTAAGCGGGGCATTGAATGAAGCCAATATTGTTATAAGTGGGTTGCAAGTTAAAAAAATGTTCTATTTGGCTACATCCACTACCCAGTGGATTAAGAACTGGCGGCCGAATCGGATTATTATTGAGGCGGGTTATGAAAACCGTCGGGGGCTTATTTTTGACGGTTCTGTCATTAAAGGTACACCTAGTATTGAAAATGCTGATTATTCAATTGTCCTTAAGGCTATGGCAATGTTTTCTGATTTAACGCAGCCTAAAAGTTACACCTATGAGGGACAGATTCCTGTTACTCGGATTGCCAAGAATCTAGCAGATGATTTGGGGCTCAAATTTGTGGATGGCCTCAAAGATGATAGTATAACCGTCAGCAACTATAATGTACGTAATCAGAATAGCGTTGCGGCTTTGCGTCAGTTGGCGCAGATGACGGGCTTGGATATTTATTCATCAAAGGGCCGGTTATATATTAAGAAAGCAGGACAAAATATTCCCTCCGGTAATGTGGTTACCCTAACAACTAAGGATATCATTGGTATTCCTGAACCGACAGAAACAGGAGTTATTATTAATGTAAGACTTAATTCATCGCTTATTTCCGGGCAGTCGGTTAAGGTGGACTCCTTTAAATATCCGCAACTTAAATCGTATGATTTTTTTATTTCGACCCTTTCTCATAACGGTGATACACGAGGTCGAGATTGGTATACACGGCTTAATCTGACGAAAACCGGTTTAGGATTTTATTAATATGACAGGAATTCCTTCTTATACGCCCGCCCAATTGGACGGGCTTTTTGAGATTTTTTCGCTTTTTGTGAGACAATATCTTGGTTCGTGGGTAGCTATGCTTCAGCCGGTTGAGATTGTTTCAATCGGCGAAAATAATCGTTTTGTTAATGTTTTGCCGTTGATACAGCAATTTGATACCAATGGAAATCTTATTCAAATAACTGGGGCGGATACAATTTACAATATCCCCATAATGCATCCTTTTGGTACTAACGGCGAGATTAGCTTTAATCCTGCAGTTGGGGATAAAGGGTTGCTGATTGCTGGTAATTTTGATGTTAGCAATTATAAAAAAACTCAGGATACATCGCCTATCGGTAGTTCTCGCTCTTTTAATTGGGCCGATGGATTTTTTTTGCCGATATCATTTCGTGATATGCCGGAAGGATTATTCTTCAGGAACAAAGAAAGCTCAGTTAAAATTTTGCCGGAACTTATCTCAATAATTGCACAAGCAATCAATTTGGGAGGCGAGGGCGGAAGCGGCGTTGCCCGTTTGGGAGATGAGGTAACGGTTGAAGTAACTTCCGGGTCTTCCGCCGGTACCTGGAAAGGAACAATAACTTCGGCGAGTGAAGTTGTAAAGGCGGTGTAGTATGCAGACCTTAAAATTGGATGAAAATAATAACCTTGTTATTTTTCAAGAGAATTTACAAGTTGAAGATGGGGTAGAAGCCTGTGCACAGGATACCAGAATAAGAATAGGGCTTTGTCGGGGTGAAAATCCTTATAATACCGATGACGGCGCGGATTTTTTCAATGAGTTTTTAGGAAAAATGGGAGGCCGAGATTATATTCGTGAGGTTATTCGGCAGCGGATTTTAGATAATGAGGAAATTGTACAGGTTAATTCTCTGCGTCTTTCCACAGAGAAAGACAAGTTGGTCATATCTTCCGAAATCTCAAGCATATATGGGGTATTTACATTATGAGTATCTTTTCTGTAACACCGCAAGGTGTCATTACCGTTGATACGTCTTCAATTAAGGGTGATTTTCAAGAAGCTTATAAAGGGGCGTTAGGTGCCAATCTTAATCTGGATGATTCTACCGTCCAAGGACAATTTATTATTACAGATACTAAAATGTTAACTACGGCACAAGGTGAAGTTGTGAACATAGCCAATTCATTTAGCGTCTATTATGCTACAGGACCGGCTTTGGATGTTGCAGCTGCTTTTTTTTGTTATTATAGAAAGCAGGGTATTGGGACAGTGGTTTCCGCAGTTTTATCTGGTGCTTCGGGAACTGTCATTCCAGAAGGAAGCCTGGCCAGTAACGGAACATTTGAATTTGCGTTGTTAAATACAGTTGTGATTGGAACCGACGGAAAAGTTACAGCTGAATTTCAGTGTACTGAATCAGGGAATAATCCGTGTCTTTCGGGTACTCTGAATACCATTGTAACCATTGTTTCCGGCTGGGATAGTATAACCAATCCCTCGGATGGAATTCAAGGTTACCAGACGGAGAATGATAATGAGTTTCGTTCGAGGATTACTGCCAATTGGCTTAATATCCGAGCTCGTAGTATATTAGGTGCGATTGTTGATAATGTTGCGGCACTTCCTGATGTGATAAGTGTTATTGGCCGAGAGAATCCGGGGAATACGGAAAAGACGATTGATGGTATTACTTTAAAACCTCACTCAGTTTATCTTTGTGTCTTAGGGGGAGCAGGTTCTGATATTGCCAAAGTGCTTGCTGAGCAAAAAACGTTAGGGGCCGGCGTTAATGGCGACACAACGATTACTTATTATGATCCCGAAGTTGATTATAATTATGATTATCTTATTCAACGTCCCAATTTTGTTGATATTGACGTTCAAGTACAATATGCCGCAAATAGCTATACGCCGGCAGATGTGAACAGCCAGATTATAACGACTCTTATTAACTGGGTTGCTGAAAATCCGTTTAAAATTAAGCAAACTGTTGCGGGGAATGAATTAGCCAAGGCATTTAATGGTTTTAATCAGATTACATTATTAAGTGTTAAAATTCGGATTCATGGGGCTGAAAGCTGGAGCGATTATGTTGCCATGAACATTTCGCAGGTTCCAGTATTATCTAAGTCTAATATCGTTGTGGAGGCTATAGAATAATGTTTCAGGAAGCGGCATTGAATGTTCTGCAGAAACAATTTGGTTATACCAATGTTTCTGATTTAATCATGAAAAAAGCAGCGGTTTGGGATAAATATCTTGGTGATATTTCTCAAAAATTTGTTAAGGAAATTCTTGATTATAATACCTGCATACCTGAAGCTCTTGATTATTTTTGGGGAAAGATTCTTAAAATCTCAAGAAATTTTGCAGCCGCGGATGGGACGATTTTTTCATTAAGTGATGACCAATTCCGAGAAATAATTAAAATTCGGGCATTTGGTACTACTTGGGATGGTACCATTACATCGATGAATGCCTTTCTTCAAAATTTATTCAAGGATCGGGGAAATGCTTATTTAATCGATAATCTGGATATGACAGTTCAGATTTTTGTTTTTGATTTTATTCTGGAAGATTGGGAAAGTTATCTTTTTACCACTCAGGATATTTTGCCTCGTCCTGCCGGTGTTGGTACTAAGATTTATCAGATTGACGTTGAAAATACCTTTGGTTTCTATGGTTCAGATTTTCAGCCATTTGGCCAAGGTGTTTTTTGGGATGGTGTATTATAGGAGATTAATTTATGGAAAACTTAGAAAAACCTCAACTTTTATCAGGTCCTTTTGCATATAATGGAGAGAAAAATATAATACCTGAAAGTCCTACAGGTTCGTATTTAGCAAGTATACAAGAGGGTTTTCCACCTATTACAATGCTTCCCAAAAAACAAGGCGGAGTTCCTCCTGAGGGAAAAGATTTTAATGGACTGGGAAACTTGCTTTCTCAGTTTTATTTTTATGTTCAAAATGGTGGGGTCTACACTTTTGAACAAGAGGTAAGTGATAAAATTGGCGGCTATCCGCAAAATGCTATTTTGTGGTATTTCCCTACAAATGAAGATCCTTATAAGGTTGAGTCTTTAATCCCTAACAACACCAAAAATTTTGTGACTAATCCAGAATTTATTGATGATAAAAACTGGAGAAGGTTAAGTTCTTCTGGAGGTGTTGGCCAAGCAATCGGACAAATTATTCAGCTTGCATGTACGGCGGATTATGTTCCAGAAGGAAGCGTACCCTGTAACGGAGGTGAATATAGTAAAGATCAGTTTTCTGGTCTATGGGTTAATTATTTAACATCAGAGCCTCCGTTATTGCAAACTTGCACTTATGAAGAATATGAAGCTGATATATCTGCTTATGGACAGTGTGGTAAGTTTGCAGTCGATACGACTAATAATAAGTTCAAAGTTCCTACACTGCTGAACAAGTTAATTACTGATGTTGGCAATACTGTACCTGTTATCGGAAACGGAAATGTATTGGCCTTAACAAACGGAACAGTGACGGGCGGAATAACAGAATGGGATCCGGGTTCTTACACAGGGTGGAGAATATCAGCGAACTCAGCAATAACACCGGGAACGCCCGTTGATACTACCGCGGCGGGAGGCGGATTTACTGGAAAATTAGGACTTGCAACAGAAAATTCAGGCGTCATAGCAGATACTACAAACCTTACTAATACTATTGAAGTTCGTTATTTTGTTGTTATTGCAAGTGGCACGATTAATAACAGTCAAATGGATTGGAATGCATGGGCAAGTGGTTTGCAGGGGAAAGCTAATACTGATTTGAGCAATGTTTCTAGTAATGTTGACTTTGTTGTTGAAAGCTATAATGACGGCGCAAATTGGTATAGAGTTTACAAAAGTGGTTGGATTGAACAGGGCGGCCAAGCTGGCAATTTCACCAATGGACAAAAAAAAGTTATTACTCTTACTAAACCATTTGGAACAATAAATTATACTGTTCTTATTTCCATTTTTTCTTATTCTACCCCGTTATGTGCTATGGGTGTAACTGATTTAAATCCAACAAATTTTGAAATTTGGCATAGAAACAGTTCAGGTGACAATTCTGTTGAAAATGTATATTGGTATGCTTGCGGACAAGGAGAGTAAAACAATGTTTAATACAGGTGATGTTTTAATAAAAGAAAATTATACTCAAGGTGCTATTTGGTGCAATGAAAACAATGCAACCATTGAAAAACAAGGGGGGCAGTATGTGATTGTTGCAATACCTGAACCAAGTTTAGAGCAAGTAAAAGCGGAAAAGAAAGCAGAAATAAAGAAAATCATTTCGAGCGACAGGGTAAGAAAAGCGATAAAAGAGGCAAAACCCCAT
>ENA-OROD01002993-OROD01002993.1-human-gut-metagenome-genome-assembly--contig:-NODE-2993-length-11640-cov-3.239275_pt1 | contig 11640 bp, 5 predicted proteins | sample MGYA00242123_ERZ509038 | MGnify/ENA primary metagenome ERZ509038 (study PRJEB26280, sample SAMEA2338719) | human gut metagenome | biome: human gut; feature: human-associated habitat; material: faeces... | reverse complement strand
TATTCGCCGGCTGCGGATCGTCGGACAAGGAGAAGGTGTCGCCGCTGGTAAAACAGCTTGCAGGCGAATGGCAGCTCAAAACGTGGAACGGCGAAGCTCCGCGGGATTTCGATGCCTATGTCTCCTTCGGCGCGGACCGTTCGTTCGAAATATACCAGCGGATCGAGCAGGTGGGCTACCAGAAGTATTCGGGAAAATACGAGATCAGAAACGGGATGCTCGGCGGCGTATACAGCGACGGCAAGCCGTTCGGCAGCACTTACGACATCACTTTCGACGAGTCGGGCAATACGCTGACGCTGACCAGCGCCACGGGCGTCGCCGAGACGGGCGTTTATGTGCGCGCCGCGATTCCCGACGGGGTCAAAAACGGAGCGGCCGTAATGAAGAGTTCCCGGACGGTTCCGATCCGGCTTTTGTAGAATATCGCAGGCGGGATCGCTCCCCTCTGGCGCCATGTGCGGCATCGTTAGATGCCGCACATTTTTTATGCACTTTCCACCCGGTTTCCGGCTCCGGTTTCAGCCCGCAAGCATCCCGGAAAGGTTATACTCTGGTAACGTTCTTACCTGTTCGGTTATTTCCAATCAGCTGATCTTTAGTGAGTTGTTTGGCGTTTTCAGGTGACCGTATAGTTGCAAAGGTGCCTGCGTTCGCGCCTTTTTCCGGCATCGAAAATCGAAAACGGCACTGAAGATCAAACCATTGGGGATATCTGCAAACCCGAATAGAGGATGCTGGCTTTCTATTTTAAAATTAATTAAAATTAACGCTTATGGTAAAAAAAATCCTACTATCGTTAATTGGAGTACTTGTGTTTGCAGCGGGGGCATTCGCCCAAGCCAAACAAGTGCGCGGTAGTGTCGTTGATGAAAACGGAGCGGCCGTGATCGGCGCTTCGGTTATCGTCAAAGGTACGACCATCGGTGTATCCACCGATCAGCAGGGATTTTTCGTTATGAACAATGTTCCGGCGAAATCCGAGGAACTGCAAATCTCCTATTTGGGGTATGTTACGCAGGATGTGAAGATCCGTCCGAACATGCAGATTACCCTTGTTCCTGACGAGCAGACTATCGAGTCCGTCGTGGTTACGGGTATGACCAAGACCGACAAACGACTCTTTACGGGTGCGGCGGACCGCCTTTCTGCCGACGATGTGAAACTTTCGGGTATGGCCGATATCAGCCGCGGTCTGGAAGGCCGTTCGGCCGGTGTCTCGGTGCAGAACGTATCGGGTACGTTCGGTACCGCTCCCAAGATCCGCGTCCGCGGTGCGACGTCGATCTTCGGCAGCTCGAAGCCCCTCTGGGTTGTGGACGGTGTCATTATGGAGGATGTGATCGACATCGACGCCGACGCACTCTCTTCGGGTGACGCCACGACGCTGATCAGCTCCGCCATCGCAGGTCTCAACGCCGACGACATCGAGAGCTTCAGCATTCTGAAAGACGGTTCCGCAACTTCCATATACGGTGCGCGCGCTATGGCCGGCGTGATCGTCGTTACGACCAAGAAAGGCCGCGCAGGCGAAAGCCGCATCAGCTATACCGGCGACTATACGTTCCGCATGACGCCGCGCTATGCCGATTTCAACATCATGAATTCTCAGGATCAGATGTCGGTATATCAGGAAATGGCCGCTAAGGGCTGGCTCAACAACTCGACTATCGCAAACGCCTCTTCGAGCGGTGTTTACGGCAAAATGTGGGAGCTGGTAAATACGGGCAAACTCGAAAATACGGAGGCTGCGCGCAACCGCTACCTGCGTAAGGCCGAGTACCGCAACACGGACTGGTTCAAGGAACTTTTCCGGAGTTCGCTGATGCACACGCACTCGATCAGCCTCAGCTCCGGTACCGAGAAGTCGCAGTACTACGCTTCGATGAGCGCCATGTTCGATCCGGGATGGACCAAGGCCAGCGAGGTGGAGCGTTATACGGCGAACCTCAACGCTACCTACAATATTTTCGACAATCTGACGCTGAACCTCATTTCGAGCGGCTCTTACCGTAAGCAAACGGCTCCGGGTACGTTGGCCGCGACGACCGACGTGGTATTCGGCGAGGTAAAGCGCGATTTCGACATCAACCCCTACTCGTATGCGATGAATTCGTCCCGGACGCTCGATCCCGATGAATTCTACACGCGCAACTACGCTCCGTTCAACATTCTCGACGAACTTGGGAAGAACTACATCGATCTCAACGTCGTGGATACGAAGTTCCAAGCAGAACTGCGTTACAAACCCGTCACGGGTCTCGAACTGAGCGCACTGGCCGCCATCAAATATTCGGCTACGACGCAGGAGCACAACATTACGGACTATTCGAATCAGGCCCGCGCCTACCGTGCAATGGCTACTACGGTGATCCGTGACAACAACCCGTTCCTGTATACCGATCCCGACAATGCGTATGCAGTGCCTATTTCGATCCTGCCCAAGGGCGGTATCTACAAGCGCCGCGACAACAACATGCTGTCGTACGACTTCCGTTTTGCCGCTTCGTACAATACGGAGATCAACAACCAGCACATTATCAACCTCTACGGAGGTATGGAGGTCAACCAGAGCGACCGTCACGAATCTTGGTTCAACGGCTGGGGTATGCAGTACTCGATGGGCCTGATCCCCTTCTACGCCTACGAGGTATTCAAGAAAGGCAAGGAGGAGAACACCGACTACTTCGGTCTGGCCGACACCCATTACCGCAACGTCGCTTTCTTCTTCAACGGCACCTATTCGTGGAACGGCCGCTACACCCTCAACGGAACCTTCCGTTACGAAGGAACGAACCGCATGGGTAAGAGCCGCAGCGCCCGCTGGCTGCCGACATGGAACGTCGCCGGTGCATGGAACGTACACGAAGAGAATTTCTTCGAGGCGCTGCGTCCCGCACTGTCGCACTTGTCGCTGAAGGCTTCCTACTCGCTGACCGCAGACCGCGGCCCCAGCTTCGTGACCAACTCGCGCGTCGTCATTACGAGCAATACCCCGTGGCGTCCTTCGGCCGGTGTTACCGAGTCGGGTCTGACGATTTACGACTTGGAGAACAGCGAGCTGACTTACGAGAAGAAGAACGAGGTGAACGTCGGTATCGACATGGGCTTCCTGAACAACCGCATCAGCCTCGCAGCCGACTGGTACAAGCGTGACAACCACGACCTGATCGGTGTGATCAACACGCAGGGTATCGGCGGTCAGGTGATGAAATACGGTAACGTCGTCGGTCTGAAATCTTCGGGTGTCGAGCTGACTCTTTCGACCCGCAACATCGAAACCAAGAATTTCAGCTGGTCTACGGACTTCATCTATTCGCACCTGAAAGAGGAGGTGACCGACCTGATGTCGTACAAGCGTGCCATCGACCTCGTATCGGGCACCGGTTTCGGTATGGAAGGCTATCCTTCGCGTTCGATCTTCTCGTTCGACTTCCAAGGCCTGAACGACGAGGGTATCCCGCAGTTCATCAACGAGAAAGGCCAGCTCACGACCACCTCGATCAACTTCCAAGAGCGTAACAACCTCGGACATCTGAAGTATTCGGGTACGGCCGATCCGACGGATTTCGGTAGCTTCGGCAACATGTTCCGTCTCTATGGCTTCAAGCTCAATGTCTTCATCACCTACTCGTTCGGCAATGTGATCCGTCTGGATCCGGTCTTCTCCGAATCCTACAGCGACCTGCTCTCCATGCCGCGCGAGTTCCGCAACCGCTGGATGCGTCCGGGCGATGAGAACCATACGGATATTCCGGTTATCGCCAACAAGCGTCAGGTCAAGAAGGACAACTACCTTTCGCGCGCTTACAATGCCTACAACTATTCGACGGCACGTATCGCCAAGGGCGACTTCATCCGCATGAAGGAGATTTCGCTGACCTACGACTTCCCGAAGCGCTGGATCAAGAAACTCCGTTTCTCGAACATGTCGCTTAAACTTCAGGCTACGAACCTCTTCCTGATCTATGCCGACAAGAAGCTCAACGGTCAGGATCCTGAATTCTTCAATACCGGCGGTGTTGCGGTTCCGGTGCCCAAGCAATTTACGCTGACGCTGAAAATCGGTTTATAACAGACGCTAAAGATGAAAAATATGAATACGAAAAAAATAACCACGCTAATCGTACTCGCGGCTGCCCTCGTGGCGCTTCCCGCTTGTAACGACTTTCTGGATGAGATGCCGGACAACCGAACCGAACTCGATTCGAGCGACAAGATCACCAGTCTGCTGGTTTCGGCATATTCCGAACAGACCTACCCCGTAACCTGCGAATACGCATCGGACAATGTCGATGAAACGGCATTGGTTTCACCGAACTTCGAACCCGAACAGGAAGAGTACTACCGCTGGCAGGACGTTACGGCGGCCGTTACCAACGAAGCGCCTCAGGCCGTATGGAGTCAGTATTACATGGCGATTGCCGCTGCCAACCAAGCGCTCGACGCCATCAAGGAGCTGGGCGGCGCCGACACCCCGCAGCTGAAGGCCGCCAAGGGCGAAGCGCTCATTTGCCGTGCATACGCTCATTTCTGTCTGGCCAATATGTTCTGTCAGGCTTACAATCCGCAGTATGCGTCGGAAGACCTTGGCATCCCCTACATGGAGAAGGCCGAAACAATACTCAACCCCAAATACACCCGCGGTACGCTGGCCGATGTCTATTCCAAGATCGACGCCGACCTGATCGAGGGTCTGCCGCTGATCACCGACGAGTTCTACTCGGTGCCGAAGTACCATTTCAACCAGAAGGCCGCCTATGCCTTTGCAGCCCGTTTCTACCTCTTCTATCAGAAGTGGGACGAGTGTATCGCCGCCGCGAAGGTAGTGCTGGGAAGCGCTCCCGAAACGATGATGCGCGACCTCGAAGCGAACGGCAAGCTGGGACTGCAGTCGGCCGACGGACAGACCCTGCTCCGCACGATGGACTATATCGACTACTCGCACAAGTGCAATCTGCTGCTGCAGACCTCGATAACCGATGCTCCCGGCATTTCGTTCGGTCCTTACAATGCCTACACCGGGTTCTCCCACGGTAACTGGCTGGATCAGACCGAAACCTTCCGCGCTCCGACGGCTCCGTGGGGCAGCAGCTATACGCTCTACTCTGCGCCGTATTCAATGAATACCGGTAAAGCCGACAAGTGTTTCGCATGGCGTGCGCCCTATCTCTTCGAGATCAAGGACCCGGTGATGCAGACGGGACTCGCGCATACGGTTTTCCCCGCATTTACGGCCGAAGAGACGCTGCTCTGCCGCGCCGAGGCTTACATCATGAAGAAGGAATACGGACCGGCTCTGAACGACATGAACCTCTGGATCAGCAAATATGTGAAATCCGGCGCCCAGACGCTCACCGAAGCCAACGTCAACCAGTGGGCGCAGAACACGAAGGAGTATACCCCGGCCAATCCCACGGTGAAGAAACCTTTCGGCGAGACGGCTTTCCCGCTCGAAGCCGGCACGCAGACCAACATGTGCTATGCGCTGCTGCATCTGCGCCGTGTGGAGACCGTACACCTCGGTTTGCGCTGGTTCGACATAAAACGTTACGGCATTACGATCTATCGTCGCAAGCTGGCCAGCTACAACACGCTCGGAAGCGTTACCGACGAACTGCACGCCCGCGACCCGCGCTGCGCGATGCAGCTGCCGATGGATGTCGTTGCCGCAGGCCTGACTCCTAACCCGAGATAATCAGATGCTAACGATAAAACAGGATATACGATGAAAAAGAATATTATATTACTTATGACGGCAGTGTTCGGAGTGTTCGTTTTGGCGGGCTGCTCCGAGGACGACCTGAAAAAGACGAGTGCTGTCCTCGACTCGCCTACCGTCGAGAACGATTTCGACAGATGGCTTACCAAGAACTATTTGGAACCCTACAACATCGATTTCAAATATCGTTTCAAAGATGTTCTGGGCGACATGGACTACAACCTGACTCCCGCAGATTACGGACAGGCGATCAAACTGGCCAAGCTGACGCTGCACCTGACGCTGCAGGTTTACGACGAAGTGACGGGCAACAGGCAGTTCATCAGCGAGAACTTCCCGAAGATCGTCCATGTTATCGGTTCGCCGGCCTATAACGAAAACAACAATATCGTACTCGGTGTGGCCGAAGGCGGTAAGATGATGACCCTTTATCAGGTAAACATCATCGACTATCTGCTGGAGACGAAGAATATCGACCAGCTCAACGAGCTCTTCTTCAAGACCATGCACCATGAGTTCGGTCACATCCTCCACCAGACGCGGCCCTACTCGACCGACTTCAACGCCGTGACGCCTTCGAGCTACGTCGGCGACGCATGCTTCGACACCTATCGGACGGATGCAGCGGCTCGTCAGGCCGGGTTTATCACGCGTTATTCGTCGAAGGCTCCCGATGAGGATTTCGTGGAACAGCTCTCGCTCTACGTAACCTCGACGGCTGCCGAATGGGAAGCCATTCTCGCACAAGGCGGCAGCGCCGGACGTCCGCTTCTCGAACAGAAGAACGATATCATGCGTGCCTACATGCTCAGCACATGGGATATCAATATCGATGAACTGCGAAAAGTGGTATTACGTCGGCAGAATGAGATTTGGTCGCTCGATTATAACATTTAATTCGTAAAAGAGATGAAAAAACTTATCATATTATTAGCGGTTTTGCCGCTTGTCCTCTCTTCGTGCCTCAAAGACGACAAGGACGCTTTCGGCAAAACGGCCAGTGAGCGAATCCGCGAGGTGCAGGAGGGCACCGAAAAGGCGCTGACCGGAGCTGCCAACGGCTGGCTGATGGAGTACTATCCCAGTGCGACGCAGGAGTACGGAGGCATTGCGATCTACATGAAGTTCCAGAACGGAACGGTTACCGTAACTTCCGAAGCGGGAGGCGCCGGCAAGACCGCCGAGAGTCTCTACTCGTACGATCAGGATTACGGTCCCACGATCAATTTCGACACTTACAATCCCTACTTCCATATCTATTCGGAGCCGAACTCCGGTGTCGGCCCGACCAATACGGGTATGGGAGGTGACAGCGAGTTCATCATCATGAGCTACGCGGCCGACAAAGTCGTTCTGCGCGGCAAGAAGACCCAGAACACCATCGTGCTGACTCCCCTGCCGGAAACCGCATGGAACACGATGTTCGGCAAATATTCCGCGGATGTGAACAAGATGGACAATTTCCGGTCCTACGAACTCGTTCTCAACGGCAAGACCTACGACATTTCGCGCGAGGTGGCGGCCGGTTATAACTCCCGTTATTTTTCGGTTGTGACTGAAAACGGAACGATTCCCGCAAGCTTCATCTACACGCAGGATACCGGACTCAAGTTCTATGAGCCGCTGGTTGTCGACGGAGTGTCGATCGAGGAGATGACTTGGAGCGGCGGCATGTTCACCGACGAGGTAAGCGGCGCCCGGATTCAGGAAACGGTATCCAACAATAAGTTTACCTTCGCCGTATCGGGAATCAAGGCAACTTCGGTCGACGTAGAAACGACGCCGACTGTTGCAAACGAGTACTACTATTTCGACGTCGTGCCGTCGAGTGCATTCGCAAGTGCATCGGATGAGGAGATTCTGTACGAACTGATGGACGGAATCACGTCGATGAACCAATTGTCGCTCGGCAAAATGATGAAAACGCTGACGGTAGATTCCGACACGGAGTACATACCCTGCGCATTCGGTCTTAAAATCGTAAACGGCTGGATCTATCCGATCACGGAACTGGCAAAGGGCACCGCTTTCGTGAGCGGTCAGGGCGATCCGATGTCGCCGGAATACCAAGCATGGCTCGGTACATGGACCGTCACCAGTACGTCGTCCGAAAAGAGCAAGCAGCCGATTACATTCGACATCACGCTTGCCAAGAAGGTCGCCAACACCTCTTATTCGCTGACCGGCTGGGATATTTCGGTCCGCCGACTGACTTGGGCGGGAACTGCCGACTTCAAAGCAACCAACAATTCGTTCGAGATCATAAACGGGCAAGAACTCCCGTATTCGGATCCCAACGGTACGCCGTATCTTATCGCCCGCGGAATCGCAGCATCAGGCACCTATATCGTCTCTGGCAGCTACCCGGCACTGACCGGCGTTATGAATTCCGACGGAACAGCCTCCGTTTCCTGCTATAAGGGCAAGTTCTCGGACGGCGAGGAGTTTACCGTAGGTACGGTAGGATATTTCATAGATACCGGAGGCAGCTACGGATCTTATGGTCCCGCAGCAGGATTTACATCGGGAGATCATCCGGTCGGACCGTTCAAGATGGTTAAGAAATCGGCTGCCGGCGCTCCCGCCAAAGCCGCTGCTCTGACGAACGTCAATACTGTAATCCGGTACCACAAATTATCGGATATTCCGCAGATGAATTTATCGTCGTTTCAGATCGGCATCAATGTAAAAGCTGCAAAGCTCGAATAAGAGCCCTTGCATTATTGATCAATAGGGGTGGGAGGAGTCATTCGATAATGACTCCTCCCAAATTTTAGAGGGATTACCATCGTTTCATCTGCATGAGTTCGGTATTGCACCGGACTCATGTCGTCAATATACTCTTCATCCGCTTGCTGCCGAAGCGCAGCCGACTGCCGGAGAGGTCTGCGATCGGGATGCAGGCAGGGCGGTTCGTCACCATAAAATAATAAATAGAATAATAATTTGCATAAATCCGCACAAAATCGCATATTTGTATCTTAATCTTCCGTTACGAACCATTTATGGAATCTTTTTTGAACCATACGCCGGCGGCATATACTCCCTGTAAATCCGCTCCGGAAGATTTGCAGAGCCTATCTTTTGTCATCTATCCAAAATCATAGTTTATGAACAACAGAAAACTACTCATTTTTGCGTCATTCCTGCTGTTGGCGGGCTGTACGACCGATCCGGATACGGATAATAACGCGGGGGGGGGGGACTTCCGCGCAGACTCCGTCGGCCAAGATCGTCAACACCTCCGCCGATGCGGCGGCCGAAACGCTTCTGGTCTATTTCAACGACCGTACGGTCGAAACCATCGAAAGCACCGCTGCCGCAACCCGCACTGCGGCGACCCGTTCGGGAGTCGCCTCCGTAGACGACGTTCTGAGCCGTCTGGAGATCGTTTCGCTGGAACGCCTTTTCACTTACGACGCCCGGAGCGAAGAGCAGACCCGCGCCGCAGGGCTGCATAAATGGTACATACTCACTTTCGGCCAAGGCGCGGATCTGGAGAAAGCCGCAAGGGAGCTGGCCGGAGTGGCCGAAGTGAGCCGCATACAATTCGACACGAAACTGCAAAAGGCATCGGTCGGCAATCCCATGCCTTTCAGAATCGACGAGACGGGGACGACCCGCGCCGATTTCTCCGGCAGCGGCTTCAATGATCCCGGACTTCCGAGCCAGTGGCACTATAGCAACAACGGCGACAAAATGTTCGCGGCTACGACGGCCGCAGGCGCCGACATCAATGTTCCGGAGGCATGGAAACTGACCGGCGGCAGCCCTTCGATCATCGTCGCCATCGTCGATGAAGGCGTGAAATACACCCATCCCGATCTGGCCGACAACATGTGGGTAAATAAGGCCGAACTGAACGGTGCGGCAAACACCGACAATGATGGGAACGGCTATAAGAACGACGTACATGGCTACAACTTCGCTACAAACTCCTCCGATCTGACATGGAGTGTATCGCATTATGACAATAAAGGCAAATACGACGGCGATTCGGGCCACGGCACCCACGTCGCAGGTACGGTAGCCGCCGTAAACAACAACGGCAAAGGCGTCTGCGGCGTAGCGGGCGGCACGGGCAGCAACGACGGCGTGAAACTCATGTCGTGCCAGATTTTTTCGGGCAGCACGGCCAGCAACGCGCTGGCCACGGTCAAGGCGATCAAATACGCCGCCGACAACGGCGCCGTGATCCTGCAGTGCAGCTGGGGCTACGTTTCGGGATTGGCCAACAGCTACGAATGGGGCGAGCCGGGCTTCAAGACACAGGAAGAGTGGGAGAAAAGCATGCCGCTCGAAAAGGAGGCGCTGGAGTACTTCATACATAACGCAGGCTCGCCCAACGGTCCGATCGAGGGAGGTCTGGCGATCTTCGCCGGCGGCAACGAAAACGCCCCCATGGCCGGATTCCCCGGCGCCGCAGACTACTGCATCTCGGTCTCCGCGACGGCCGCCGACTACACCCCCGCCGTCTATACCAATTACGGTCCGGGCGTCACGATAGCGGCTCCGGGCGGCGATCAGGACTACTATTACGAATACTTCGACGACGACCACAAGCGCGGCGAGATCGGCACCGTCCTCTCGACGCTGCCCTACAACGTCAGCGAAAGCGGCTACGGATACATGGAGGGCACCTCGATGGCCTGCCCCCACGTTTCGGGCGTCGCGGCGCTGGGACTGTCGTACGCGGCAAAACTGCGCCGCCACTTCACGGCCGACGAATTCAAGGCCCTGCTTTATGAGACCGCGACGCCGATCGACGACTACATGAGCGGCATGAAATTCTACTACCGCTACGTGGCCGACGTGGGTCTGAACCAGCCCATGCAGCTCAACAAATCCAACTACCGCGGACAGATGGGCGTCGGTCAGGCGAACGCCGCCAAACTGCTCAACGCCGTTGCCGGCAACGGCACGCAGGTGTCGTTCCCCAACCTCTACATCAACCTCGGCGGCGAAGTGACGGCCATCCCGGCCAACTATTTCCTCGGCGGCGAGACGATGACCTATACGGTCTCGATCTCCGACACGACGGTCGCAACGGCCTCCGTCGAGGGCCAGAAACTGACGGTCAAGGGACTCAGGAGCGGCACGACCAAGGCCAGCATCACGTCGAGCGGCAACGAGACGCACACCTTCAACATCACGGTGCGCAAGGTCGCGAACGGCAACGGCTGGCTCTAAACCCGCAACGATGCGCAACACAGCGACGATAACACGCATGCTTCTCTGCTGCGGAGCGTTGTGGGCGGCTCTCGCCGCCCCTCAGCGCCCAGATCCGCATCGTCCCGCGCGCCAAACTCGACAGTCTGGCCCACCCGGCCACGGCCGCGGGAGGAGCCGAAGCGATGCGGTTCGAACGCACGCTGATCGACGCCGGGCATATCGGCGAGGACGACCTCCCCCCGGTCTACACCTTCCGGTGGCGGAATACGGGCGGCAAGCCGCTGGTCGTCACCCGCGTACAGACCACCTGCGGCTGCGCCGCGGCGAGTTGGGACAAAAAGCCCGTCGCACCGGGCGGCGAAGGCGCCGTGACGGTGACCTACCGCCCCAAGGGACATCCGGGGGGTTTCGACCGGCGGATTTTCGTCTACACCCAGCTCTCGGACAAGGAGCCTACGGCGATCCTCAGCCTCCGGGGCGCAGTCACGGCCTCGGTGCGCACGGACGACGACTATCCCCATGCGATGGGCGCGCTGCGGCTCAAGCAGCGGACCGTCCGCTTCGGCCGCACGGACAAGGTGCAGAGCGAGCGTATCGAGTGCCTGAATGCGGGCGACAAACCGCTCACCCCGGTCTGCGACGAAGGATTCGCGGCCACCGGCCTGAGCTTCGCCTGCGAACCGGCGACGCTGGCACCCGGCACAAAAGGCGATCTGGTCGTCCGCTTCGACCCGGCCAAAGCCCCG
>ENA-OROD01002991-OROD01002991.1-human-gut-metagenome-genome-assembly--contig:-NODE-2991-length-11657-cov-3.567230_pt1 | contig 11657 bp, 8 predicted proteins | sample MGYA00242123_ERZ509038 | MGnify/ENA primary metagenome ERZ509038 (study PRJEB26280, sample SAMEA2338719) | human gut metagenome | biome: human gut; feature: human-associated habitat; material: faeces... | reverse complement strand
TAATTTCTAAATGTATCCGCCATATCTGATCTGATGTGGCGGATATTTATGTTTATGAAACATTTATTTCATCGTCAATTTTACAATGCAACTCTGGGGGTATGTTTAAAGTTACGCACACCATTTGGATTTGTATGCTGCAATCCGTTTGTTTTCAGCAATGGGATATTGCACTGGTTCCTTTGCCGATAATGCATCCCGCCTTACTTCTGACGGAGTTTTACAGTAAAACCGATCCTGAGGTCTTTCCTCGGCGTAAAACTTCATGTATCCGTCAATTGCTGATCGAAGGGACTGCTCATCTGTTATCTGGTACATACAATACATTTCCGATTTTATGATTCCCCACAACCCTTCTGTAGGACCGTTATCTATGCAACGCCCCACTCTGGACATGGATTGTTCCATGCCCTGATTCTGGAGCTTTGCTTGGAAAACCTTGCTGGTATATTGATATCCTCTGTCACTATGAAAAATCGGTTTTGCATTCGGATTTTCAATAAGTGCCTTGTCATAAGTATCAAATACGAGCTTGTTGTCATTTCTTTTACTTACAACGTATGCAACAGGAAAACGGTCATATAAATCAAAGATGGCGCTAAAATATAGCTTCTTTCTTGTTTCAGGAATCTTGAATTCCGTAACATCAGTAGCCCATTTTTCGTTAGGTTTTGTGGCATTGAAATCCCTTTTCAGCTTATTTTCTGCTGTCGTCTCCGGCTTGTACGGATGGTATTTCTTCTTTTTTCTACGAATAACAGAGTGGATTCCCAGCTTCTTCATGATTCTGTGGACTCTGTTCTTGCTGTAACTGGTGTGATTGAAATGGTTGATCCAGCTTGTCATCCGTCTGTATCCCAGGATATGCCCGAACTGCTCATCATACTCCTTTATCAGTTCTGCCAGTTTTCTATTTTCGGATTCCTGCTCCGTAATCGGTCGGTGCAACCGTTTGTAGTAAGCCGCGTGCGATATCCCCAGCTGTTTGCACATCCAGTTGATGCTCCATTGTTTTCCTTCATGAAAATATTTTATTGCCAGATATTTTGATTCAAACCGTAGTTTTCCAAACCTCACATCCCTTCGAATTCTTTCACTTTTTTTAACAGTTCCACTACCATGTCTTTTTCATCAAGCTGGCGTTTTAGTCGCATATTCTCCCGGCGTAACCGTTCCAGCTCATCGACTTCATCATCCGTTTTGTGACGTCCGCGTTTATCGGACAGACCCTCTTCCCCACTAGCATCATATTTTTTTACCCATGAATACACCTGCCCATAAGAAACATCATACAGAGAAGCTGTTCCTTTATAATCTCGGTTGTGGGTAATACAGTATTCGACGATTTCTTTACGTTCAGCTATCGTTGTCTTTCTTCGTGCTTCTGCCATATAGACCTCCCTCTTGGGATCATAATCCCTAAGTTCTCTATTGGCATTATACAACGAAATCCAGTTTTGCAGTGTAACATGTGCAGGGATGCCATATCTGGCACATAAATCGGTAACCGAACCTTCCCCGGCAATATATCTTTGAATCATTTCAAGCTTAAATTCCCTGGAATAGGAGTGATTGGCTGTAACAGGGTAAAGAGCTTCCATACCTCCATTCTGATATGCCAATATCCAGTCCCTTATGGTTCGTGTACTTTTTATACATAAATCTGCCATGATTTCAGAGACAGAACGTGTTCCATTCAGGTAATCCTCAACAGCAGCAACTTTTTCTTCAACTGTACACTTGGGCTTCCTACCCATAAAAATACCTCCAAAGTAGATTTTGGTTATTTAACCTGCCTACTTTGGAGGTATCATATCATTCTAATCGAATGATCAATCATCTTATGAGTATCCTGATTAGCATCTTTCTTTCTGGATACCATGGAAAAACCACGGATTTTGCTAAAAACAGTTCTTGCCACAGAACTACAATTGCCCATTTCCCCAACTCTGGAAAGTGGGATGAATCGTTGCTTTCAGATACATTAAAACGGTCTGTCATTGAGATTATTTATTCAGAAGCAGCCCGCACCGGAAAACCTGTTTTCTGTATTGTTGACGATACGATAGCTGCAAAGACAAAGCCTTCGTCACGGGCTCTGCATCCGATTGAAGATGCGTATTTTCATCAATCTCATTTGAAAGGCAAACAGGACTATGGGCATCAGGCAGTTTCGGTTATGCTTTCCTGTAACGGCATTGTTTTGAATTATGCTTTTGTGCTGTATAACAAGCTCAGCGAATTGGCTGCCGAATTATCCGTGGCACATAAAAACTTTGATCTTGTGACAGTTAAAGGCAGAAACTCTTCCTTAACCCCGACCATGAGCACACTACCCGCCTGACTGAATTTTATGGCATTGTCCATAATATTCGACAGAATCCTTCAAATCTCCGCTCTGTAGTTTATTCATACCCAGCACATCATTTACCAGAGACACCAGATATTTTAGGGATTCCATTACCTTTTCTCTGATCTTCTGCTGCATCTGTGGATCATCTGCGTACTGATTTCCCATATTTACCATACCGATAATACCATTCAGTGGTGTACGGATATCATGACTCATCGTTGCCAGAAACCTTGTTTTCATTTCGGCTTCCCGCTTTGCTGCTTCCGCAGCAAAGTTAAGATCCTCTTCACGTCTCTTGGAATCGCTGATACTACGGACCGTACATAAAACATGGATTACATTTCCAGACTCATCCCTTTTTTTACAATAAAAATTTTTCCATGCACCTGGAAGGCTCCTGATTGCCTGATTTCCATTTCCCTCTTCTACCTTGTGGGTTTTATGATGTTCCAGGCACCTAATCCAGATTCTTTTGTAACGTATCGATCAATTCTTCAATAATTATTGGCTTGGATAAGAATCCATCCATACCGCATTCCAGAACTTTCTTTCTGTCCTCATCAAAAGCATTAGCAGTCATGGCAAGAATGGTAATTCCCGACAGTGCCGGATCAGTAAGCGCACGGATCTGCCTGGTAGCCTCATATCCATTCATTACAGGCATCTGCACATCCATCAGTACCAGATCATAATCCCCTGGTATTGAATTTTTAATTTTCTCCACTGCCTCTGCTCCATTTTCTGCTGTATCAACCAGGAATCCATATTCTTTCAGAATTTCCACTGCAATTTCACTGTTCAGTTCATTATCTTCCACAAGAAGTATACGCCTGCCTCTGAAATCTAAATCTGCTGCCGGAAGAATCTTATCCTCTGCCTGGGCCTGTTTCTGACCGATGGCAGCCATCAGAGTCTCTCTGATATCTGACATAAACAGAGGTTTCGCGCAGAATGCAGTCACTCCTGCAGTTCTGGCTTCTGTTTCGATATCTGACCAGTCGTATGCCGTCAGAATAATGATCGGCGTATTGTCATCAAGACTGCGGATCTGACGTGTAACTTCAATTCCATTCATATCCGGCAGACGCCAATCAATGATATAAGCATGAAATGCATCCCCCAGCTCCATTGACTGTCGTGCACGGAGAACAGCCTCTTTACCCGAGACTGTCCATTCCGAACGCATTCCAACCTTTACAAGCATCTTTGTTACACTGTCACAGGTGTTAAAGTCATCGTCTACAACCAATGCCTTAAGACCCTCTAGTTCCGAAATCTTCTCTATGCGATGATGCTCAGGCTGAGTCCGAAATGGCAGACGGACTATAAACTCGGTGCCTTTGTCCTGCTCTGTCTGAACCTCAATAGTACCGCCCATCATATCCACGATGTTCTTGGTAATGGCCATTCCAAGTCCCGTACCCTGAGTCCTGCTGACTGTAGAAGTCCGCTCCCGCTCAAAAGGAGAAAAGATCTTCTGTACAAATTCCTGACTCATTCCAATTCCGTTATCCTTTACCCGAAATTCATACAGTTCGCTGCCTTTTACTTTTCCCGGGTACTGTCTGAGACGGACAGAAACGGTTCCGCCTGCCGGAGTAAACTTAACCGCATTTGACAAAAGATTCAGCAGTATCTGGTTCAGCCGCAGTTTGTCACAATAGACATCCTCATTCGTAACATCCATGGCATCCATATAAAGCTCCAGCTGCTTCGCATGAATCTGTCCACTGATGATCGTCTTCAGATCATGAAGCACATCCGACAGACAGACTTCTGTTTCTTCCAGATGGATCTTTCCGCTCTCAATCCGGCTCATATCCAATATATCATTGATCAGTGAAAGCAGATGCTTACTGGAAGAAAGAATTTTGCCCAAATAATCCTGAACCCTTTTTTTGTCATCAATATTACTTGCAGCCAATGTTGTAAATCCAATAATCGCATTCATTGGTGTCCGGATATCATGAGACATATTGGAAAGAAAAATACTCTTCGCCCTATTTGCAGTCTCTGCCGCATGGACTGCCTCAGAAAGAGCCTGGTTCATTTTCCGGTCAGAGGTACGGTCTGACATAACCAGAATATATTTCTTTTCCCCGTTTACCTCACTTCCCATTGCAATATTATGAAACCAGCGCCTTTCCCCTGTCTTCCGATGTATAAATTCACAATCCCACTCCTGCTGTTCATGAACCGGAATTTCTTTCAGATGATTCTTCTGCGAGTCTTCAGAATCTGCAGGGTGCAGTTTTCTTAAAACACGAATATCCTTGCGAATCTGTTCTACTGTAATACCCAGCAGTTTTTCCGCATTAGGGCTGACGTAATCCGTCTGATATGTTTGGGCATCCAGCATCAGGAAAACGTCATCCACATTCATGGAAAGCTTTTGAAACAGCTCATCACGGTACCGGATCTCCACATCCTTTCTTCTGAGATTTTTCCTGTTTTTCTGGATAATAAGACTGATAAAAAAGGCAGCAATGCAAAGTACAACAGCTCCAACAAGAAGCATCGTGGTAAACTGCAGATTGTTCATACTGGCATTGACAATATCAGCCTGGACAAGTCCCAGAAACATCCAGTCCTGAATATCCGATTTTTCATAGACCAGATAATAATTTCTTCCATCCAGATTCAGCAACATCGCATCAGTACGTCCCGCTTTAAACTTCTCCAAAAGGACATTGATCTCTTTTTCAGACATATCAGAATGCCTACTCAGAAAACCGAAGAAATTATACACGTTCCCCCATAACTCGGAAGAATGATCAATCACAACACGACCATCCGGATGAATAATAAAACTCTGGGCATTTCCATCAAAAGCAGAAATATCCAGTACATCTACGATATCAGAATTTTCATAAGCAATGGCAATTGCATCGTATTCAAATCCCTGATAAATTCCATGCGCCTTAGGTGTGGCAAAAACAAGCAGCTGGGATTTTCCGGGAACTGCTGCATTCGCTATCACATCATTTCCCTGCCGGATATCCTCTTCAATATTTTCCTGTAATCCAAGATACCCGGTTTCACCTGTCGCCATCTTGTAGTCACCGTCAGATGATAGAAAAAAGAATTCCAAAAAGCCTGCATCTTCCTGCGCTTTCTTTATATAATCACGGATCTCGTCTTCACCGGAAATATTCTGCAGATTCTCGCCCCAAATATGGAGGTAAGTCAGGTTCTTATTTGTCAGTTCTCTCAGCATCTGATCAGACTGATGAAGAACTTCCGTCAGATGAGAAACACTTTCCTCGTAAATAGATTTCGACATAAACTTATAATATCGGAAAACAGCCAGAACAACTCCTATAAAGAGAAGAAGAAAAGCAACTATTCTTAATCCTTTTTTCCTGACAGGTTTCTTTCTATTTCTATTATAATTCTTAACATCCATTTTTCTCACCTCAGGGTTATGTAATCTTCAGGTTCTGCAAGAACGGCATTACCACCTGAAACATATGCTGTCCAGGTATCTTTCACAGATGTAGCTCCTCCATCAAATATCATATTTTCATCTACAGGATAAGTTTCCATATGCTGCGGTGTGGCAAGACAGGTCACCGTGAAAGTATCCTCATCCCGAACTGCCTTTCCATCCTTTGTAACTTTACTTAATGTATAGCCATCTTCCGTTTCATTAATTTCCACAGAAATACCACTAACTACTGGCAAAGAGCCACGGTTAAACGGAATAAATCCTCCCTCATAGCCTTCTACAAAGTTTTTGATTATTTCTTTCAGCTCGGCCCCACTCATCTTGCTGCTGTAAGCCGCCAGACCATTTGGCATGATCATGTCACCTGCCATTTTTTCTGTGTAACCGGCTTTCAGCACATTTCCCGTAAAGCTGTTTCCGGTTGCGATCAGCACATCTGACCCATAGATGCCACGTAGCGTGTTTGCCATAACAGAATATGCTGCATTTCCTCCACTGCTGTGGAAACGGTTGGAATACGACTTCTGTGAATCCAGCACGATATCCTCAGAAGCAGTTTCTTCCTCAAGAAGCTGAGAATTAAATGACTGGTATGCCTGCCCTGCATCGTATTCTCCTGAGATCATTTTGGAAACCACATCCTTGGAAACAGAGAAAAAGTCATTTGACGCAATACGGATATACATATGGTTTTCTTCGATCACAGGTTTCACATCCTTCAGATATTCCGTAAGCTGGAGATCCACATCCTGACTGTAGCTTAACAGATCCTGTCCATCACTAATGATCCTGTTCTGCGCATCCTCTGAAAACATTGTATCCAGTACCTCCATTGCTTTCTTTCTGCGTGTTTCATCCTTTGTCAGATCACGGTTTAAGGCCACCTGGAAATATGGCGTAGTCATAATCCACTTTTCACCGTTCTCCTGAAAGAATGGAAGAAACGTTGTGTTGATGCCCTGATCCTGAAACATTTTTACACCGGCAGAGCTGCCAAAGTACATGGCAAGCTTGCCACTTTGATACATTTCAACTATGTCATCATAATTCATATCCAGATCATCCTGACTCAGACCGGTATCCTGGATAAACTGCTCCATACGTTCAAAAGCCTCCGGCCAGACTGTACTGTCCAGACCTTCTCTCTTTGTATTATCCGGGTCACTGTAGGCAGTACGCCACTTACGTCCTTCCACAGAAGACAACTCTGATGCTGACAGCCCCTGCAGTGTCTCCATACAGGTATAATCATAATAATAGTCTGCAGTAAAGCCACGAATACCCACCTGGTCAAATGCCTGGCAGGCAGAGACAAAGCTTTCATAATCTGTCGGAAGAGGGATATCATACTTTTCAAAAAGGTCTTTGTTCACTACAAAGCCATGGGCATCTGCACACACCGGAAGCCAGTTTACGCTTCCATCCTCGTTCATAAAATTGCTAAGGTATGTATCATAGACAGCGCCTGACGCATTGGTTGTGGAAAGATCCATCAGGCTGTCTTTCAAGGAACTTGCATCATGAAGTGAAAAGCGACAGCAGGTTATAATATCCGGCAATCCACCATTTTCATTCAGAAATCTGTAGAAATCAAGATCGTTGTTGCCTACAACAAATTCAACATTGATATCCGGGAGCTGTTTCTGGATGTATGGTGCATATTTTTCATACAGGCTTGTGCTCCATAAGTACACCGTGATTGTGTCTGCATCTTCTTTCTCTGCACTTTTACTGCCACATGCTGACAGTAGTGATACGGCTGTCACCATTGCCAAAAGTACAGCCAAAACTCTGTTCCATTTTATTTTTTTCATTACAAGTTCTCCTTCATTTGCCCTGTCAATATATCCAGCAATTCCTAATTTTTCATCACCCCACCAATTTATGAATTACTTTTATCAGTAATTCCACATCAACAGGCTTAGCAACATGTTCATCCATTCCTGCTTCTTTTGCTCTTATTCTGTCCTCCGTGAACGCATTTGCTGTCATTGCAATGATCGGTATTGTCTTTGCATCCTCTCTGTCTAGAGACCTGATCATCTTTGTAGCTTCATAACCATTCATGACCGGCATCATAATATCCATAAGAATGACATCAAATTCACCAGGTTCACTATTTCTGAACAGCTCAACCGCTTCCTGCCCATTCCATGCTTTGGTCACGTCAGCGCCCTCATTCTGAAGCATAAATTCAGCGATTTCCATATTCAGCTCATTATCTTCCGCCAGCAGAATATGCAATCCCTTTATAGATTTTTCGGATACCTCCTTCTGTTCTTCACGTTTATCCGCATCCGGATCTATTTTAAATGGAACCCGGATCACAAATGTCGTCCCTACGCCTTTTTCACTTTCGAAAGTAATGGTTCCACCCATTTTCTCGACCAGCTTCCTTGCAATGGCCATTCCCAGTCCGGTTCCGGCAAACTTTGTGCGGCTTCCTGTATGTTCCTGTGCAAATGGTTCAAAAATATGTTTCTGGAACTCCTCAGTCATTCCGATCCCTGTATCCCGGCAGATAAATTCCATTGTCGTCATTCCTGGCTGTTCGGATGGGATTTCCATGCAGCTAAGATAAATATGTCCATTTTCTCTGTTATATTTCACTGCATTGGACAGGATATTCATCATCACACGTTTTACATACCCCGGACTTCCAATAAGATCACGGTGTATGATTTCTTTTTTCTCCCATACAATCCGGATATTCTGTTCTGCAGCAATCTGTTCAATTACAACAAGCACTTCCTCTGAGATTTTGCTCAGATTAAATGGACTCTCTTCCAGAACAACTTCACCGGATTCCAGCTTACCCATGTCCAGAACATCATTTACCAGTTCCAGCAACAGATTGGATGCCGCTTTAACCTTTGTTCTGTATTCCTTCTGCTTCTCCATATCATCTGCATAATGGTCTGCCATATTGACCATGCCGCAGATTCCATTGATCGGAGTCCGGATATCATGGCTCATCCGCTGGAGAAACTCTGTTTTTGCCTCATTGGCGGCTTCTGCCTTTTTTGCTGCTATCAGAAGTTCTGCTTTATATTTTTCATCTTTTTCCTGTTCCTGTTTCCGGTGTGCCAGATTGGTTCTGTATGTCCAGAACCAGAATATACTGAACATCAGAAAATAAAGAAAAATAACACTTATCACACTTAATGGAAGGTTATGGAACACTTCCGTATCCGGAAGATACGCATAGATATAATAATCCCGCTGCTTCAGCATGATTCCGTAACATCCGGTTCCTTCATTCTTCAAATGATAAATGTGCTGACTGTCTGTATGCTTTTTCATTGCCTGAACAACTTCGTTGTCGGCTGTATTCTGTCCCAACAGGCTCTCATTATTGCTGGCAACAACGATTCCGTCGTCTGCAACGATAATCGTTCCATCTTTCTGGATACTATAACCATTTAAAAGCCCCTGTATCGTCAGCGTATAGTTTCTGGCAAATTCAGGAGATGTGTAATAATAGATTGCAACGATACCCGGTGCATCTTTTCTGGCGCAGGCTGCAATGTCAATAAAGGATCCATCTTCCCTGGTAAACCGTTCCGAATAGCTTCTTTCTTCATATCCGGCAAAATTCATGATAATTTCTTTTTGCAGATACTCCGTAATCTCATTAGCCAGAGACTCATCCGTGCTGTATTCACAGTCCGTCTTTCCTTCTGCATCCAGTACAATGATACCATCCACCCATAGAGTCTGCAGGTTTTCCTTCAGGAAATCCCGGCTTAGCTGACCGCCGTTTTCTATTTCCATATCGATATTCGTACTCATCTGTCTGGCACTTTCAATCGCACGGAGAAGACTTTTGGATTCCGAAGATTCATTATAATGGGTGTAGGTGGAACACTGCACTTTGACATAATTTACAATCTCCACCATTCTTTTCTCTGCTTCCGCTTTCTCCGCATGAAAGAAATAAAACAGAGAAATTACAGCCACACAGATTCCAATCAGACCACCGAGCAGCTGGATTCGTTTTTCTTTTTTCTTTCTCTTAATATCCAAGATCATCCACCTCCAGATACTTCTGGGGATCATCCAGATATTTTTCAATGATTTTCAGGGATGTGCCATCCTGACGCATCTCTTCCAGAGTCTGGCTCATCTGCTCACAGATTTCTCTGTCATCCTCTTTTGCAAAAGCAACACCTATTCCAGTGATCATCAAAGGTTCTTCCAGGATACGAAAGCTTGCGTCATAATCCTTCATATACTGGACAACAGATTCCTCGTGTACTGCAACTGCATCTACATATCCTTTTCCCAGAAATGTATAGATCAGCTCCCTGTGTCCCAGGCTGATCAGATTGCCCAGCTTTGGGATTCTCTCATCCGTCCGGTTCAGAAAGATGCCTTCCGGTTTGGTTGTGGACTGAACAGCCAGGTTCTTACCCTCCAGATCACTCAGTTTATAGATATCACTATTCTCATTTACAGCAACCACCTGACGGCTTGCTATATATGGTCCCGCCCAGCGGTAATCATCAAGGCGTCCTTCCATGGAAAAGCAGCCCATGATACAGTCAATCTCTCCGCTCTCCACCAGTTCTTTTTTCTTCTCCCAGTTGATCTGGGCGACCTCCACCTGATATCCCATTCTTTTAAAAGCTTCCGTGGCCAGTTCTACATCGATTCCCGTCGGTACACCATCCTCATTCAGATAATTGTATGGTGGATAGTTGTCGCTGCCGAGGGTAATAACAGGCTTTTCGGTTTCTTCTTTCGTGTTATCTGTGTTTTTACACCCTGCCAGGGTGACTGCTAAAATTCCCGCAAGCAGAATGCCTGCAATCACTCTTTTTCCTTTCATTTTCTGTCCATCCCTAACTATCCTTTTTGATTCTTCTATGTCCGGTTACTTTCCATTCGTCACTGTACAGTGACCTGTGGTTCGGTACCCCCCCCCGCCTGATTTTATACTTCTTATCGTCTTTTCCAGCACCTTCATCTCAACCGGTTTTGAAACATGTGCATTCATGCCAGCCGCAAGGGAATGCTGAATGTCTTCTGAGAATGCATTGGCAGTCATGGCAATAATCGGAATCGTTTTTGCCAGTTTATGGGAACTTTTGCGGATTGCCTTCGTTGCCTCATAACCATTCATAACAGGCATCTGCACATCCATCAGGATCATGTCATAATCACCTGGAGCAGACTGCTCAAATGCTTTCAAAATCTCTTCGCCATTTTCACAGATGGTACATTCCGCACCTTCAATCTTTAACAGTTCCGTCAGGATCTCTGCGTTCAGCTCATTATCCTCTGCACACAGGAATCTCATTCCTTGAAGGATATTACCATCCTGCTCATCTGTTTCTTCTTGTGCCGCCAGAGCAACCGTTCTATCCTCTGCAATTTTCAGATCCATGAGAACCTCAAAACAGCTTCCCTGTCCCAATTCACTGTCCACATCAATGGTACCTCCCATTGCCTCAACCAGGTTCTTAGTAATAGCCATTCCAAGTCCGGTTCCCTGTATTTTATTTGTAAGGGAACTTTCCGCACGGGTAAACGCATCAAAAATTGTATCCTTGAAATCTGCCGACATTCCCATACCATTATCGCTAACTAAGAAACGGTACTTTGCATAGACAGATGACTTTGTCTCACATTCTTCTACAAAGAACTGAATTTTCCCACCTTCCTGGGTATACTTCACTGCACTGGAAAGCAGGTTGCTGAAAATCTGCATCAGGTGAACCTGATCCCCATTCACCCACTCATGACGGATGTTTTCTTTTATAATGGTAAGTGTCTGCTTCTTTTCATATATCTGAGAATGAAATATAGTATCAAGTTCCTGTACAAAATCCAGAATAGAAAAGTCAGAATACT
>ENA-OROD01002990-OROD01002990.1-human-gut-metagenome-genome-assembly--contig:-NODE-2990-length-11662-cov-3.124580_pt1 | contig 11662 bp, 15 predicted proteins | sample MGYA00242123_ERZ509038 | MGnify/ENA primary metagenome ERZ509038 (study PRJEB26280, sample SAMEA2338719) | human gut metagenome | biome: human gut; feature: human-associated habitat; material: faeces... | reverse complement strand
TGTTCAAGTGCCATACCAATAGAATAAATATTATGCATTGTTCCACTAATCCATAAAGTCCCATTATCTTTTAAGACTTCTTTACATAGTCTAATCCATTTACGATTGAATTTATGCTTTCTATCAATGTCTATTTTTTCATCCCAATTACCTTTTTTTACACTTACCATTTTTCCTGCATTACAAGTAATTCCATCGCCAGACAAAAAATATGGAGGATCTGCAAATATCATATCAATACTTTTAGGTTCTATTTTTTTTAGTATTGATAGACTATCCCCTTGAATAAGTTTAAAATTATTATCTTCATAGTAGTACTTTAACTTATTCATACTATCCCTCCATATATATTATACAAGAAAAATTTATAGATTTATTAAATTTTTAGTAATTAGTTATAATTACTTCTTCTACTTTTCCTCTTTTCTTTCCATTTGAATTAATATTTCTTTTTGCTTCTATAATATAAATATTAAAATCTTTATATAATTCGTTTACTAGTTTAGTGTTATGATTTGATAACATTACATAGCATCCTCTATCTGCTAATTCTTTAAATACTTTTGCAAGTCTTACTTGTTCTTCTTTTCCAAAACCATCTTCTGTATAACTATTAAATGTAGATGTATCTGAGTCATATGGTGGATCAAAATAGATGAAATCGCCTTTTTTTGCAGTTTTAATTGATTCTTCAAAATCAACATTTAATATTTTTACATTGTTAAAATTTAAGTAAGAATGAATTATTCCAAGATTTTGTGCATCATATGTATTAACCTTACTTTTCTTATTAAATGGAACATTAAATTCATTTTTACTATTTACCCTATATAATCCATTAAAACATGATTTATTTAAATAAATAGTTCTAGCTGCTCTTTTATAATCAACTATTTTATTAAATTTAGTTTTATCTCTATCTTTATTTCTTATTTCAAAATAGAATTCTTCTGAGTGACTAGCTTCATAATGATTTAATTCACTGCACATCTTTTTAAATTTATTTTCATCTTTAATACATTCATAAACATTTATCAGTTCTTTATTAAAATCATTTATAACTGCATTTTTAGGTGATAGTTCAAAAAGCAATGCTCCACCACCAACAAATGGCTCAAAATATGTATTAAAATCGTTTGGGGCATATTGTAATAACTTATCTATTATCTGTCTTTTTCCACCTGCCCACTTAACAAATGGTTTTCCCTTTAACACATTAATTCCTCCTTTAAATTGGTAATATATTAAAATATGTTAATAATAGCATAATTAAATATAAAACACCTAAAACTATTATGTAAATAAAGAAATACGCTATAGCACCAAATGTTGGCGCTTCCCCACTTTCATAAAAGGTTCCAACTATTGCTCTACTGATTAACATCAAAATTGTATATAACGATATTACCTCTAATAAAATACTATTTGCGATTGGATTTTCCAATATTGGAATATTATCTATTGTTTTGTAACATAACCATGCTCTAATAAAAAAACTAATGGTACTAATAATTTTATACATATTCAATTAAATATTTAGTTATATACTTTTCTTCTTATGATTATAAACTGATTTAGGCATATATCCATCATGTTGTAAACGACCAATTAATATTCCAATGCAAATATTTTGTTGCTTAGCAAAAACTTCTAATGAAGTTGAATCAAATTTATTCTTTTTCACAAAAGTATCATAGTCTAATTGATTTATAAAAAAATCTCTTGCAAATTTATTAGCATCTTCTTCTTTCTGACCATGAATATCAATATCATCAAATGATACTTGAATATCTTTTTTATTATAATCATCTAACAAATGTTTTATCTCATGTATAAAAGCAAACCAAATATGATCATGTGTTTTATATCTACCACTTAAAAATATTGCTGGTTTATTATTATAAGTGGTTAATACCCCTCTTACCTTTGAATTGCTTATTGGTTCTCTAATTACAAGATATATTCCAAGCTTATTACATAATTTTTGACATGCTTTCATTGATTCTTCGACATTGCTATTTAATGCAATATTCTTAAATCTTTGTAAATTTTGTTTTAATTCCTTCAAAGAAAAATCTATACTATCTAAATTATCATTTTGTTTAATAATTTCTCTTTCACATAATTTAATCCAAATAATAATTGGCTCCTTTTCACCACCATCCTGAAAAAATTCAACACCTAAATCATTATAAGTATCATTAAAACAATTAAAATCAGATATATTTAAAAGTTTTAAAACCTCTTTAGCTTGTTCAACAAGATTTAATGAAGTTTTTTGAAAAATTTCCTTAAACTTAAATCTTTTAGATATTTCTTTTATATCTATTTTTTCAAGATTAGAATCAAATTCTTTCTTTGCCAAAAATTCTCTATATCTTGCTTCATAATTTAACCAATATGAAGCAGGAACATCATTAATAATAAATTCTAATTTTAATGCCATATCCTCAGTTAAGTGAATTTTTCCAGATAAAAAATTAGAAACATGTTTTTCACTCAAATTTAATCTTTTAGCTAAATCTTTTTGTGAAATTCCCTTTTCTATAATATATTCCTTAATAATTTCTCCTGTAGGAACAAAATAATTATAATTCATAAATTCCCCTCCAATTTAATGATAATCCTCTAAATATAATATCTTTATTTCATGAATAGTTGACAAATCATCTCTATCAAATTCACCAATCGCCTCAATAACAATTCTAAAATTTTTTGAAATATCAATACCCCATTGATTTTTAGAACGTGGTTCTAACTTATGTCTCCTAGGTGGTGGAGTACATGGAATATCTGCCAAAGAGGTTGCAGCACGCAATTCAGACATTCTATTCATTACTTTTTGTGCCATTGTACCGTACTCCTTCTTTATTAGCTGCTCATCACACAAAATTTTTTCCATTTTATTAGAATCGTAACTGATCTTCACTGCAAATTCCTCCTTTTCAATATATATCTATATTACCAAAATTAACCTAACAGGTCAATATTTTTTTATTTATTTTTTTAAAAATTTATGCTATAATATAAATAATAAAAGAAAATGGTGAGTAATATGAGTGAGGATATAGTTGTAAACAAGTTAGAAAATTTGTTATCGTTAGATGAACTAAATAAACTATCAAGAGAATTATATAATCATTACCATACAATTGATGCAAAACAGACTATTGATTCATTATTTAACTCAACTTTATTTAATTTTTTTAATATAAATATTAGTAATGAAATTAATAGCAGAAAAATATGCAATGAATTAATAAATAAATATTATCATAATGAAATTACAATCAAATCAAATTTTATTAATAACATTCTACTAAAAACAAAAAATCACATCACAATATTTGAATTAAATGCAGGAAAAAGTAGACTAGACTTATGTAAAGTGAATGGTTCTAGTATAGCATACGAAATTAAAACAGATTTAGATAATTTAAATAGATTAAATAAACAATTAGGTGATTATTTAAAATTATTTGAAAAAGTATATATCATATGTTCAAAAAAAAGATGTGAAACAATTGAAAAATATTTACCAAATGAATGTGGAATTTATTCTTATAGAATTACAAAAAAAGGAAAGTATATATTTAAAGAAATTAAATCTGCAAAACATTCAACTAAATTAGACTCTAGAAAACAATTAGAATTATTAACAAAAAAAGAACTTGAAAGTATTGTTAATAAAAAATATTGTAGTAGAAATGTCTTAATTGATTACATTTTATTAAAATATGCTAATAATGAAATAAATGATATATTTAAAAAGATGTTAAAATCAAAATATGCTAACCAGTGGAATTTTCTTCAGAGCAAGCAACAGAATATTTATGAAATAGATTATCAATGGTTTTTCAAAAACAACTTAGATCCAAACATTATATACAAATAAAAAAATACCAAATTAATGGTATTTTTTTATTGTAAATTCAAATACATTTGATATATATATCTTGTAATTGTAATACCTATCCATGTCGACCAATTACCTTTTTTTTCACTCAAATTTAATCTTTCTACTTCTCTCATTGCAATACAGTCATCAAAGTCACCTATCATATCCTTTTTTTGTAGTATATCATTGATTACTTTATTATATCCCTTTAAACCTAATTTGGTATTTTTTTCAACAAATGAATAAAATTGATTAGTTCTATAATTATAAATAAGTGCTAGTGCTGCTCCCTCACCCTTTGAGCCATTTTTTCTTGGAAGTACATCCTTATAACCACAATAATCTCCAAATCCATCAAAACCAACAATAGCATATTCAGTGGCAACGCTATTGTTTATTAATATACTTACATCATTTTCTTCAAATTCTCCATTAGTTAATCTACTTTCTCTTGGACTATTAAGTATAATTTTTTTTGCTCTAATATTCATGCCAGACAATTCTTCTAACTCTATTTCACGTGATAAAATAGATGTCTCTTCTATATCAAAAAATAAATAATCATCTGCGCTTAATTTATCTTGAATAAAATTTTTATAATTATCTATCAGTGAAGGTGTAATTCGCAATGCAATCTGATTTTTATTTAATGTTAAACTAGTATATAATTGTTCTAATCGTTGTTTAGATATTTGATAATCATTACTTAAAGATATCACGGGTATAATATTATTGTAATTAGATAGCATTTTTAAAAATTCAAAATATTTATTTTCATCCCTGCTGATTTCTAAAGATAAAATAACACTATTCGGATCATATCTATTACCGTATTTAGTTGAGGAAATTCTTAAATAATCAATAAATATTTTTCTTTTGTCTATACAATCTAATATCTTATCCAAATCAGATTTATCATTTATTATTTCTACTAAAGGGATAATTTTATCAGAAAAACAATAAGATAGTTTTTTTATCACTCCTAATTCTGTTCTTCTAGCTTTTAAAATTGGAACATACATATAAAACACTTCCTTACTACAAAAATAAGCAGTATCCATCTTAAAATAAGACGATACTGCTATCTTATATGTATATTATATCACATTACCTATTTTTTGTATATAACATCAATAAATTCATAAACTTTCTTACAATCATTACAAATAAATGGAATTAAATCATCACCAATTATTTTATGTCCGCCACCTTTTAAAATATGTATATCTTTTGAATTACATACTGGGCATATAATTATATCTTTCAAAATATCTTTTTTATAAAACGCATTTTTAATTATTTCATATTTTGATATATTAGGCATTTTTACTCCTTTACGATGTAATACTTCTTCATTATTCATAATCCATCACCGCTTATATCAAGTATAACACAAAAAAAGATATTTTGTTTTTTATAAAATAGCTTTCTTATAATATCTCGAAGAAAGTTAATTTACCACAAGAGCCATCTCCACCTCCTGCATTTAAGTGATTAGAAAGCACTATAACATCATTACTATTTCCAAATGCATTTAATATTCTATTAACTCTATCTGTCGGAGTTATTGTTTCATCAGTACTTCTTGTTATATATGTAGGTATTCCTAATTCTTTTAATCTATCATATATATAATTTGCTATTTTCAAATTATATTCTTTTTCCACAACATTATTGCCTGATGCTCCCGGATCACTTCCTCCATGACCCGCATCCACTACAACTTTCTTTGTAACTCTATCATTCATTATTCTCACCCTATTTTATAATATGACAAAAAAAAAATTAGGTGAATTATATAAATTAAATTCATCAATCCACTTCTAATTTCTTCTTTTATTTTGCTTCTTACCTCATAAATTAAAGGTAATCCTTTATTCATTTTTTACTAACTGGTGATATGTATTCTTCACATGGCTTGCTTTATATTTATTATTCAAATACATTATTCATTAAATCTTTAATATATTTTTTTCTTTCTTCAGTTTCTTTTTTTTCAATTTCTATTTTTATTATATCCCCCTCTTTTGTATCAGGTACTAACACTCTAGGAATATTTACGCACTTTCCAATTGCAATTTCCACCACTGCATAATCTCCTTCAAATCTGTCTACTATTACTTTCATTTTTTCCTCCATCATCTTGTTGATTTTATATCTAATGAATCACCATTGCTTAAAACAATAATGTTGCCGTTAATATCTGTTCTATAAACTTTTGCACCCGAATTAATCCATCTATCAATAATTGATTGATTAGGATGCTTGTATTGGTTATTTTGTCCAACCATTATTATTGCATATTTTGGATTTACTCTATTAACAAATGATTGACCTGATGAAGTATTGCTTCCATGATGGCCTATCTTTATTACATCTGCAGAAACATCAGATGTAATGTCATTTTCGCTTTTGGTTTCAGCATCTCCCATGAACAAAAACTTTATGTTACCATAAATTATTTTTACTACCGCTGATGAATTATTTAAATCGTTGTATTCTTTGTTAGGTGCTATAATATTTATATTTAAATTTTCTTCACTAACTATGTTAACGCCTGCACTTGCAGTAGTTATTTTTAATTCTTTTTCTAAAATATTTTCTAATAAGTTTTCATAGGTTTTACTAGTTGATACCATTTTAGGCATATAAATTTTTCCAATAGCAAAATGATTTATTATATAAGTCAATCCACCAATATGATCTGCATGGGGGTGAGTTCCTACGATATAATCAATTTTATTATACCCTAAATTTGAAATGTAATTTGAAACTATTTTTCCCTTTGATGACTCTCCCGCATCAATCAACATAGTTTTTTTGTTTGGCAATTCTATAAATATTGAATCTCCTTGTCCAACATCAATATAATGGACTTTAATTAAGCTGTTTTTTGTTGTATTTGTGTTATTATTTACTTCCTCTGTATCTATTAAACTATTTTTAAATTCTTCATATCTTTTTTGATAATCATTAGAATGAAATAAAGTAATTACGTTACTAAAACATATTACAATAATAAATATGCTAATAAAGCCAAATACATTTGACCACCACTTTTTCTTTTTAAAAAAAGGCAAGTTATCTCTTATATTGAATTTAGAAATTAGCAAAGGTGGGATTAAAAATGCCAAATTTCTTAATATCACAGAAGTTTTATAGATGACTACATCATACATATTCGCCTCTATTTGAGGCACTTCACTAAAAGAAACAAAAAGGATAAATAAACAAAATAGGTAATACAAACAAGCAAGTATTTTTTTCCATAACTTATTTGTTCTAAAACTAAATAATTTACTAGATTTATTCATAACATACTCCCGACTACTTTTAAATAAACTATTTATACAATAATATTATACTATATAAATCAACTTATTTAAATCTTAATAATATAAATCTACAATAATTCAATTTCTGGATTAATAGTAACTTATATTTAAGTGTTTTATAATAACCCTCATTAATTAATTTAATTACTGAATATAAAAAGCATTTAATTTTAGGCAAGTTATATAAATTAAATTCATCAATCCATTTCTAATTTTAATACTTCTCTTATTTTGCTTCTTACCTCATAAATCCTCGTATTCATAAATTCAGGATGATCTTTAAACCATTTTATGTTAAGTGGTGATGGGTGTGGTAATACTATTGCTAATTTATCACTTATATAATTGTCTTTAAATATTAATTCGTTAAAACTTTCTCTTGGAAAAAATATACTTGCTGCTTTTGCACCAATAATAATATAAAGTTCATTATTTATGTATTTTAGTTCGTTTTTTACCCATTTATTATAACAGATTTTAGGTGGGACTCTATCAACTCCATTTTTGTCTTTTCCTGGATAGCAATGAGCAATAGATGTTATGTAAAAGTTATTTGGATTATAAAATTCCTCATCATTAATTTTGTACCACTCATATTTTAGGCGATTACCACTTTGATCTGTAAATGGTTTTAACTTTTCATGTACTGTCTTTGATGGTGCTTGACTTATTTGTACAATTTTCGCATTTACATTGCCAGTTATTATTGGATGTGGTATAAATCCAAATTTTTCTTGACAAATTTTACAAGATTCTAATCGTTTTTTAAATTCCTCGTATTCATTATTCATTTTATTTTCTCCCTATCATTTGTTATATATTTTATATATACTATCAATTAAAAAAATTGTATAGTAATGTTCTTTCTTTTAATTAATAAAATATACTAATTTAAACTGTATCATTTCTTTTTATTGTACTTATAAATGATACTTTTGAGATGTTATCGTAAAATATAGTTTTATTTTTTAATATATTAATTGTGCTTATAATGTACCATAGTAGTATAAATAAAATTTCAAACATGTAAATTATAAACATTATATAATTATTCATAGTTGTCATTTTGTGTAAAAAATGTGTTAAGTAAATTATACTAAACGGAAATATTACGTAGTGGAATATAGTTACTATTCTTTTTATAATCAAACGAAATAAAGTCTTATTTGGAAATGACAATTGTACATTTAGAAATTTGCTTCCGAGTGTATATCCATTCCAAATATATGGAATAACAATGTAATAAATTGTAAATGTTATATATTTTGTATATATATTATTTATAAAAAAACTTACCAATATTTGAATAAATATATACAAGAATGCATCTAGAAAAAACATCGTTATTCTTCTTAAGCCGGATACTGTTTTACCACATTCAAGTGTTTTTTTGTCTATTTGATCTCTTGTTGGTAAAAATTTTTTTGTAATTCCCATTATATAATATCCTAAAACTCCTCCTAATGTATTCATCATTAAATCATCTACATCAAAGCATCTATATGGTTTTTCATAAAGAAAATATAGACCAGTTAATTGAGTTAGTTCAAAAAATAAGGATAAAAAGAAAGTTATTATTGTACATTTTTTTAAACTACATTTATAGTAATATCTTAAATACATTCCAAATGGAATTGTCATTAATATGTTAAATAATACAGTATATACAGAATCATTTGTAATTGCCTTTATGTATGTACTTGAATCGCTTATTACTAATGGTGATGTTTTTATAATATCTATAACAAACTTAAATGGCATTAAATTCGGTTTTATTTCTTGCATATTTAATAATTGTTCTTTTGTTGGTAACGGCAATATTACTAAAAAGTATACTGTAATAATGTATAAGATAAATGAATATACAATGAGTGTTCTAAATTTATTTATTGCTCCATATTTATGATATTGGATAAGCATAAATGGAATTGTAAAAAGAAAAGCAATTAAAGGAAAAAATAATAATGCAGTCTTTATGTTTTCAATATATACCATGTTACCATCTCCAAATAAATTAATTTTACAACATTAACTTTGATTTATCAAATAAAATATTTTTATTATACTTATCATATAAACAAAAAAAGCACACTGTTGTGTACTATTTACTAGATATTTCTCTCCAATTGTTTGGAAAACCAATTTCATCTAATATTTTATCTATATCAATAACTTTAAGTTTACCTGCAAGCATATCTAATTCATAACCAACCTCATATATTAAAAGTTTAAAATCATCATCTCTAAGCATGTATTTAAACATTAGTATTAGTGAGAATAAATCATTTTTTCCATAAATATATTCCTCTTCGGCCTTTGGAATATTTAACATTTCATGGTATTTGTTGTTTGGAATCGATCTTTGTGTTTTATAATTATATAACATATCCTCATGTGCACATAAATTTCTAAAATTAGACATTATTGGTAAAAATATACTAAGTTCTTCTTCAGACATTTTGTAATAATTGGCTATTTCTTTTTTGTCTTCATATTTAAGTATCATGTATAGCTCGCTTATTATGCCAAATGATAATACCTTTACTAGTATCCACATTGGAACATATCCATAATTTGTTAAATAATGCAGAGTTGCACTATGTTGTTTAGCATTTACTCTTATTTGCCTTTTCATTTTATTTATTACGTCTGAAACTTGTCTAACTTTTGATATTTCAGTTGTAAAATTTGATATTTTTAAATAATCTTTTTCTTTATATCCATATTTGCTTGATAGGTGATAACTAAATATGGATTTTAAATTATTTTCTACTATTAATAAATACTTAAACATAATATTTCTTATATTTCTATCAAACATGAATAAGGCATATAATTCTTCAAATGTCGTACCATTTATAAACTCTTTATCTTTCGATGACTTAAAGAATACATGTCTATAACCATTTATAAAAAAATAATTTTCTCTTAAAAGTATTATTTCTAAACATACTGATAAGACTGAAAAATGCTTTCATATGTACTTTCAGATCCACCGCACTAAAACAGCAGACAAACTCCACCGGATCAAACTTTTCAACTCCGAATGGAATCGGTCGCCTGAGACTGACAAGATACATTCCTGAAATAATGCTGCCCTTGCCCTGCCCGTCATGAGGAATTGCAAACCCAGGTAATACAACAATATATGGACCATTTTTTTCGGTATTTTCAATCATAGATGCCACATATCTTTTTTCAACATATCCACGCTCATACATCCATCTGCCCATGTTTTCAACAATTTCTTTCCAATCCTGACACTCCACTCCCAGTTGGATATGAGACGCAGGAAGGAAATGATGTAATTCAACTGTATCATAATGTTCCCATATTTCCGCTGACTGACTAAAATATCCCTTTACAATTCTTCTGCTTTTTTTCAATAATATCTCTGCCTCATAAATTGCAGAATCTAACTGCTCTTTCATTTCGTTCTTTTCTGATACATAACCGGAAAATTTTTCGCAGATAAGAAGTTCACTCAAAAACTGTACTTCATCTTCTTTGTGAGATATGAAATATTCTTTGGCAATCTGAATCAAAATATTCTGTGCCATCCGATATTTACTATTTGGTTGTCTCTTTTGTATTTCAATGTAACTTCCCTGCTGATTACGATGAATCATAATTCCTAAATATAATACGATCTTCTCGAAAGAATCTTCCCGCAAACGACTCTGATCCAGATACACTGCTTCGTACAATATCTCTCTGATTTTCTGCCAACTGTCTGTTCTGAGATTCAGTTGCTTTAATACAATACTTTCTACAATATCTTTTTGTTCTTTTTCTACACCATTTCCTTTGATATTCATTAGAAATAGCCTTTTATCGCTCTCTTTTCCCTCTACTCGCAGTCCTTTATTAGGATGAGAAAGTACTTTAAGATTACCTTGACCAATATACGCTTTTATCTTACTTAAATCATTGATAACCGTTGACCTGCTTACAACCAGATTGTCTGCAATCACAGACATCGTAATATATTCCACTGTATTAATCAGAAAAGAGGCTGCAATTTCGATACGTTCCTCCTGTGAAAGCTTGTATGTATATAAATCATCTTTCGGAACTGCCTTCAACACCTGTCCAAATGAACTGGGACAGATAATCCTTCCTCCCACAAGTCTGATTTTCCCTAAATCCATTTCTTTCAACAATTCATTGATTAATTTTAAATCATTTCGTATGGTTCTTTGAGAAACTTCAAATTTTTCTGCTAGTTCTGAAAGTGTCATCAATTCCTCATTTCCAATCAATTCATGAATAATTGATACAGTTCTCTTTTTCACTGTCTTCATTTGGCTTCCTCACAACCATGATATTTTTCTTTTGTAATATTTTTTCTTTTTAAAAGCTTTTTATTATTTATATGATGTCAGGGTCAAAAGGTCTGAAACCACGTGTGCTTGCACACTGGTGGTAG
>ENA-OROD01002984-OROD01002984.1-human-gut-metagenome-genome-assembly--contig:-NODE-2984-length-11670-cov-12.329832_pt1 | contig 11670 bp, 10 predicted proteins | sample MGYA00242123_ERZ509038 | MGnify/ENA primary metagenome ERZ509038 (study PRJEB26280, sample SAMEA2338719) | human gut metagenome | biome: human gut; feature: human-associated habitat; material: faeces... | reverse complement strand
GCAAGGGCATTTATGCGCCCGAGGCATGGCTAAGCGCGCTGGAAAACCGCCTGCCCGCCGGGCGGCTGCTGCGCTGCGGCGGGGCGCTTTTGGTGTTGCGATGGCTGGGCTGACCCTTGCGGGGAGGTACACTTTTTTTCTGGTTTCGGCTGCGCTGATTGCGGTCCATGGGGTGTACCTCCTTTCTGTGTTTCAGCTTTTATTTGCTGCCGGTTTGTTCCGGCAGGTTACTTTCCGTTCACCAGTTCCAGCAGCTTTGCGGTGATCAGTTCCAGGCTCTTGGGGTTGCCCAGGGTCTTGGCGGCGGTGCCCATGGCCGTCAGTTTGCCAGGCTCTGCCAACAGGGCATGCACGGTTTCGATCAGCTTGACACCGGTCAGGTCTTTTTCTTCAATCACAATGGCGGCACCGGCGTTTTGCAGCTCCAGTGCATTGTAATACTGGTGGTTTTCGGCCACATTGGGGCTAGGGATCAGGATGGACGCGCGGCCCATGGCTTCCAGCTCCGCCAGCGTCAGCGCACCGGAGCGGGAAATAACAAGGTCCGCCGCGGCCAGCAGATCCGGCATATTATCAATGTATTCTTTTACCACAAGGTTGGCACCGGGGGCAAAGTGGTTCTTGGCTTCCAGGTCCTCAAACAGCTTTACGCCGCGGCTGCCGGTGGCGTGCAGGTGCAGCACGGGCAGATCGTTTGCCTGCTCCCACGCGCACAGCTCTGCCACAACCTCGTTGATACGGCGGGCCCCCAAAGAGCCGCCGAAGCTCAAAATCACGGTGCGGTCCCCCGCGTGCACAGCAGCACGGGCGGCGGCGCGGTCACGGTTCAAAATTTCCGGGCGGACAGGGTTGCCAACCACAAGAGTCTTCTCCGGCGCGCCAAGCTTTTCCACCGCAGCGGCGGAAGCGGCAAACACCACGTCCACATCCTTGGCCAGCAGCTTGTTGGTCACACCGGGGAATGCGTTCTGCTCATGGATGGCGGTCTTGATGCCCTTTTTGGCGGCGGCGCGCACCACCGGGCCGCTGACATAACCGCCGCAGCCGATGACCAGATCGGGCCGGACCTCTTTCAGGATAGCCGCCGTGCGCGGGCCGGACAGGGCCAGGTGGTAGAGCGCTACCACGTTGCGGCCCACGTTCTTCAGGGTTGGCTTGCGCTGGAAACCGTTGATTTCAATATGGTGGAACGGGTACCCTGCCTTGGTTACAAGGCCGTACTCCATGCCCTCTTTCCGCCCGGCAAAGTGGATCTCGGCCGCGGGGTCCGCCGCCTTTAAGGCTCCGGCAATGGCAAGCGCCGGGTTGATATGGCCGGCTGTGCCGCCGGCAGCAATCAAAACACGCATAGTGGTTCCTCTTTTCTCCGTAAAATCGAACGTTTATGTTATGGCAATACCGCATAATTCTAAGTGCCGATACGGCGAGCGAGGTGCGGCAGCTGCTAAGCCAAAAGCGCAGATAATACTTTGTGTATTATCGAGTATTTTGGCAACGCAGATGCCGTGCCGCAGCCGCCGGAGCGGCGCTTAAGCCGTAAGGCGGGAATTGTGCGGTATTGCCTTATATCTGAAACCAAAGGGAACAATGCTTTCCGCAGGCATGCGGGAATTCTCAGTTGCTGTGCAGGGCTTTGTGGGTGCGGCGCTGCGGGTTCATCCGGCGGGCAAGTTCTTCATGCGAGCGCTTGCTGCGCGCAGCGTTTTGCGCGTTGCCCGCCCGCGATATGCTTAGTATAATGCCCATCTCACACAATAGAATCAGCAAGCTGGTACCACCGGAGGAAAAAAACGGCAGGCTGATGCCGGTATTTGGGGCCACATTGGTGACCACCGCAATGTGGATCATGGCCTGCCAGGCAATTTGCGACATAATGCCAATACCCAGCATCGTACCAAAATAATCCGGCGAGTTCAGGGCGATGATAACGCCCTGAATGATCAGTGCGGCAAAAAGGCCCATACAGATCACCGCGCCGATAAAGCCCAGCTCTTCGCACAGAACGGAAAAGATAAAGTCGTTGCTGGCTTCCGGCAGCCAGAGGTGCTTTTGGCGGCTGTTGCCAATGCCCAGGCCGGTCAGCCCGCCGGACGCAATGGAATACAGGCTCTGCTGGGTCTGGTACAAAATATCGCCCTCGTCACCGTTCCATGCGCCGAGGCGCTGCTGAACATAGTTATTCTGTCCGGTCAACATTTTGTAAATCACAAACGCAGCCGCGCCTGCCGCCGGGATGCACCAGAACCGGCCCACACCGCCACACAAAATCATACTGCCCGCAATCAGCAGGATCAGCATGATAGCAGAGTTATGGGGTTCTTTGTACAGCAGAACCACCACCGGCAGCAGCGGCAGCACGGGCAGCACAATGCCGTAAAGCAGTGTTCCCCGTTTTTCATAATACCGGTCTGCAAAGCAGGCAAGACCCAAAATAGCCGAAAACTTTGCCAGCTCCGAAGGCTGCAGGGTTGTGCCAAACATATACACCCAGCGGTAACAGCCGTTGTACGGCTCACTGAACAGGGCCCACACCAAAAGCAGCAGCGTTAAAATGTATAAGTACCAGTTCATGTGGCGCAGGCTGCGGTAGTTGATGTTGGAGATCAGATACATCAGCACCAGCCCCACCACCGCCAGAATTACCTGCGGGCGGATAAAGTGGTAAATATCCCCCTTGAAGCGGTAATACCCGGTGGAATAACTGGCGGAGAACAGCATGATCAGCCCGTAAGTCAACACAAGGATCAGCGTGCCGACAAGGCCATAGGAAAGTTTGCCGCGTTCCTCTTTTTTGAACGCGATTTCCTTAAAAAACCTGCCAATGTTGCCAAAGGCCAAATCGAAAAGCTGGGCAAGCGTCATTTGCGGCACAGCCCCCTTTCTGATATTTTATGCCATGTAAACGTACATCAGGCCCAGCACCACGCCGATAATGGCGATCAGGCTGAAGAAAAAGTCGATCTTGACTTCTTTCCAGCCGCGCATCTCGAATGCGTGGTGGATCGGTGTCATGCGGAAAATGCGCTTGCCGTGGGTCAGCTTGAAGTAAACGCGCTGGATCACAACGGTCATGGCGTCCCAGATATACACAATGCCAAAGAAGAACACCAGCTCCGGCCGGCCCATGATAAAGGCAAGGGCCGTTACCATACCGCCCAGGAACATGCTGCCGGTATCGCCCATGAACACTTTGGCCGGGTAGAAGTTCCACACCAGGAAGCCCGCTGCCGCAGCAGCCGTTGCCGCCGCCAGAACGGCCACATGATAAAAGCTGAGCATGCTGGCAGCCAGCAGGTAGCCAAGCATGGAAACAAAGGTCACACAGGAGCACAGGCCGTCCAGACCATCCGTCAGGTTGACGGCATTGACCAAAAAGATGATGCCGAAGAACGCAATGGGGTAATACACCCAGCCCAGATCTACCGCACCGATAAAGGGCAGCATAATGATGGTGGTCAGCAGGCCCTGCATGTGCAGCCCCACCAGGAAGCCGCCGGTAACAATGAACTGCATGATAAGCTTTTGCCATGCAAGCAGGCCCAGGTTGCGGTGCTTGACGACCTTGATATAGTCATCCAGAAAACCGATAAAGCCGGAACCAAACGCCAGGAACAGCGCCAGCAAGGCGGCGCGCACCTGCACAATGCCCAAAAGGTCCTGTGCATAGCGGTAGAACCCGGCATACACCAGGCCGCAGGCCACCAGAATGCCAAAGATGAAGCACAGGCCGCCCATGGTGGGTGTGCCCTGTTTTTTGTTATGCCAGGTCGGGCCGGATTCCCGGATGGTCTGGCCGAAGTGCAGCTTGTGCAGTGCCGGAATTACAAAACAGCCTGAAAGTGCCGTAACGGCAAACGCACCGATTGCCGCGGCAACCAGCATCCAAGAAACGATCATTCCCATGTGATATTCCCCCAAAATATGCAATTATGCGTTTGGCAGCGCCGCGTAAAGCTGCTTTAATACATCATCCAGCTTCATGGCGTGGCTGGCTTTTGCCAGCACAACATCGCCGGGGCGGACGTTCTGCCGTAGATATTTTACTACTTCCTCCGCCGCTTGGCAATGGATGGTTTGCAGCCCTTTCTGCCGGGCTGCTTCGGCCATAGCTGCGCTCAACGGGCCGTAAGCCACCAGCAGGTCGGCGGCATCGGCAGCCCATTTGCCGGTCTGGCGGTGGCCGGGTTCACTGGCAGCGCCAAGTTCCAGCATATCGCCCAGCACGGCAATGCGGCGGCCGCCGGGGCCGGGCTGGCGGTCATGCAGAATCTGCAAGGCTGCTTTCATGCTGTCCGGGCTGGCGTTATAGCAATCCTCAATAAAGGTCACACCGCCGTGCTGCACAATGTTCTGGCGCATACCGGTGGTCTGATAGCTGGCCAGCGCACGGGCGGCGCGGGCACGCTCCAGCCCCAAGCGGGTGGCAGCAGTGTAAGCAGCAAGGGCATCATACACGGTATGAACACCTGCCGTGGGGATGGTTACACTGAACTCATAGGTTTCACCGTCCACGTTATCCACCAGGGTAAAGCCGGTACCCTCCCCTACGGTATGAATATTGATGGCGCGCACATCGGCGGAGCTGGAGCGGATGCCGAACCACACCGGGCGCAGGCGGCCGGGGATCTGCGCGGTGGGCAGCAGGTCATCGTCCGCGTTCAGCACCAGCGGGGCGCCGTCCGGCAGGCCCTGGCAGATTTCCATCTTTGCCTTCAATATATTCTCCCGTGTGCCCAGATTTTCCAGGTGGGAAACGCCGATCATCGTAATGATACCGGCAGACGGCCGCGCTGCGCGCACCAGGCGGGCAATCTCGCCCAGGTGGCTCATGCCCATTTCCACCACAGCATACTGGGTGGTATCTTCCAGGCGGAACAGCGTGTTGGGCAGGCCGATCTCATTGTTCTGGTTGCCCTCTGTTTTTAAGGTATTGCCAAAGGCGGAAAGAACCGCATAGCAGAACTCTTTGGTGGTGGTTTTGCCCACGCTGCCGGTCACACCGATCATCAGCGGGCTGAACAGCGTGCGGTAGTTGGATGCCATACGGATCATGGCAAGGTAGCTGGATTCACAGATGACAAGGTGATCCTCCGGCACGCCCTCCACGGGATGGTTGGCGATCACATACTCGGCCCCGGCCTGGTACGCCTTGGCGGCATAGTCGTGGCCGTCTACACGCTCGCCGGGGAAGCAGACAAAAATGCAGCCCGGCTGCACCTTGCGGGAGTCCGTTACAACGGCGGTGATGGGCACCGGGCGGGCCAGTGCCAGCCCGGCCAGAAGTTCGTTCGCGTTCATGGGTTTCATGGGAACACGCTCCTTTTGGTTGGTTTAGTTGCGGCATGTTTCAGTTTGCTGTGGGGTCCCCCTGCCGTGGCCGGGGTTATTGCTGCTCGGCATCGCTGCCGGTATCATCCTGGGTCGTGCTATCCTGATCGTTTTCACCGGCGGCGTCCTGGGGCGTATCGTCCTGGGCGGCATCGTCCTGCGGGGTATCTGCATCCTGCTGGGCATCGCTGCTGCCGTCGGGTTCCGTGGTCAGGGTAACGACTGTGCCGTAGGGCACCACACTCCCAACCTCAATATCCTGGCTGACAACACGGTTCGATGCACTGCCCGAAATTGCCACATTGACGCCGGAAGCCTTGAGCATCTGTGCGGCAAAGGTTCCGGTTTTGCCGGTGGCATCCGGCACGGTGGTGGTGGCGTCGGTGGTGGACTGGGTATACAGGTAAACCGTGGAGCCTGCGGGCACCACGGTGCCGCCTGCGGGGTACTGATACACAACATCGCCGTCGCTGGTATCCACAAACCGGTGGGAAAGCCCGGCGGCGTTCATCTTGACCTGGGCGGAAGTCCAGCGGGTGCCAATGGCATTTGGCACTTCCACACTGCCGTTGCTATCATAAGAAGCATCCCGTTCAATGCCAAGATACGGCGCGATCTGGCTGATGATGTTGCCGGTAACAGGGGCCACAATCTGGGAAGCGGAGTCAATGATCCAGCGCGGGTCATCCATCATGACCAGCACCAGAATTTCCGGGTCGTCCGCCGGAAAGATGGCGGCGAAGCTGATGGCCTTGCGGTAGTCGCCGTCCGGGCGGTACTTGTAAGCGCCTTTCCAGTCCAGCTGTTCTCCCGTACCGGATTTGCCGCCGATGCGGTAGCCCGCCACATAAGCGCTGGCACAACCGTGATAGTCCAGGTCATTGCTGGTACCGGTGTGACCCACGTTGTTTTCCATCATGGCGCGGATCTGCTCACTGACTTCCTCGCTGACGACCTGGCGCTTTATGTCGGTTTCAGCCTGCCATACCACGTTGCCGGTGTCGTCCGTCATATTATCCACCACATAGGGGGTCATCAGGTAGCCGCCGTTCACGGTGGAAGCCACGGCGGCTGCCATCTGGATCAGGGTCAGCTTTTGGGACTGGCCGAACGCGGTGGAGTACAGGTCCGTTTCCACCTGCTCCATCTCCTGCTGGGTTTTGGAGATGCCCTTTGCCTCATACGGCAGGTCAATGCCAGTGGTCTGGGTCAGGCCAAACGCCTGGTAGTAGTTATAAAAGAATTCGGCGCTCATTTTTTCCGCCACCTGGATAAAGTACAGGTTGCAGCTGTGGTTCAGCGCCCCGGCCATATCCAGCCAGCCGTGAGTGTTGCCCTCGGCGCAGTGGTAGCTGTGTTCCCACTCGGTATTGGGGAATACTGTCAGGTCGCCGCCGCAGTAAAACTGCTGGTCCGCCCCCATCAGGCCGGAATCCAGCGCCGCAGCGGCCGTCATGAGCTTAAAGACTGAGCCGGGGTAATACAATTCCGTCACGGCTTTGTTCTTCCACTCGGCCTCACGGATCATGCCCTGCAGCTGGCTTTTTTCGCTGGGAACGTCGATTTCGTTGCCTTCTTCGTCGATGCTTTTTGTTCCGTTGGGGTTCACAACGCCGTCCGCAATGATATCAGCTACGGCGTCCTGCCCCAAACGGCTTTGCAGGACGGAAATATCGTCCTCCGTCAGCGCCGTTCCGGCATTATCCAGGATAGCCTGCAATTTGGGTTCGGTGATATTATACGGATCGTTGGGGTCAAACTGCGGCGCCGTTGCCATACCCAGCACCGCGCCGGTGTTCACATTCATCACAATGGCGCTGGCACGGTTCTGCACATCATAGTCATCAATCGCGTTGGAAAGCTCGGTTTCCAGCACGGTCTGGATGGTATCGTCAATGGTCAGGTTCAGGTTATAGCCGTTGATAGCCGCATGGGTATCGCTTTCCTCGTTAGCCAGTTCATAGCCCCATGCGTTCTCGCTGCTGATGCTGCGCCCCGGTGTACCGACCAGTTTCTCATCATACGATTTTTCCAGGCCGTACATGCCGTTGCCGCTGTCATCACAAAAGCCCAAGACCGAGGAAAGGTACATTCCGTTAGGGTATTCCCGCGTGGAGGAGGATTCCTTGTACATGGAAAGCACCGTTTCGTACTTGGCATCCGGATCCCCCTCCGCCTTGCCGTTGGTAATGCGTTTGGTGTTGGCATAGTCAATAATGGATTGCGCCGTTACCATATCAATGCCCTTGGCAATCACGCGGTACTGGCTGTTCGTTTTGCTCAGCTGCTCCTGAATTTTTTCCGCGCTGACGCTCCCGTTCAGCAATTCGCTGATTTTCTGGCTGGCTTCCGCCACATAATCCTGGTTGCACTTGGACGGGTTGGCAATAATGTTCCACACCACACTGCTTTTGGCCAGCAGTTTGCCGTTAGCGGAATAAATAGAGCCGCGCGTGGCGGGGATCTGGGTATCGGAAAGCTGCTGTTCCGCCGCCTGAACACGGTACTGCTCAGCATCCCGGATCTGCAGGGTATACAGCTTATAAATCAGAACGCCGCACCCCGCAGCGATAAAGCCGATCACCAGCAGCAAAACCATGATGCGTCCGTTCAGCGTAAGCGCATGATTCTGCCCCGGCTCCGGGCTGCGGCGGTTGTGATGACGCGTGGATTGATTCTTGTTGTCGGGTTGCTTTGGCATAGGTTCATTCCTTTACAGAAAAGGCTGTTTGCACGAATACGCGCCCGCCCATGATGGCAAAAAAAGCGTGCTCCTGTTGGGATGCACGCTTTGGCGCAATGTAAGGGCAGCACCGCATGATTCCCACCTGACGGCTTGGGCACCCAAAGTTATGCGGTATTGCCTTGACCGGATCGGTTACGGGTCAAAACTGCCAAGCAGACTGAGCGCTGCGGTTTTGATACCGGCAAAAAACTTGTCTGCTGTGCCGGCTGCGCGTTCGATCACGCTTTCATCCTCCAGCCGGACATACGTCACCTGGCTGGGGTCCATTTTAACCAGCCCCAGCCGATCCTCCGCTTCCTGCTGGACGCTGGTGCTGTTGGTGATCTGATCCATGGTGGTGGACAGATAGTCGTTATAGCTCTGGGCATTGGTCAGTTCCGACTTGGCGTCATCAATTTCGCCGGAAAGCTGTGTGATGCGTGCCTGGCTGGCGACAATGCTGGCAAACAAACCAAAAAAGATGGCAATGACCAGCACCGTGCCCGCCGTGCGGGCAAACTGGCGTGCCTTGCTCAGGCCGTAGCGTCCGCCCTTGACAACGCGCACCCGCGGTGTGCGGGAGGAACCGGAATGATTGTTGGTTGAAATTTCTGCTGCTGTGGAAGCCATGGGCGCCGCCCCCTTTCTCGTATCGTAAAATTTCGGCTTTCCTTAAGCTGTGCGGCATGGTCACAAGCGCCATGCCGCGCTGCCAATGTTCCCTCCTGGCACACTTATAATTTTTCCAGTACGCGCAGCTTGGCGGAACGGCTGCGGCGGTTTTCTTCCAACTCACCAGCGTCCGCTTCAATCGGCTTGCGGGTAATCAGTTTAGCTTTGGGCATCCCGCCGCAGGTGCAAATAGGCTGCTCCGGCGGGCAGGTGCAGCGCTGGGCCCAGCGGCGGAACTTCTGTTTTACCAGCCGGTCCTCCAGGCTGTGGAACGTGATGATGCAGAACCGCCCGCCGGGGGCCAGGCGGCTGAAAATCGCCTCCATCCCCTCGTTCAGGGCATCCAGTTCCCCATTGACGGCAATCCGCACTGCCTGGAAGCTGCGGCGGGCGGGGTTCTTGTTCTTGCGGCGCTCGGCAGGCGGCATAGCGGATGCAATCAGGTCCGCAAACTGCAGGGTCGTCAAAATCGGGGCTTCCTCCCGTGCTTTCACGATTTTACCCGCAATCTGCCAGGCATACGGTTCCTCACCATAATCGCGCAGGATGCGGGTCAGTTCCTCACGGTCCAGGGTGTTCACCAAGTCTGCCGCGGTGGGCCCCTGCTGGCTCATGCGCATATCCAGCGGGGCATCCGCGTGATAGGAGAAGCCACGCTCGGCATCGTCCAGCTGGTGGCTGGAAACGCCAAGGTCCAGCAGCGCGCCGTTGATGAAGGGGATCTCCAGTTCATCCAGCACGCGGGCGGTTTCGCGGAAGTTGGCCTGAACCACCTGGGCGGGTAAGCCCTTTAGCCTTGCGGCAGCGGTTGCCACCGCATCCGGGTCCTGATCCAGCGAGATCAGCCGCCCGGTGGTCAGGCGTTTTGCTATTTCCTTTGAGTGGCCTGCCCCGCCGGCCGTTCCGTCCAGATAAATCCCGGCAGGGTCAATGGCCAACCCATCAAGGCATTGGCTGAGCAAAACGGGGATATGACTAAATTCCACGGTGTTCTCCTCTTTCCCCGTTTCACACGGTTTAACATGCAGGGGTACACCCCCGCTCAAAGTGTATCTTAAAAATCAAGGTCTTCCATTGCGGCGGTAAAATCTTCATCGCTTTCCGCCTGGCGGGCTTCCCAATCCTGGGTGTTCCAGATCTCCGCAAAGTTGCGGTTGCCGATCACGCTCACATCGTGGTCCAGGTTGGCGTATTCCCGCAGTTTTGCGGGCAGCTGAATGCGGCCCTGCTTATCCGGTGTTACTTCCACCGCAGAGGAATACAGCATACGGCTGACATTGCGGCCCTTTACCATACCTTTTTCGGCAATGCGCTGGGCCACTTTTTCAAACTCCTCCGGCGGGAACGCGGCAAGGCAATGATCCAGCCAGCGGGTCACGATAAAGGTTTCGCCCATTCCATCCCGGAACTTTGCGGGGAAATTCAGACGGCCCTTTGCGTCCACTGCGTAGTCATACTGACCCATGAACATTGTCGAACCCGCCCCCTTCCCGGTTGGAACTGTCGCTTTTTTAGCGTTTCAGCGGAATTTCGCGGTTAACAACCCTGTGGAATGTGTGGATAACTCACCACTTTAACCCCAAACCGCCCACTTTTACCCACTGGAACACTTATATAGTACCAAATCGCGGGACAAAAAGCAAGCCCACAGCGCCAAAAAGCGCTGCGGGCCATAAAGTTTTCACAAATGCTGCCTTATTTGTTGTTTGCGGGGCAGGAACCGTGCAGATCTCTTTCACAAAGCCCGCACAGGGGACCGATTTTACAGATTCGGTTTCTGTGGGCCATGGGGGCCGCGGCTGGCCAGGTTGCGCAGGTTCATGCGGGTATTTTTGATATCCGCCACACTGCGGGCCAGAACTTCCTCCGAGTTTTTGAGGATATTCTCACAATAAGCCGCGGAGGCATTGTTGATCTTTTTCGCCTGTGCCTGTGCGGCGTTCACCAGCTCCACGGCCATCTTCTGTGCGCGCTTGGTGATCTCTTTGTCCGATACCAGCACCCGTGCGCGTTCCTCTGCCTGCTTGATGATGTTATCCGCATCGGTCTGGGCGTTCTTTAAAATCTGCTCGCGGTCTGCCACAATCTTTTTGCTGTCGCGCAGTTCATCGGGCAGGTTATTGCGCACCTCATCCACGATATCGCGGCAGCGGTCCACATCTACCACACGCTTGGCGGCGGCAAACGGCACAGCGGTACCCTCCTCCAGCGTTTCCTCCAGCATATCCAGCAATTCCTCAACATTCATAGCTGTTCCTCTTTCTCATAGCGGCTTACCAAAATCTTGCCGTACTTATATTGTTTTGCCAAAACAAGCCCCTCAACCTGTTCCGGCAGCTCGGCGTCCAGTTCTGTTTCACACAGCACCACACCGCCAGGAGCCATGTGCGCTGCCAGCTGCGGCAGTGCTTTGGCTACCGTGCCGTGGTGGTACGGCGGGTCCAGCAGGGCAAGATCAAACTCTTCCTGCGTGGTGGCCAAAAAGTGGAACGCATCATCCGGGATGACCCGGCTCTGCGCAAACACGCCCGCCGTTTTGCAGTTGGCCAGCACGATCTGGATCGCCTCGCGGGAAGCATCCAGGAAAACACAGCGCTTGGCCCCGCGGGATAATGCCTCAATGCCAAGCTGGCCGCTGCCTGCAAACAAGTCCAGCACGCGCGCGCCGGGCACAGAGAACTGTACGCTGGAGAACATTGCCTCCTTTACGCGGTTAATGGTAGGGCGGGTAACATCCTCCCCCGGTAGCGCAGCAAGGTTTTTGCCGCGGGCTGTACCTGCAATCACACGCATCATGTTAGGCTGCCTGCCTTTCATTTGTTATATGGCAGCCACCCATCCCGCTGGGAAGCTCAAGCCAGAGCACTCCTATTCGGGATAAACAGTTGCACTTATGGCAATACCGCATAATTCTAAGTGCCGATACGGCGAGCGAGGTGCGGCAG
>ENA-OROD01002982-OROD01002982.1-human-gut-metagenome-genome-assembly--contig:-NODE-2982-length-11677-cov-14.705903_pt1 | contig 11677 bp, 5 predicted proteins | sample MGYA00242123_ERZ509038 | MGnify/ENA primary metagenome ERZ509038 (study PRJEB26280, sample SAMEA2338719) | human gut metagenome | biome: human gut; feature: human-associated habitat; material: faeces... | reverse complement strand
CAGCCGCCGGAGCGGTGCTTGAGCCGTTAGGCGGGAATTGTGCGGTATTGCCTTAGAACCCCCAGTGCAGAAAATCAGCATCTTGCACGATTATTTGAAATATTTTTTGTGAATACTCTTGACAGAGCGTGGTTTATCCGCTATTATTATAAATGCGTGAGTTAGGGGGTCAAGTGCGGCCAAAATGGAAGCACAACCCCCGCAAAAAACTGCGCGGAATAATCAAGAAAGGAGAAAAGAAATGCCTACTTTTAACCAGCTCGTACGCAAAGGCCGTGAGGTCCTGGTAACCAAGAGCACTGCTCCTGCCCTTCAGAAGAGCTACAACTCCCAGAAGAAGCAGTACACCACCATGAACAGCCCCCAGAAGCGTGGTGTTTGCACCGCTGTTCGTACCATGACCCCCAAAAAGCCCAACTCTGCTCTGCGTAAAGTTGCCCGTGTCCGCCTGACGAATGGTATCGAGGTCACCTCCTACATTCCTGGTATCGGCCATAACCTGCAGGAGCACAGCGTTGTCCTGATCCGTGGCGGTCGTGTTAAGGACCTGCCCGGTGTCCGTTACCACATCATCCGTGGTACTCTGGATACTCAGGGTGTTGCAAACCGTAACCAGGCTCGCAGCAAATACGGCGCAAAGCGTCCCAAGGCCGGTGCCAAGAAGTAAGGAAACATCTTTTCGCCATAAAATGGTCAGCTGACCCTTTTGTGGCATAACGGGAGTTTTCTTTAACTTTCGAGTACCGATGATATCATTAATGTGAAGGAGGGAAGAAAGATGCCCAGAAGAGGTAAAATCGCAAAGCGCGAAGTTCTGGCTGATCCTATTTACAATTCCAAGCTCGTCACCCGTCTGGTCAACAGCATCATGCTGGATGGCAAGAAGGGCGTCGCTCAGAAGATCGTTTACGAAGCTTTTGAGACTGTCAAAGAGAAGACCGGCAACGATCCTCTCGAAATGTTCGAGAAGGCCATGGAAAACATCATGCCCAGCCTCGAAGTTAAGGCTCGCCGTGTCGGCGGCTCCACCTACCAGGTTCCCCTGGAGGTCAGCCCCGCCCGCCGCGAGACCCTCGGCCTGCGCTGGCTGACTCTGTACAGCCGCAGCCGTGGTGAAAAGACCATGTCCGCTCGCCTGGCCGCCGAGATCATCGACGCTACCAACAACGTTGGCGGCGCTGTCAAGAAGCGCGAAGATACCCACAAGATGGCAGAAGCCAACAAGGCTTTCGCGCATTACCGTTATTGATCTGCTTACTGAGGAGGTTTAAGCCATGGCAACGCCGAGAGACGTATCCCTGCAAATGACCCGAAATATCGGTATCATGGCCCACATCGACGCAGGCAAGACCACCACCACCGAGCGCATTCTGTACTACACCGGTATTAACCATAAGATCGGCGAAGTTCATGACGGCGCTGCCACGATGGACTGGATGGAGCAGGAACAGGAACGTGGTATTACCATCACTTCCGCTGCAACCACCTGCTACTGGAGCCACACCGAGACCCAGCACGATCCGGCTCTGTTCAAAAAGAACCGTCATCGTATCAACATCATCGACACCCCGGGCCACGTTGACTTTACTGTTGAAGTTCAGCGTTCTCTGCGTGTTCTGGACGGTTCTGTTACCGTTCTGGCCGCAAAGGGTGGCGTTGAGCCTCAGTCTGAAACCGTTTGGCGCCAGGCTGACGAGTACAAGGTTCCCCGCATGGTTTACGTCAACAAGATGGATACCATGGGTGCTGACTTCTTCCGCTGCGTACAGATGATGCATGATCGTCTGCATGCCAACGGTGTGCCTATCCAGCTGCCTGTCGGCCAGGAAGACACTTTCCGCGGCATCATCGATCTGATCGACATGAAAGCCGATATCTACTATGATGATATGGGCAATGATGTGCGCGTTGAGGAAATTCCTGAAGACATGAAAGAACAGGCTCAGGAATATCATGACAAGCTGATCGAAGCTGTTGCTGAGACCGACGAAGAGCTGATGATGAAGTACCTGGAAGGCGAAGAGCTGACCAAGGGAGAAATCAAGGCTGCTCTGCGTAAGGCTACTATTTCCAACGAGATCGTTCCTGTTGTCTGCGGCTCTTCTTACAAGAACCGTGGCGTTCAGAAACTGTTGGATGCAATCGTTGATTATATGCCTGCTCCGACCGACGTTGCGGCCATCAAGGGCACCAACCCGGAGACTGGCGAGGAAGAAGATCGCACTTCTTCCGATGATCAGCCGTTCTCTGCACTGGCATTCAAGATTATGACTGACCCGTATGTCGGTAAGCTGTGCTTCTTCCGCGTGTACTCTGGTACCGTTGAGGCTGGCACCACTGTTTACAACTCTGTTAAGGATCAGGACGAGCGTATCGGCCGTATCCTGCAGATGCATGCAAACAACCGTAAGGATATCGACATCTGCTACGCTGGCGATATCGCCGCTGCTGTTGGTCTGAAGAACACCACCACTGGTGATACCCTGTGCGATGAGAAGCATCCCATCATCCTCGAGTCCATGAACTTCCCCGAGCCGGTTATCCGCGTTGCCATCGAGCCCAAGACCAAGGCTGGCAGCGAGAAGATGGGTATTGCCCTGTCTAAGCTGGCTGAAGAGGACCCGACTTTCCGTACCTGGACCGATGAAGAAACCGGTCAGACCATCATCGCCGGCATGGGCGAGCTCCACCTGGAAATCATCGTGGACCGTCTGCTCCGCGAGTTTAAGGTCGAAGCTAACGTTGGCGCACCTCAGGTTGCCTACCGTGAAACCATCCGCAAGGATGCTAACCAGGAAACCAAGTACGCACGTCAGTCCGGTGGTAAGGGCCAGTATGGTCACGTTAAGATCAAGATTGAGCCCAACCCGGGTAAGGGTTATGAGTTCGTCAACGGTATTGTTGGCGGCGCTATCCCGAAGGAATACATCCCCGCTGTTGACAACGGTATCCAGGGCGCGATGAAGTCCGGCATTCTGGCTGGCTATCCCGTCGTGGATGTCAAGGTCACTCTGTGGGACGGCTCCTATCATGAAGTTGACTCCTCTGAAATGGCGTTCTCCATCGCCGGCTCCATGGCATTCAAGGATGCTATGAAGAAGGCTGATCCCGTCATTATGGAGCCCATCATGAAGGTTGACGTTGTTGTTCCTGACGAGTATATGGGCAACGTCATTGGCGACTTGAACAGCCGCCGCGGCGCAATCCAGAACCAGGAATCCACCGATGGCACTGCCCGTGTCACCGCTATGGTTCCTCTGTCCGAGATGTTCGGTTACGCTACTGACCTGCGTTCCAAGACCCAGGGCCGTGGCCAGTACTCCATGGAGCCGGCTGATTACCAGCAGGTTCCCAAGAGTGTTGCAGATAAGATCATGACCGAGCGCAATAAGGGCTGATTCTGCACAAATTCGCGCAAAATACTTGATTTTTCTTGAAAAATCTAGTATGATAGCCTTACAACAGGCTATTTTATCTGTTTGAATTAAAGGAGGATACTTCCAATGGCTGAAAAGGAAAAATTTGACCGCTCTTTGGAGCATGTCAACATCGGTACCATCGGTCACGTTGACCACGGCAAGACCACTCTGACTGCCGCTATCACCAAGGTTCTGGCTCTGAAGGGCGACGCCGATTTCATGGATTACTCCAGCATCGATAAGGCTCCTGAAGAGAAGGCTCGTGGTATCACGATCAACACCGCTCACGTTGAGTACCACACCGCGAAGCGTCACTATGCCCACGTTGACTGCCCGGGCCATGCTGACTACATCAAGAACATGATCACCGGTGCTGCTCAGATGGACGGCGCTATCCTGGTTGTTGCTGCAACCGATGGCCCGATGCCGCAGACCCGTGAGCACATCCTGCTGGCTCGTCAGGTTGGCGTGCCCAAGATCGTTGTGTTCCTGAACAAGTGCGATATGGTTGACGACGAAGAGCTGCTCGACCTGGTCGAAATGGAAGTTCGCGAACTGCTGGACAGCCAGGATTTCGACGGCGACAACACCCCGATCATCCGTGGTTCCGCTCTGAAGGCTCTGGAGAGCACTTCCAAGGATCCCGATGCTCCGGAATACAAGTGCATTTGGGAGCTGATGGACGCTGTTGACAGCTACATCCCGACCCCGGACCGTGCTGCTGATAAGCCGTTCCTGATGCCCGTTGAGGACGTTATGACCATCTCCGGCCGTGGCACCGTTGCTACCGGTCGTGTTGAGCGTGGTACTGCTCATGTCGGCGATCAGATGGAAATCGTTGGTCTGAAGGAAGAGAAGCTGACCACCACCATCACTGGTCTGGAAATGTTCCGCAAGAGCCTCGAGTTCGCTCAGGCTGGCGACAACATCGGCGCTCTGCTGCGTGGTATTGACCGTGACCAGATCGAGCGTGGCCAGGTTCTGGCTGTTCCCGGCTCTGTTCATCCCCACACCACTTTCGATGGCCATGTTTACGTCCTGAAGAAGGAAGAAGGCGGCCGTCATACCCCGTTCTTCAACAACTATCGTCCTCAGTTCTACTTCCGTACCACCGACGTTACCGGCATCATCACCCTGCCCGAAGGCACTGAGATGTGCATGCCCGGCGACAACGTTGATATGCACGTTGAGCTGATCACCCCGGTTGCCATGGAAGAAGGCATGCGTTTCGCTATCCGCGAAGGCGGCCACACTGTTGGTTCCGGCGTTGTTTCCAAGATCGAGAAGTAATTTTCGGCTTGTGATATAGCTTTCAAGGCTCCTGCTGTTAAGGCAGGGGCCTTTTTGTTGTGTATGACTTATGGGACGGGGAGGGGGCAAAGGCCGGGTGTGGAAGACCAAGGAAGGCATCATGAAAACATCAGGAATTGTAGATAGGGGAGAGGACACCATTCGGAACTTTGAAAAAGTGGAGCAGGAGAGGGCACTCACACCGCCCTACCTTGGGAAGGTGTATTTCAGGTCGCGGTTAAGGGGCAAGGGCTGATCTATCCCTAAGTTTTCGGAACGGTCAGGAACGCTCTCTACAGTACAATTTATAATGGGCAATTCTCAACCTCCAATTTTCCCTTCAAGTTTCCTCCAATCTTTGCCAAATCTCTCAACAACAAGCCAAGCCGAAATGGCAAAAAATGCGCGATCACAATACCGGATGATTGGATTAAGAGATTGCAAAGAACATTATCGGGGTAAATGTTTAATCATTTGATAAAATCAGGAATAAACCATTCAAAAATGTTAATAAATACCGCCAAAGAGTCACCGCACCGCAGCGCAAATAATGTGCGAAAAACAGGTTTCAGTTGATTCAAGGACAAAAATTTACATAGAAACCGCTCTAATTAACTATGCAAATTCTGGCAACTGTGATATAATGTATATACCTAGATGTGTCGGAAAGGTTATCATTTGCGGGATCAAGGCATGCAGTCGGTACAACGTTTTGTCAGCCGCTGTGCCGGGGCCAAAAGCCCCAAAAGCAGGCCGCAGCCCGGCAAGGGATCGCCAGACCGAGGGGAGCACAACCAGGCGTTTTGCAATCAACACCTGCAAAGTGCCGCACATCTGCCGTACCACTTTTCACACAAAAGGGGAAAGTAGTAACACTTAAGGGAGGATAAAACTATGAAGAAAAACCTTCAGTGTTTTGGTGCATCCGTGCTGGCAGCAGCCATGGTTGCCCAAAGCGTGGCGCTTCCCGCAGCAGCCGAAACTACCAAGATTGATTCTTCGGCAGCGCAGTCTGTTGCAGCTAGCGCAGCAAGCGCGGCCAGCGCTGTGCAGTCCCTGCCCAAGTTCACCAGCACCGCAGACCTGATCAAGCAGACAGCCCAAACGCTGGCTGCCCAGGGTGAAGTGCATGAACTGGAGCAGGACGATGCCAAGCTGGAAGCGACTGCACAGAGCAAGGCGGGCATGAGCCTTGCAGCGTTGGAAAATGCATTGGCCGATGCCATGTACGCCAACGCCGCAGCCGGCAAGATCAACACCGAAGCCTATGGCCTGAACAAGGACGAGATGGCATCGGTGATGGCTGCCACCATCAAAACGTATCATCTGTCCAGCGCCGTTACCGACCTGGGCTATGAGACGAACGCCGCAGGCGTTGTGACCGCCGTTACCTTTACCGGCAGCTCCGGCATGACCTCTGCGATGGAGTCCATGACCAACAGCGATGATGAAGTGATTGCGCAGCAGGCTGACAGCTACGCACAGGCTTACGTTGCTGAAAACTCCGATACCTTTGCGGCCAGCGCCGCTGCAGACGGCCATACCTATGGCGAGCCGAAATGGTACTGGAATGACACCAACCCGGAGGATGGCCACACCCATACCTGGAAGGAAACCCCCGATGGTTACTGGACCAAGACCGATGACGGCTGGGCTTACACCGCTGTGTATACCTGTGAAAAGGACGATGCCTACCAGAAGGTAGAAGGCACCGTAACCAAGGATACCACCGAGGCAAAGCCCGGCGTTGCCGGCAAGACCGTTTACTCTGCCAGCGTGCCCGCTGACAAGAGCCCGCTTAAGAAGGAATACAAGGAACCCACCACCCGCACCGACGACATTGCCGCCCTGCCCTGCCAGAGCCATACCGTGTCCAAGGATGCAGATGGCAACTTTGTTGCTACCTTCAACTGGGAAATGAAGAAGGTCGAGGGCAAGCTGGCCGATGACTACAGCAACGCCCAGCTGTTCTATGACAGCGAAACCGGCAAAATTTCTGCCGGCGCTCCCGTTACCATTGACTGGGAATGCACCAGCATCACCTTCAAGTGCGCTGTCTGCGGCGAAGAAATCAAAACCCAGCCGGCAATGACCATGCCGGTCAGCGTTGTGGTAGACCAGAATGACAATTCCGTCTACATCAACGTGGGCGGCACCCCGACCCTGGATACCACCTCCGGCGGCACCGGCGTTACCCTGGTGTCCGCAATGAAGGACGGCAACTGGTACGATATGCAGAACAACCCGGTTGACGCAAGCAAGGTGAACTTCACCTATCAGAGCGGCGACAACAAGGGCAAGAACAGCCTGCTGCTGTACGACAGCCAGAAGACTGCCGTGTATGTGGACGACCAGGGCAACCAGGTCACCAATACTTACGATGTCTCGACTGCGCAGATGAACTACTACTACTTCCAGCTGTCGCAGTTCAACCAGGACGAAGCAGAGTACTTCGGCGTGGTTGCCCCGTTCTGGACCTCCAAGGGCGTTCAGAAGCAGGGCGAGGATGGCAGCATCACCGGCACCATGGGCGCAATCAAGATATTGTGCAGCATTGATCCGAACGATGATGTCCCGCCGACCACCATGGCATTCATGCTGAACATGCTGCCGCAGGCGTTCATGTCTTACGTCATGAACTATGGCGAAGCTCTGAAAGCCATCCGTGATGCAGGCTTGGCACAGGTTGCCAAGCTGGGTGACGCTGACTATGTCACCAAGCTGCTGATCCTGCACGACTGGATCTCCCAGGTTGCAGAATTCGATATGGGCTCCATGGGCGATATCACCGGCGGCGGCAACAACGACCCCATCCAGATGACTGCTTTCGGTGCCCTGCTGGGCGGCGAGATCGGCGCTAAGGGCGTTGAGTATGGCTGCATCTGCCTGGGCTATGCATCTGCATTTAACTACATGGTCCAGAATTTGCCTGACAACAAGGAAATCTATAAAAAGACCGTTGACGGCAAAGAAGTTTGGAAGACCCCCGATGAAGTAGGCGATAACGCTGTTGTTGACTTTGCCCAGATCCTGTATTACTGCGATACTTCTGATACCAGTGTTGCCGGTAATGCGTTCGGCGGCGGCATGTTCAACAACGTCCACTACTTCAACGCAGTCAAGGTCAACAAGCTGCAGGGCGACAGCAATTCTGCTACGATGACCACCGGCGAAGCCAACAAGAACTGGTACTATGTTGACGTCTGCTATGATGACGTGAACACCGAGTGCATGGCCCAGACCCGCGTTGAGAACGCAGGCGACATGCGCCATGTCAACTTCCTGGTTTCTCCCTCCGGTCTGGAAGGCCGTTACAGCAAGTACTATGATTACATTGACTCGCTGTACGATGGCTACACCTACACCAAGAACAAGAATCCCGATGTGGATGATGACGGCAATGTTGTGTTGAACAACGGCAAGCCGCATTACTCTTACACCAAGGCGGAGAACAAGAACGAGACCCGTTACACCGATACCTGCTACGAGGATACTTGGTTCACCTCTATCTGCAGCCCCATCTACTTCGACAATAATTACTTCTATTACGTTGATACCACGACCAACCAGAACCTGTATAACAACATGCGCCGCCAGCAGTCCGAGAACGGCAACAACGGCAACTCTGGTTCCGGCAGCTCTGGTAACAACTCCCAGATGCAGCAGTTCATGAAGAAGATGCAGAACCAGGGCCCCGATACTCTGGAAGCACGTCCGCGTAATGCGAACTACTATATCCGCAAAGAGGATTCCAGCAGCAGCAGGCCCGGCGGCTTCAGCATGAGCAGCTTTACCAAGACGGATGACCCGTTTGATATCATCTTGATGTACTACAACGATCTGAAGGAAACCAGCAGCAACTTCAATGATGACGACAGCAATGCCAAGGTTCTGGCCGAAGCTGGCACCATCTATAAGATCGATACCAGTGCAAAAGATAAGCATACCAAGGTTGAAAACAACCTGAACACCGAGTGCCTGGCAGACGCTGCTGCAAAGCGGATCTACCCCGCACTGGTACACTCTACCGCACTGTATGATGGCAAGCTGTACTTCAACGTCAACAACGCCATCTACCGTATGGACCCGACCACCGGCGCAGTGGAAGAAGTGAAGGAATACAACACCGTCTATGGCGGCATTAAGCTGACCAAGGATAAGGACGGCAACATGGTTCCCGATACCCACTTTCCCGGCATGAGCATGGTTATCATGGACAGCGCCCAGGATACCAGCAGTGTGAAGTATCTGGGCACCTTCAAGAACCATCCTCTGGCTGGCCTGACCCTGCGTGACAGCTACAGCTTTGCTACCACCACCCAGCAGGGCCAGACTGTGATCACCGGCATCAACACCACCAAGGATCAGCTGGTCGTTTCTGTCGGCACCAACCTGTCCAACACCTATAAGGAACTGGTGGACGGCAAGGCAGAAGTCAAGACCGATGCCTCCGGCACTTCTTATGCAAACCGTAAGAGCTACAAGACCGAGTCCTGGAACTACAACCCGAGTTACAACCAGAACATGGGCAGCTCTGACGAGAAGAACAAGAACGAAGAGTTCATGTGGTGCGCTAACCTGGTTGAAACCATGCCGATGTCCGACATGGTCAGCGACCTGAGCAGCGGCGCAACCACCAATGTTTCCGTTGAAGCATGGTGCGATACCCCCGCTTACACCCAGGACCGCACCAACAAGTACGGCCTGACCAAGGGTGAAAAGGTGTACGCTGACGGCGCACTGCCCAAGGGCCATACCTGGAAGCTGGACGAGCTGGAAACCAAGTCCGTTGGCAACAATGTGTACCTGTGCTCTGATTGCCATACCGCAACCGAAAGCACCCCCCACACTGTTACCCTGCCCGATGCAGTTCAAGGCGTTACCCTGACCCTGGGCACCACCAACAACACCTACATCAAGGACGATACCGTTACCCTGACCGTAGAAAAGGAAGGCACCGATATCGTTACCGTTACCGCAAAGAACGGCGATACCGATGTTGCCCTGACTGAAGTTCAGGAAGCAGCGCAGGACGAAGCCGCAGCCCAGGCTACCACCGAAAAGGCTAAGACGGTTTACACCTTCACCATGCCGGACGGCGATGTGACCATCAGCGTTGCAAAGAACGCTAAGACTTATGCGGTTAATGTTGCTGCCCTGACCAATGGTGAGATCACTGCTTCCGCTAAAGAAGCAGCTGAGAAGGAAACCGTAACCCTGACTGCTAAGCCCGCAACCGGCTATGCCCTGAAGGCTGGCAGCGTGAAGGTTACCTACAAAGACGCTGACAACACCGATAAGACCGTTGAAGTGAAGGCTGATACCGAAAAAGCCAACACCTACACCTTTGCAATGCCTGCTTACCCTGTCAACGTCAGCGCAGAGTTTGTTAAGGAATACAAGGTTACCGCAGCTCCTGCTGAGAACGGCACTGTTACCGTAGACCCGACCGCAGCTGTTGAGGGCACCGACGTTACCGTTACCGTTAAGGCAGCTGATAACTACCAGCTCAAGGCTGACAGCCTGACCTACAGCTATAAGAGCGGCGACGAAACCAAGACCCAAAAGCTGGCCGTGACCGAGGGCAAGGCTACCTTCAAGATGCCTGCCGCTGATGTTACCGTTAGCGCTGTGTTTGAAGCACTGACTGCAACTCCGACTGCAACTCCGACTGCAACTCCGACTGCAACTCCGACTGCAACTCCGACCGCAACTCCGACCGCAAAGCCGGCAGAGCCGACTGCTGTGCCGGAGCCGACTGCTGTGCCGGAACCGACTGCTGTGCCGGAGCCGACTGCTGTGCCGGAGCCGACTGAGGTACCGTCTACTGAACCCGAAACGCGCACCGCTCATGGCGCTGCTGAAAAGACCACCATTACCGCAATGGCTGTCTTTACCTGCACCGATAAGAACTGCGCAAGCGCTCAGTTCGTGGATGCAACGGTAAAGCAGACCAGCGGCGTTACCACCGCTGCTGTCAACTTCAACGGCAAGGACTACACCGCCAAGTACGGCGAGAAGAACGGCTGGGTTGAAGAAAACGGCAAGAAGTACTGGTACGAAAAGGGCGTGAAGCAGGGTACCACCGGCCGCGGCAAAGAGATCTATGATCCCGATTCCGACGCTTGGTACTGGCTGGATGCTGTCCAGGGCGGCGCAATGACCGTCAACAAGGACGTTTACCAGGAATCCGCCGCCGGCCAGTGGGCTGATAGACCCGATGGCACCGGCAAGTGGGTCCGTTACGATGAGAACGGCCACATGATCAAGGGCTGGCAGACGACCGAGAAGGGCACTTACTACTTTGACCCGACCTTTGGCACCATGGCCAAGGGTGTTACCGAAATTGACGGCGTACCGTGCGCGTTCGATCAGAACACCGGCATTGGCCTTGATAAACAGTGGGTAACCATCAATGGCGCCGATTACTGGTACGAAAAGGGCGTTCGCCAGGGTCTGGAAGGCCGCGGCAAGGAAATCTATGACCCGGCTTCCGATGCTTGGTACTGGCTGGACTCTGTTGATCAGGGCAAGAAAGCCACCAGCAAGGATGTCTATCAGGAATCCGAAGCTGGCCAGTGGGCTGATAGGCCCGATGGTACCGGCAAGTGGGTCCGTTACGATGCACAGGGCCACATGATCAAGGGCTGGAGCGCTGACAAGCGTTACTATTTCGACCTGATCTATGGCACCATGGCTAAGGGCGATGCAGTCATCGATGGCCGCACTTATCATTTTGATAAGAACACCGGCATTCGGCAGTAATCCCACAGCCTGAACAATGAGCTGTAACCCAGCCCATTAACCCCTAAATAGAAATGCCGCAGCAGATGTAACAGTCTGCTGCGGCATTTTTGTATTTGTGGGCATAGGTTCGGTGAAATATTTGCCAGGCCAGTAGTGCGGGGGACCCCATGATTGTGGTGGCTCCCCTGGAGGGGAGCTGGACGCGAAGCGGCCTGAGGGGT
>ENA-OROD01002978-OROD01002978.1-human-gut-metagenome-genome-assembly--contig:-NODE-2978-length-11708-cov-3.926285_pt1 | contig 11708 bp, 13 predicted proteins | sample MGYA00242123_ERZ509038 | MGnify/ENA primary metagenome ERZ509038 (study PRJEB26280, sample SAMEA2338719) | human gut metagenome | biome: human gut; feature: human-associated habitat; material: faeces... | reverse complement strand
CCGCCCATTCTCAACTTGCCTGACTGCCCGGCCCCATCCGTACCCATCCTGCCGGAGCTGGACGCTGCGGAACCGCTGGACAGCCCTGAAAATATAGCTCGCCTGCTGGCGCGGGACGACGCTCTCAGAGCCTATATTGGAGGCCTGGACGCCGCCCTGCGCTGTTATCAGGCGCGAGGAAATCATGGGAAATGAACTGAACGCTGCCCTCACGGCCACATTGCCGCTGATAGAATCGCTGTTCGCGCTGGGGGTTCCCGGCATCCTCCTGTTCCTTGCCTCCATTCCCGCGATGGCCGTGGCACTGGTGTTCATCCTGGATTACCGGCACGGCAAGCGCATCGAGCGGGTGCTGGCGGCGTACCGGAAGGACACCCAGGAGGCCCTGCGCACCATCAGTGAAAAGCATGAGGCCATCCTGCAGGAAGTAAGCGAAAAGCACGAAGAAACGGCGGAATTTTACCGGAAGAACGTCACGCTGGTAAAAAATTACGAGCGCATGAACGACACGCTCCAGACGCTAGTCGTGAACAACACACGGGCAATGGAGCACCTATCCACCATCATAGAAGCGAGGAACAGATGAGCCGACTGGAAGAAATGGGCCAGCGGGAGGAACTGCGGACCCGGCGTAAAATCATCGCTGCGGAAATCACCAGCCATTGTGATTCCATCCGGCACGCTCTGCCTCTGGTTGGGGACCCGGAAGACATCGACGGTGAATACGTCATGGCCCTGGGCATCAAGATCAACGAGCGCGTGCAGGAGCTGCGGGGCGTGATTCGCAAGATCGAGGTCCTGGAACGCAACCTTGGCCTCTAGGGGCACGCTATGGGCAGGGAATACCCGACGGATGTCCTGTGGCGGGCGCAGGAACTCTACTGCGTTGACCGCCTGAGTTATGCCGCCGTGGCCGAGGCCACGGGCGTCTCGGCGACCACGCTCAAAAGCTGGGGGCAAAAATACTCCTGGGCGCGTCGCCGGGAAGAGATAGCGCAGGCGGAAAGCGAGATCCGCGTTAACATCATCAAGGGACGACAGAAGGCCCTTGAACAGCTCCTGGCCACGACTGATGCCAAGGAAGCCGCCTCGATGGCCTTTGCCGTGTCCAGTCTGGAATCGCTTGCCTTGAAGCGGCAGGAGCTGGCCACCGCCGGAAAGATTCCCCACGCCGCCAGCCTGGCCCGGCGCAAGATCGTCACACGGGCGGATGCCGTTGCCGCCTTGCGCGAGGCCGTGGAGCGCAAGCTGGGCACGGCCCTTGCCGATCCCGAAAAAATCAGCACGGCCACTGTCCAGGATATAAAACGCTGCCTTGACCTGGTGGCGGAACTGGAAACCAGCCTGCCCAAGGAATCCGAAGCGGAAGAGAGCAGAAAACGCGGCTTGTCCGGCAATATGGCCCAGGACATCTACCAGGCGCTGGGCATCACGGGGGAATAGATGAGCGTGGCCAATATCCTCTTGCCCTACCAGCGCCGCTGGGTGGCGGACACGGCCCGCGTGCGCGTCTGGGAAAAGAGCCGTCGTATCGGGGCCTCGTACTGCGAGGCGTTCCAGTCCGTCATGGAAGCGGCCAAAAGCCGGGAAGCCGGGGGGCAGGATACCTTTTACCTTTCCTACAACAAGGAAATGACCCAGACCTTCATCCGTGACTGCGCCTTCTGGGCCAAGACGCTCAATGTGCTGGCGGAAAAGTCCGAGGAAATCGTCTTGCGTGACGAGGACAGGGACATAACCGTCTACCGCATCCGCTTTGCCTCTGGCTTCAATGTATGGGGCCTGCCTTCCGAAGCCCGCTCCCTTCGTTCCAAACAAGGGCGCGTCATCATCGACGAGGCGGCCTTTGTGGACGATTTGCCGGAGCTTATGAAGGCGGCCTTTGCCCTGCTTATGTGGGGCGGCAGTGTCTCCATCCTGTCCACGCACAACGGGGAAGAAAATCCCTTCAACGAGCTGCTCAAGGAAATCCGCTCCGGAGAGCGCAACTACAGCCTGCATCGTACCACCCTGGACGACGCCATTGCTGACGGCTTGTTCAAGACCATCTGCAAGCGTGCCAATCCCCCCCGTGTCTGGTCACGGGAGGCCGAGGAGGCATGGCGGGCCGGTATCATCGCGGACTACGGCGACGGGGCTGACGAGGAATTGTTCTGCATCCCCAACCGCTCCAGCGGTGCCTACCTGACCGCGACCATGATCGAAGCCTGCATGGGGGACGCGCCGGTGCTGACCTGGACGCCACCAGCCGACGACTTTGTGGACTGGCCGCTGCCCGTGGCCGAGACATACACCAGGGGCTGGATCGCGGAGCATCTTGCGCCGCTGCTGGCCAGTCTGCCGGTTGACCAGGCGCATTTCTGCGGCGTGGACTTCGGACGCAGCGGCGACCTTTCCGTTTTCTGGCCCGCCACGGAAGAGCGGGATCTGCGCTTGGTGCCGCCCTTCGTCCTTGAGCTGCGCAACTGTCCGCACCGTACCCAGCAGCAAATCCTGTTCGCCATCCTGGATGCCTTGCCGCGCTTTGCCGGTGTCTCCCTGGACGCACGGGGCAACGGCAGCGCCCTGGCGGAATCAGCCCGGCAGCAGTACGGGCCGGAACAGGTCCGGGAGGTCATGATCTCCGAATCCTGGTACAGGGAGACCATGCCGATCCTGAAAGCCGGGATAGAAGACAGGACGCTGCTCCTGCCCAGGGACGCGGGCATCCTTTCGGATTTTCGGTCCTTGCGCGTGGTCAAGGGCGTGGCCCGCGTGCCGGAGCAGCGCAGCAAAGACAAGACCGGCGGTCGGCACGGCGACAGCGCGGTGGCCTGCGCCATGATGCTGGATGCCCGCAAGGAGCTGGGCAGCGCGGAGCCGTGGGAGTATGCGGGCGTGACATTACCGGGGATGGATATGCGAGGGTGGTAAACAAAAGACCCACTTTGTGATTATAGAAGTCCCTTGTCAATTTTTTGATGTAATTCATCTTGTATTTTCTCAAAAAAACTAAATATTTTATCTGGATTGTAGTTCTTTTCTGCCATATCTTGAGCTAGTTTAAATGAATTTTGTATAAAATGTACACATTCATTCGTATTAGATATTTTATAATTCGGATTATATCTAATACCGTATTTTACTATTTTTTCATTAAGAAGGACATTATTTTCTATTTTTTTATTAATATAATTTTTTATAGTTGTTGTGTATTTATTATCAAAATCGCTAAAATCAATTTGTTGCATAGCATAATTGCATAAATCCTTATAAGAAATACTGTCAACTATACGAGAAATTTGGCGCATGCTATTTATATCGCCTGATGCGAATGCGGAAAATAAATTTTTAGATTGCGTTGCCCAATAAGCCATAATGCCTCCATAGATGTCGTTAAACACCCATTCGAGTTTCATGTGCTTGTTTTGTTTTAGTATTTTATTTTTTTCATTTTTTAAATTTTTTATCTCTATTTTCAGGGAATCCTTCTCTTCTTGAAGTTCTGCTTTCGTCCTTTCAATTTCAGCTTTTTCATGGCCAAGTACTATGTTATCACAAAGCAAATAGACCTTCTCTAGTTTAATGTCTTCGATGTCAGTTTCTAATTTTTCAACGTTCTCCCTTGCTAATCGCAAATCGTGTTCCAAAATTACGCCACTTCCCAAGACGATAGTACAGATTACTCCTACTATCTGCATAATATTTGTCGATATAGAAATAATTTTTGTCATAGTATATTTTCTATATATAACACTTAGGAGATAAACAAGAAAAAATATAAATAAAGAGCAAAATACTAATAGTGATAGGGCCTGGTATTTTTGAATGATGCTGACAAATAGTTCTAGCATAACATTTTACCTATTTTATCCTTACGATACAAAGACTGGCTGGCCTACGGATGGATGGAAAGTTTGGTCAAACAAGTTCAGCATTCTGTAAGAAAAACTTTCAATGCTTTGATTTCTTCCGCAGGGATATGACCCCAAAGAATAAGCTTATCCAGAATCTGAAGGGCGTCTTCACGATATTTTGCTTTGGCCTTATCGGACTTGAGCTTTTTTATTTTTTCAATATCTTGCTCAATATCTTTGATGTACGCCGCTGAAAAAATGGCGGCCTTATATTCCAGCGCAATTTCAAGGCTGTTTTTTGCTTCAGGTAGACCAAAATCAGAAATAAGCTGCTTTATCCTGGCAACGACAACATCATATCTGCTTACAATGGTAGCGCCTTTTTTGCTGTTTCGTATGATGGAACAGCTTTCGGAAATAGCGCGCATTGCGGAGCGTATATGCTTTTTGTCTTGCAGGGAGTATCCCCGCATGTAGGAATTGACTTCCATATCAAAGACGCAATTGACATTTGAGCGTGTGGCGATGATTTTTTCGACATACGCGGCAAGGTCCGCACCGTGAAGTTCTCCTTCCTTCGGAGGGGGAACTTGCTCCTTCAAGGGGGCAAAGCGCCTTTCAGGCTTGGCTGGAGGCGTTGGAGCAGGGGCGGAGTCCTTTCTCCGTCGCCAGAGCCACCAGATCACCACGCACACCAGGATACCGGCAATAAGGTCTCCCATATAGTCCCTCCTTTTTGTTCCCAGCCTATGTTTTTCCGCGCCCCGCCGCAATTCCCATTCTCAAGTTGGGTGAAAATTTTTCTTGACGCTGCGTTGTTGCGTTGCTAACAATGCAGAGCAAGGAGGCTGAATGCAGCGAAAGCATGTAAATTTTCCAGTCACGGAAGAGGAACACCGCCAGCTCAAAATTTTGGCGGCAAAGGAGGGAAAAACCATCAAGGAGTTACTGTTGGAAGCTCTTGAGAAACTTTTTCCCAACTGGCGCAAGGAAAAATAAACATGAGCGCAATTTTGCGCCCATAATGAAACAGCCCGGCACGGTGTCGTTACCACCGAGCCGGGCCTAACCACAACCCACCTTAGCGGAGGTGTGCTATGGCTGAAAATTCGGTATCTCAAGTCGCGCTTGGCGTCAATGAACGAGATGAAATTCATTTCCTTTCCATCGGCTCAATGCCCGCAGTTTTGTCCACGGAAGTGGCCCGACATTTCCAGCGGCGGCACAGCCATGTCCTGCGTGACATTGATAGATTGTGTTCTATCCTGCCGAAATCATTTCGTGAGCCCAATTTTGGGCTGACGTTCAAAATTATTCCCGGCCCCAATGGCGCAAGCCGTAAGGAAAAGGCCTATCTTCTTACCCGCGATGCCCTATCCCTTCTGGTGATGGGGATGACGGGCAAAGCCGCCATCATATGGAAGTTGCGCTATATTGAAGCATTCAATGCAATGGAAGCGCGTTTGCGGGATATGGCTGCTCTTGGTGAGCCTGGAGAGCCTTCAAGGGAAGCCGTTCGTGAATCCGGCTATCGAGAAGGCTATGACGCAGGCCGGGCTTCGGCCCTGCCGGACGTCCAGGCGGCGGAGGCCAGGGGCAGGGCCGAAGGGGTGGCCTTGGGCATGGCCCTGCGTCCCGCCCGCAGGGACAAGCTGCTCAAGGTGCAGCGCTACATGGGCATGGGGCTGACCATAAAGGAAATCTGCCTGCTTCTGGGCCTGCGCAAGAGCGCGGCCTACGGCCTGATGCACCAGGCGCGGGAGCTGGGCTTGCTGGAAAGCCGCCTTCCCGCCCGGCCCGTGCAGGGCAATCTGCTGGCCCTGGACGACAGGGAGGTGGACGCATGAACACCGACGACCTGTCCCCAGACAATGCGTTGGAAGATGCCCGTTACATCACGGCCTTTCTGGGGGCCAGCGTCAGCGCCTTCGGCGCGGCGGACGAAGCCTGCCGCCCCAATGAGGACGGCTGGACGGGCCTGCTCATCATCACGGAACTGCTGAAAGACCTGCTGACCCGCGCCGGGGAAGAGGCGTAACATAACCCCCTCTGCTTTCTGCGGTAGCCAGAAAACAGAGGGGGCTTATTTCAAGGCTTATGGATTAGTCGAAAAGAGGACTTTGCAACTCAGGGGCGAGCTTGGCCCTGATAGCTGTTATACCATCTGCTGTAATCATTCTATAGCATCCTGGCGACGCTAAATCGTTCGAAAGCGATGGCCACATATAATCAGCTCCCTCAAACACAGCACCATTGATATATTGACATCTATTTTTCCACTGTTGACTTTGACAACAATTATCTCCTGTCATTTGCCAGGTTCGCCAGTTGACATCAATTTCAAGACGGTCCTGATTATATATGGTTGTTATTTCAGCCCATTGGCTACGGCCAGCATGATGCCCGATGCAAACAAAAGGACGACCGCAGCCCTTCAGTTTACTCTTTGAACTATACTTTCTTTTAATCTCTCGAATTTTTCCATTTTTTATATATGAATTAATTTTTCTACAAATAAAGCTTATCACAACGCCAACTTCAATATCTTCTTTATCCATAGCTCCTCCTATCAGGTGAATCGTATAAAGATAAAAATCCGCACAGAATGCGCCCTTTCCGGGCAGGACCTCCGTTTTTCTGTCACCATGACGGGAAAATGGAGGTCTTTTGCTATGGCGGACGGGCTTTTTTTGCCGGACGGCACCTTTCTTTCTTTCAGCGCTGCGGAGCTGGCCACACAGCTGGCCACACGCCAGAACGCGGGCGTCACCCTGGGCGAGCTGGAAGGGTGGCTGAATACCTTGCCGGACCCCGATCCGGTGCTGCGCAAGCGGGGCGAAGACGCCGAGGTGCTGGAGGACCTGTCGGCGGACGACCAGGTGACCACAGCCATGCTATCCCGAAAAAATCGTGTGCTCAACTGCCCGGACTTCACGCTTCGGGCGGGAGCGCCGGACGGGGGCACGGCCACCCCGGAGGCCGAGGAACTGTACCGCCGCTTTGCGCAGGATCTGGAGCGGGCCAACCTGCGCACCATTATTTCCGGCATCCTGGATGCACCCTTCTTCGGTTTTATCCCGCTGGAACTGATCTGGCGGCCCGGCAACAACTGGTGGCACCTGGTGGACATCGTGCCCCGGCCCCCGCGCTGGTTCCGCTTTGATAATGAAAACCGTCCGACCTTTGTGGGGGTCTACGGTGGTATCGCCGCACAGCCGGTGCCGCTGCCAGCGGGGAAGTTCGTCTTTGTCCAGCACCATGCCACCTACGACAATCCCTACGGTCTGCGCTTGCTGTCCCGTTGCCTATGGCCCGTGGCCTTCAAGCGCGGCGGACTGCGTTTTTATGCCAAGTTTGTGGAGCGGCACGGTTTGCCGTGGGTGGTCGGAGAGGCCCCGGCCAAGGCCGAACGACTGGAAAAGCAGGACATGGCGCGGGACCTTGCCCGCATGGTGCAGGACGCCGTGGCTGTTATCCCGCACGGGGCCAATGTGAAGCTGGAGAGCGCCGGACAGACGCAGGGAGCGCTGCATGAGGACTTCCTTGCCAGGCAGGACAGAGCCATCAGCAAGATTCTCATGGGGCAGACCCTGACGGTGGAGATGGAAGGGGCCAACAGCCTGGCTGCTGCGGAGACCCACCGTTCCGTGGCGGAAGACCTGGCCGATGCCGACAAGGCGATGGTCGTGGATGCCTGGAACGAGATCGCCTGGCTGTATGCCCAGGTCAACGCCGGGCCGGGCGTGCTGGCCCCGCTGGCCGCCTATGACGAACCTGAAGACCTGAATACGCGGGCCGATCTGGACAAGAAGCTGGTCGAGATCGGCGTGCGTTTTACGGCGGAGCATTTCAAGGAAAATTACGGCCTCAAGGAAAGCGAGTTTACCGTAGACGCCCCGCAACCGGAGGGCATGGCAAACTTCACGGCCCCGTCCGGGCGCAAGCCGCTGGCAGAAAAGGCGCAGGCCACCCTCGATACGGCCATTGCCAAAATGCTGCCGGGTGCGCTCAAGGCCAGTGCCGAATTTGTCACGAGAGTTGAGAATGCCGTCCGCAAGGCTGCCAGCTATGACGATCTGCAGGATGCCCTGGTGGAATTGCTGGCTCCGTCCATGACACCGGACGCGCTGGAGAGTTTTCTGGCCCGCGCCATGACGGCTGCGGCGGGATACGGCGCTACGGCCGTGGCCGCCGAAGAGGCGGAGGACGGCAATGCCTAAGAAAAAGACTTTTGACCTGCCAGCCCCGGAGGTTATCGCCGAGGGGGTCCCCCCTGACGCGGCCGTCGAGTTCTGGAAATGGCGGGCCAAGCTCACGGATGCCGAGGCGCAGGCGCTGGGGGAAAGCGCCAAGCACCGGGCTTTCTATGTTACCGGTCTGGCGCATCATGACCTTGTCCAGCTGGTGAGCGATGGCCTGGAAGACGCCCTGAAGAACGGGGAGACGCTGGCGGATTTCAAGACCAGGATCATGACCGCCATCCAGACGCAGGGCTGGCACGATTACCGGATCGAAAACATCTTCCGTACCAATCTGCAAACGGCCTATGCCGCCGGGCGCTACAAAAAAATGCAAGCGGTGAAGGCATCCCGTCCTTATTGGCAATACCTGGCCGTCATGGACCGGCGGGTGCGCCCCTCGCACGCCATCCTGGACGGGAAGGTTTATCCGGCGGATCACGAGTTCTGGGCGACGCATTACCCGCCCAACGGTTTCCGCTGCCGCTGTGGCGTGCGTACCCTGTCACAGCGCCAGGTCGATACGCTGGGCCTTCCGGTGGAAAAGGAAATGCCCCAGGCAGGGGTCTGGACCGATCCCAAGACCGGGATGGAATACTTTGTCCATTTCCCCGGCCCGGACAAGGGGTTTCGGAACAATCCCGGCAAGGACTGGGCCGAATCCGGGCTGAACCTGAAAAAACATGGTCTTGAGGGCACGGCCCCGCCGGTACCGAAAAAAGAACCGGTGACACAGAAAAAACTGGAGGCGGACATTGCCTCCATCGATGAACTCATCAAGGCGGGCAATGACCCGCAGGCCGTTCCCGGCCTGGAAGAGAAAAAGGCGGAGCTGCAGGCCCTGCTCGAAAAAAAGAAAAAGCAGGCTGCCCAGAAGAAGCTGAAAAACCAGCTGAAAAAACTGGAACAGCAGATCGGTGATTTCCCCGTAAAGACCTACAGCGGGATATGGCAGACGGATGTCACCACGACGGACTGGAAGGCAAAGTCCGGCAGCATACTGGCAAAGTCCGCCTATTTTAAGGACAAACTTGCCCTTGGAAACCTGACGCCGGAGGATGTCGCAAAGTTCAAAGGATTGCTGCAGGACCTGGAAGAGTTCGATGCGCAAGGGCAAAAGCTATATGCTTTGCAAGAGAAGCAAAAAAATATTCAACAATCCTTGTCCAAGCTCAAAAACGGTGGTAAGGAAAATCCTAATCCCTATTCCGAGGAGCGGAAGGCTGCCGCTGTTTGGGCGCAAACGGCGGAGGAAGCCGACAGCGTTTTACGAGAGCGATGCGGTGAGGTATGGCGCAAGGCGACCAAGGCCCAAAAAGACGCCATTTATTCGTATACGCGCGGCTCTGGCGGGTTCAATCGTCCTCTTCGCGGCCATGACCGGTTCTGGGGGAACTTCAAGGGCGTGGGAAAGGTCGACCTGAACAACGAGGGGCGCGGAGCCGCCATCAAGCACATGACCGACCTTATCGACAAGTCGACCTATGACCGGGATATATGGCTGCAGCGCGGCATCGAGACGGCGGAAGGTGCGGCCAGCTTTCTTGGCGTTCCAATAGAGGCATTGGAAAAATGGTCGCCAAAGAAATTGGAAGCAGAGCTGAAAAAGACGCCTAAAACCGAGCATGCCTTCACATCATGCGGAAGTGCCAAGGGGCAGGGGTTCGGCGGCTATATTTTTCGCATTTATTGCCCCAAGGGTACAAAGATGATGTATGCCGAGCCGTTCAGTCACTACGGATATGGACACAAACGGAAATGGGACGGAAAAAAGCCGCAGACAGACTTTGGCTATGAGGATGAAACTATCATCCAGCGCGGGACCACGTTTAGAATTACGAAAGTGGAGAAGGATATACACGGACAGCTGACTTTCGAGATGGAAGTCGTCGAGCAGATATAGGGTGGGAAGGCTATGAGCAACAAGCGACCCAGATGGGAAGACGAAATATGGACGGTGCAGCACCCCAATGCCGTGGCCTGCGCAACCTGCAAGTTCAGGGCAACCGTTACCAGTGACGGGACACAGTTGGATCGGGCAAGTACGGACACCTGCGAGATGTATGAAGACCCGGAGCGCAAGCCCAACGATGTTCTTTGGGATGGCGCGGAATGCGAGTTTTACGAAAAGGTGGACGACAGGCCCCAGGCCCTGATTCTTGGCCTGGCTGTCGGCGACGCCCTCGGCGTGCCTGTGGAGTTCAAAAAGCGCGGCACCTTTCATGTGACCGGAATGCAAGGATACGGTACGCACAACCAGCCGCCCGGCACATGGTCCGATGACACCTCCCTGACGTTGGCACTGGCAGATAACTTGTTGCCCGACGCCTGCGAATTGTCCGATGTCGCCTGGGGATTCGTCGACTGGTATGATAATGCCGCTTATACCCCGCACGGCAAGGTTTTTGACGTAGGCAATGCCACGGCGCAGGCCATCAAGCGGCTGAAGAGCGGTATTGCCCCAGAGAAGGCCGGGGGGACGGGTGAAAAGGACAACGGCAACGGTTCCCTCATGCGGATTGCGCCGCTGGCCTTTTATATGTTCGGCATCAGAAACGCGGAGGAACGCTTCCGTATCGTCCGGGATGTATCATCCATCACGCACGCCCACGAATGGTCCGTGGCCGCCTGCTATATCTATGTTGAAATGCTGAACAAGCTGCGCATGGGACGAAAGCCGAAGGCGGCCTACACCGAGTTGCGGGAAGACTTCTCACGCGGCGTGCCTTTCATCAGCAAGGCAACGCTGGCCAAGTTCGACCGGATACTTGGGGACGACATCAGTACCTTGCCGGAAGAGGCGATCCATAGCAGCGGTTTTGTCATCGATACCCTGGAGGCCGCCTTCTGGTGCCTCCTGACGACGGACAGTTACCGGGAGGCCGTTCTGCGTGCCGTCAACCTCGGTGAGGATACGGACACCACGGGTGCCGTCGTAGGGGCCTTGGCCGGACTGGTCTATGGCTTGGACGGCATCCCGCAGGAATGGCTTGACCAGCTCGCGAGCCGGGAGGAAGTCCGGCGTATCGCCATCAAGATGCCCCGCTGGGATATGTTCCGAAAGGCAAGCCTCTAAAATCCTCGCATAGTACGCGCCCTTTCCGGGCGAAGCCCCTGTTTCCCTGTCATAGTGACGGAGAAACAGGGGCTTTTTTTATGGACAAATGGATCGAGATAGCCCGCACGGGCACCTTCACGGACAGCGCCGGGCGGCAGCAGACGTTTACGGAAAAGGACCTGGACGCCATCGCCAGCGCCTACGATCCGCAAAAACGGGATGCTCCGCTGGTATTCGGCCACCCGCAGACGGATGCGGCCCCGGCGTTCGGCTGGGCGCAACGCCTGAAACGTGAGGGCGGCAGGCTGCTGGCACAATTTGCCCAGGTGCCGGAACAGGTACGCGCTCTCGTGGGTGCCGGCCATTACCGGCATGTGAGCATGAGCCTCATGCCGGACCGTGTGACGTTGCGTCATGTGGCCCTGCTGGGCGCGGCGCAGCCCGCCATCGACGGCCTGCGGGCGGTGGAATTTTCCGACGGCGACGACGCCATAACCGTGGACTTCGCGGCCACACCCCAAGGAGACACCATGACAATGGAAGAATTGCAGCGGCAGGTAGGCCAGCTGCAGGCCC
>ENA-OROD01002977-OROD01002977.1-human-gut-metagenome-genome-assembly--contig:-NODE-2977-length-11718-cov-3.370402_pt1 | contig 11718 bp, 19 predicted proteins | sample MGYA00242123_ERZ509038 | MGnify/ENA primary metagenome ERZ509038 (study PRJEB26280, sample SAMEA2338719) | human gut metagenome | biome: human gut; feature: human-associated habitat; material: faeces... | reverse complement strand
CCGCCATACCGATTGAAAGGCGGTGATGACAGGTGGCGTTGAGGGACCAGCCATATCTCCCGCTGTACGTTCTGGACTTCCTCGTAGATGAGAAGCTGGCGTATTGCAGCGCTGAGAGCACAGGGGTCTATATACGGCTTATGTGCATCCTACATAAGATGCCAGAGTACGGGGTTGTGACACTGAAGGAACGGGAGAAGAAGAGCGATGACACCATTCGTAACTTTGCAGACCAGCTCTCGTATTTGATGCCGTATCAGGTTGATGTTATTGACAGGTCATTGCGAGAACTCGTTTCAGAAGGAGTGCTCACACTCGAAGGAGAACGCCTCTATCAGAAGAGGATGGTCAAAGACGGAGAGATAAGTGCAAAGCGCTCTGATGCCGGGAAAAGAGGTGCTGATAGCACTAATTCCAGATTTGCTGCGGCAAATTCTTCGGCAAACAGTCCGGCAAACACCTCGGCAAATGATTCGGCAAAAGTATCGGCAAACCATTCGGCAAACTCTGAAAATGAATATGAAATTGAAAATGAAAGTGAAATTGATATTGAAGATGATAGAGTATCAATTTCAGTTCCGAAGAAGAGTTTGCAGGAAGAGAGGTTCGATGAGTTCTGGAAGGCGTACCCCCGAAAGTCGAACAAGGGTGGTGCAAGGAAGGCTTGGAAGAAGCTCTCCCCCGATAAGGAGCTGTTCGCAAAGATTATGGCGGCTCTGGAGGTCGCCAAGAAGTGTGAGCAGTGGACCAAAGACAGGGGGCAGTTTATCCCATACCCTGCCACTTGGCTGAATCAGGAGCGGTGGGACGATGACTACGGGCCGTCGCCGGTGGCACCGAACTCGGTGCAGGATGATTTTGACCCTGATAACCCTTATGCAGACTGGGGGCCGAAAGACGATGAGTGATTTTTTTGAGTCAGTGTTCGATAGCGTAGCCCGCAGAGGTTATGCGAACCAACCGAAGTACGATGAGGACTATGTGAATCCCGAGGATGGGCTGCTCTACTGCGGTAAGTGCCATACTCCGAGAGAGTGCATTATCGAAGTTCCCGCTTGGGATGACAGCGGCGAAAAGCATCCGAAGAAATTTCCTGTGATGTGCGAGTGTATGAAGCGGGAGAAGGAAGAGGAGGAGCGCCGCCAGCAGCAGCTCAAAGACATGGAGATTGTCTACAAGCTCAGGAAAAAGAGCCTGATGGACGAGAAGTTCTCCGACCAGACCTTTGAGAGCTTCCAGAGCACCAAAGAAAACGCCAGAGCGCTTCGTCTCTGCCGCAGGTATGTGGATGGGTTCTCCGAGATGCTGGAAAAAAATCAGGGGCTTCTGTTCTACGGTGATGTCGGTACAGGCAAGACATTCTCAGCGGCTTGCATTGCCAATGCGCTGCTGGAGAAAAAGGTGCCGGTGATAATGACATCGTTTGTGAAGCTGCTGGAGAGTGCTCAGAACTTCAAGGAGGACGAGAGCAAGTTGCTGGACCAGCTCAATAAGGCAAAGCTGCTTATCATTGATGACCTTGGGGCCGAACGCTCTACGGAGTTCGCTTTGGAGAAGGTCTACAACATCGTAGACAGCCGGTATAGAGCAAGGCTTCCGATGATTCTCACCACCAATCTTGACCTTGCGGCGATGAAGAATGTGGTGGACATCCGATACTCCCGAATCTATGACCGAATCTTCGAGGTCTGCTACCCTGTGAAGTTCACGGGTTCGTCATTCCGAAAGATGGAGGCCAATAAACGGTTTCGGGAGATGAAAGAGTTTCTGGAGGGCTGACGATGGAAAAACTGAAAATCATGCTGGAAGATGACCGACTCACAGTTGCAGCGATACTCGTCAAGAACGGCTACATAGTCCGGCAGATGAAAGAGAGGGTCGAGGGAAAGAAGAGCTACGCCTACTACCTCGAATACGGGATACCAGACAGAGAGGAGGACCGAGAATGAAAACTATGACACAGCGGCAGCAGGTGCTCAGGCACCTTCAGGAAAATGGCAGCATTACTTCGTGGGAGGCGATTATGAAGTTCCACGCCACAAGGCTATCAGGGATTATCTACTCACTCCGCAAGGGAGGCTACCCCATTGTTTCCACAATGGAGAGCAGCAATGGAAAGCACTACACGAGGTACTCCTTGCAGCAGGACAAGGAGGAAAGCTGATGAGGGTGGAGTTCACTGTGCTCGGAGAGCCTAAAGGCAAAGGCCGACCACAGTTCAGTACATACGGAGGCAGAATTACCACTCGCACTCCGAAGGACACAGTGATTTACGAGAACCTTGTGAGGATGGAGTACCAAAGGCAGTGCGGCAAGGCCCGGTTCGCTGAGAAGGCGATGCTAAGGGTAGAGGTCACTGCTTACTATGGCATTCCGAAGTCTGCCAGCCAGAAAAAGAGGCGTCAGATGCTTGAGGGCACGATTCGTCCGACCAAGAAGCCCGATTCGGACAATGTGCTTAAATCCATCTGCGACAGCCTCAACGGTATCGCATACAGAGACGACGCTCAAGTGGTGGATTGCATCGTGAAAAAGATGTATAGCGATGTTCCTCGCGTAGAGGTTTGCATCTCATCCATTCCAGACTCGCAGGAGACGGCGTAGGAGTACGCAGGACGGCGTTTTAGGCCAAGGGAGTATAAAGTTACCTCTTCAGCCCTTTGGACCAATCCCGGCACTCTTACGTCGATTATAAGCAAGGAGGAAAACCTATGAACAGCGTAAATATTTCGGGCAGGCTCACGAAAGACCCTGAACTCAAAACCACGCAGTCTAATATCTCGGTTTGCTCGTTCGGTGTCGCAGTAGACCGTCCCGGCGTGAAGGACAAGTCCGATTTCATAGACTGCGTAGCTTGGAGGAACACAGCGGAGTTCGTGAACAAGTATTTTGCCAAAGGAGACCCAATCGAAATTACCGGCACCCTCACGACCCGCAACTGGGAGGACCAGAACGGAACTCGACGCAAGTCGGTAGAGGTGGTGTGCGACCATGTTGGGTTCCCGAAGCAGAAACCAAAGCAGGACGGCGAACAGCCCGCACAGGACTACGGTCAGACCGACTACGCCGGTGACTTTGAAGAGATTCCAGACGACGACTTCCCGCCGTTTTAACTACACACTTGGAGGTACATGAAAATGAAAGAGTTTGTGATTCCCATTATCGTACACGACCCTGAGCTGCCAGTTCCTGAGCATAAGAACTGGGGCGACTGGGTTGACCTTCGTTCCGCAGAGGATGTGGAAATGAAGCAGGGAGAATATCGGATTATCTCCCTTGGCGTGAGTATGAGACTCCCCTACGGGTTCGAGGCTCATGTCGTTCCGAGAAGCTCCACCTACAAAAACTTCGGAATCATCCTTGCGAACAGCTTCGGGATTATCGACAACAGCTATCACGGCGATAACGATGTATGGGGCTTCCCCGCCATTGCTATGAGGGACACCGTAATTCATAAAGGTGACAGGATTGCCCAGTTCCGCATTATGCAGCGTCAGCCGAGGTTGGTATTCGTGAAAGTCGATTCGCTTGGCGGCGAGAACAGAGGCGGCTTTGGTTCCACAGGGGTGAGATAAATGAAAACTGCAATGGATGTTGTAAAGGGCAAAATCGTTGACATCGACGAACACGGCGTCGTAACCATCAAGTGCCTCTATACCGACTGGTTCACCCTCATCAAGCGGGAGTACAAGGAATGCAACATCCAGATGATTGACAGCAGACCGTTGTCTGATAAGCAGAGGAGGGCGTGCTACGCCCTTATCGGAGAAATCGCAGACTACGTTGGCGAGGGCAAGGACCGCACCAAAGAGTACATGAAGCTCAAGTTTCTCGCTGAGGACTTCGGAGAGACAGCGGACAAAATTTTCTCCTTGTCGAACGCTCCGATGTCCCTCGTCTGCGCTTTTCAGAAGTATCTGGTGTCATTTATCCTCCAGTGGGATATTCCGTGCCACTTCCCGCTGTTGCAGTTCGTGGATGATATCCCAGATTACATTTACAGTTGCCTTATCAACAGGAAGTGCTGCGTCTGCGGCTCCAGAGCGGAACTGCATCACGTTGACAGAGTTGGAATGGGCCGCAACCGGGAGGAAATTATTCACGAGGGCATGGAGGCAATGCCTCTCTGTCGGGAGCACCATACCGAGTGCCATACGATGGGGCAAAGGGAGTTCGATGAGAAGTATCACCTTGAGGGCGGCATCCTGCTGGACAGGACTCTCTGTAAAATCTATGGCCTGAAGAAAAAGAAACCTGAGACGGAGGACGAAATCAATGAGCGAAATAGTTAGAGTGCCGATGGAAGTAAGCGGCGTCAGCGATAGCGTACAGCTTGACGCTCAGTGTACGCTGGCTCGCCTGCTGAAAAAGAAGATGGGGGTACAGGTTCTCCCTTGCAGACTGCTTGCGAGCTGGGAGAATGGCGTTCTATCCATCTCATACACAGCAGATGGTCAAAAATATGTACTTAGCGTCCGGCTGGACGAGACTCTGGAACTGCTGGCAGCCGCAAACGCCGCACGAGCAGAAAAGGACGGGGGCGGTGAGCATGAGACGGAGGAGAACCAGTAAGCCTTTGCAGCCAAGGAGAGGAGATATTTTCTATGCCGACCTGCGAAACGAAGGAAATGGCGGCAAACGTGGTTGTAGGCCGGTCGTTATCATACAGAACGATAAAGGGAATGTGAATGGGAACAGCGTCATAGTGGCTATTGTGACGAGCGCCAAAAAGAAGCCGCTCCCCACTCACGTTTTCCTTGGAAGGCAGCATGGGCTGCGAAAGCCCAGCGTTGCTACTCTGGAGGATATTCTCACGATAGATAAGCGATGTCTGTCTGATTACCTTGGCACTGTCATCAATACAGAGACAGAAAAATACCTCGACAGGGCAATTCGCATTAGTTTGGGCCTCGAACGTGTTTAGCTTCGGCTTTGGCTCCGAGGCGGTTTATGAATATGGCGTCCGTCAGGAGCCAAAACGGAGGGATAGAAACATGAGCAAGAAAAACAGCGATGGAATCAGCTTGAGCGCCGACCAGCTCAAAAAAATCACCGAGACTGCATCTCGTGTTGCGATTGAGGAGTATCATAAGGAGTTTGACAGGTCTCGTCAGGAGAATAGGGACAAACGGCTGTATAACACCCGCCTGCTGATGGAAAAGTACAGGGGCATGGTAAAATACAGCGAAAGCGCCGTGTACGATGCCGCACAGCTCGAAGATGACCTTGACCTCCAAACTTTGCTCGACATCATGGGGTGCAGCTACGACAGCCACACACTTTCGGTACAGTCAATACAAGAGCGGGTTGGAAAGGTACGAATTATCCTCGACCATGTAACTCGGATGCTTGACTACTACAAATTCCGCTGCGAATCCTCTGGAAAGACCGAAATAGTGCGGAAATGGGAAGTTGTCAAAGCGCTCTATCTCGATGAGGAGATAAAAACGGTGCAGGACCTCGCGGAAGTATACTTCGTAGATGAACGCACCATCTACCGTTACAACCGCTCGGCCCTGCAAGACCTTAGCGCTTTATTCTTCGGGTGGGTCGATTAGTTTCGGACAATACTCTGTTACTGGGCAATGCTCGCAGTCTGGAGAAGAGGCATGGCAAAAGCCACGGCCTATTCTCCAGCAGGCTGCGTCAGTAATACCGGGAAACTCCGGGCATAACTCCCTCGCCTTATAGATAACAGCGTCCCTTGTTGCATCGGATTTCGTAAGTCCTGTCCTGCGGAATACTCTGAACACATGGACATCAGGAGAAATGTCAATGGAGTAGTAATCCGAGAACGGCACCTTGAATTGACGAGCAAGTATGTTCGCTGCCATCGTTGCAATCTTCACGCCCACGCCATCGAACTCCAAGAAACGATAAACTACGGCGGCGCTACTCGGATTATTTGACCATATCCGCGAAGCGTCGCCGCCATACTGAGTCTTGATACGCCAAACCGCCTTGTAGAATATCTCTGCCATAGCGTCATTGAAACGATGCAGAGAGTTTTCCCGGAAGATACGCTGGTAGACCTCCAAGGGTATGGATGACAGCTCATCTACCGTGAACTCATCGCAGAGGTTTCTGATGATGCAGGGTATTCTCCAAGCCCTATCCGACGATACCTGCCTGTCCATACAGCAGGCCAGTACGAAAGCGTGTGGGTAGTGCTCAAGGTCATTCAGAAGAGCGTTTTCCGCAGGATTTTCAAGGAAATACACCTCCGAACCGTCAAACGAGTTGTTTACTTTTCGGCTGTACTCGACCAGCCAGTGTTCTTTTGCCATGTTAAAGGCTCCTTTCATAGTGGAATATCCCAATTATACAGCAACGGAGCCTGCAAAAGCCGAAACTTGAGGTAGTTATAAGGGAACACTTCGTGTCAAAAAGCTGTCATTGACCTGTCAATACGTCCGTGGTACAATAGTACCGTAGAATTTTGTAATGTGCGGAACCGATGCGTGTTCCGCATATTTTTTTGCTGGGATATTACCGAAACGAAAGATTTGAAGAGGAGTTGAAAGAATGGAAATCATCCAAAAGCACGTTGATGAACTCATTCAGTACGAGAACAATCCTCGACTGAACGATAAGGCCGTGACTCCCGTAGCGAACAGCATCAAGGAGTTCGGCTTCAAGGTTCCCATTCTCATCGACAAGAACAATGTCATCATTGCCGGGCATACTCGCCTGAAGGCTGCTATCCAGCTCGGAATGAGAGAGGTGCCTTGCATCCTGTGCGATGACCTCAGCCCAGAGCAGGTAAAGGCGTTCCGGCTCGTTGATAACAAGGTTGCCGAGTTTGCAGACTGGGACCTCGCAAAGTTGAACATTGAACTGGGTGACATCGAGATGGATATGGAGGAGTTCGGGTTCTTCGAGCTACCTGAAATCGACATCGACGAGTACCTAAAGGACAAACAGGATAAGCCCGTAGAGGAACCTGAGCCTGAGCGAATCCAGTGTCCGCACTGCGGAGAATGGTTTGACCTGCCATGAGGCTGTATCTCGCCGGTATTGAGGGCAAAACCGAGATGTTCGATGAGGCAAAGCCTCCGTACATCCTGTTTTCTTTTGCTTCAGCTCAGGGAGGCAGCAAGAAATCAGAAAAAATCATGAACAGCGTAAGAAGCCCCTACTGTAAGGATTATCTCCTTGACAGCGGGGCTTTTACTTTCTTCACGAAAGGCCACTCCAAAACGATGGCAGAGTGGGACCGCTATGTGGACGCCTATATCGACTTTATCAACACTTGGAATGTTCACCACTTCTTTGAGCTGGACATCGACAGAATCGTCGGGCTGGAGAAGGTGGAGGAGTTCCGGCGTAGGATAGAGTCAAAAACAGGCAAACAGAGCATCCCTGTCTGGCACAGCAACCGGGGCTGGCAGTATTTCGTGAATATGTGCAAGGAGTACAGCTATGTCTCCATTGGAGGTATTGCGAAGAATCCGAACGGCAAGGCGATAGAGAAAATCTTCCCTTGGTTCATTCAGGAGGCCCATAGGACCGGGACACAAATTCACGGTCTGGGCTACACCGACACCAAAAAGCTGAAGCAATACTCGTTTGATTCGGTTGACTCTACATCTTGGAGCAGCGGAGGTAGGTACGGAGTTACCTTCGAGCTGAAAGGCAATGCCATGTGCGGAAAGAAGAATATCTATCCTGACAAAAAGCTCGATGGGCAGCCTGTCAACCTCCATAATCTCAAGGTGTGGTCACAATATGCAAAATCACTCGACCACTGAAAGGAGTACGAAAACCTATGAAAACCTACTCGAATGACAATGGCATCACTCGCATGAGATTCCTTGATGTCCCTGTTACCGTGTTCTGCCCGCTGGGGCCGAACTATTACAGGGCGTCTGTGAGCTGTGAGATTGAGCTGAATGACACGATTGCCGACTTCCTCGACCTTGAAGCGTACTTCAAGCAGGAGCTGAACGGCAAGCACCTCACCAGCGAGCAGCTCTGCGATGAGGTGTTCCAGAAGCTCACCGCCGTATATGAGCCGGAGCACCTGAGAGTGGTTGTACGCAGTGACAGCCATTTCACCATCGAGACCATCAAAGAGTCTTGAACACCAGCAAGTGATAAAAACCTCGAAAGGAGAAAACCTCACTTATGGAAAAACAGAAAGCAGTTGTCCTCCTGAGCGGAGGCATCGACAGCACTACCTGCCTTGCTATGGCGGTGGACGAATACGGTTCCAACAACGTAGTCGCTCTCAATATGCTGTACGGGCAGAAGCACGACAAGGAAATCGAGAGCGCTAAGGCGGTAGCCAAGTGGTACGACGTTCCGTACTATGAAATGGATATGAGCGCAGTAATGCAGTACAGCGACTGCCCTCTCCTCAAGCACAGCCACAAGGCTATCAAGCACGAGAGCTACTCTGAACAGCTCATGGCGATGGGCGGTAAAGGAACGGTTGACACCTATGTACCATTCCGTAACGGATTGTTCCTCTCTGCGGCTGCGGCGTTTGCACTAAGCATCGGCGCAACCAAGGTTTACTACGGCGCTCACGCTGATGACGCTGCCGGTAGCGCCTATCCTGATTGCTCCGAGAGCTTCGCCGAGGCTATGAATAAGGCTATCGAAGAAGGAACTGGTGGTAAGGTAAATCTGGTAGCTCCTCTCATCACCATGACAAAGGGAGAGGTGGTACACACCGGACTTTCTCTGAAGGCTCCCTACCACCTCACTTGGTCCTGCTATGAGGGTGGAGAGACTCCCTGCGGCGAATGTGCGACCTGCATTGATAGAGCAAGGGCGTTCGCCGAAAATGGCGTAGCAGACCCCGCACTCACTACGGAGAAGCAGAATGACGGCATTACCCGTCTGGAGCACCACCAAAAACTCAGCGACATCCACTTTGATTTCGACCTCCAGCTCCATTGCCCTCAAGGGAACGAGCACTACACCGCTCAGATGAGCGTTGACATGGTTCCGGGCAAGTACCTGCCGGACTATATCGAACTCGACAAGGAGTTCCGTCTCGGCTGCGGTAAAGACCTCATCATTGAGGATGCCGTGGAGTGGGTATTCGACCTCATTCAGAGCAGATACGCTCCGGCAAAGCTGAGAGTGGAGGCTGATGTTAAAAATGCCGTACACTTCGATGTAAGAGTTGGCAAAGAAAGCGAGGGTTACTGGGCATGAACAAGAAAGTAACCATTCGCAATGAGAGATACAGCTTCCTTCAGGTGCTGCTGACCGTTATCTCGGTGTCCTGCCTGCTCATCAGTAACGTCATCACCTCAAAGCAGATGCAATTCCCTTTCGGACTCACCATGACAGGGGCCATTTATATTTTCCCTGTAACCTACATTCTCAGCGATGTGTTCTCTGAGGTGTACGGGTATCGGTGGAGCCGAATCACCTGCTACATGGGATTTGCCATGAATGTGGTGATGGTGCTGGCATTTGAGCTGGCAATCGCCAGTCCTGCGCCTTCCTACTGGGGAAATCAGGCGGCGTTTGAGACGGTGCTGGGCAGTGCTCCGAGAGTTCTGGTGGCATCGCTGTCGGCCTTTGTTATTGGGGACTTCGTAAACGATAGAGTGTTCCGCAGAATGAAGAGCAAGCACCCTGATGACCATAAGAGGTTTGGAATTCGAGCTATCGCTTCCAGCTTCTTCGGAGAGGTGGCAGACAGTCTTGTATTCATCCCGATTGCATTCCTTGGTCAAATGCCCATTGTCTCTCTCGTACAGATGCTTGTAGCGCAGGTAGTGCTCAAAACCGCCTATGAGGTCATCATTCTCCCAGTTACTACCATAGTTGTCAACAAGGTTGATAAGTACGAACGAGGAGCTTGATGCATGGAGTGGATTGGAATAGCAGGAACGCTTTTCATCATTCTGGCCTTCACGATGAACGGAGAACGCAAAATCAGGGCTTTCGACCTGATTGGCGCTCTCCTTTTCATTATCTACGGGGTCACGATACGCTCTTTCAGTACCATACTGTTGAATGTAGTGCTGGTAGTGGTTCAAGCATACAAACTTCTGCGTAGGAGGTCTGAATGAGATAAAACAGTGGTAGCCTCCGAATCTTGCTCAGGAAAGGGGAGGCGATATGGGTAGCAAGAAATCCACGCAGGAACCTTGCCTTTGGGAACGGCAACCGAAGGAGACGGAACAAGCGTGGGCTGCCTTCCTCGCCTATCGAGATATGGAGCCACCGCGCACTGTAACAGCCGTTGCCGAAAACTTGTCGAAAAGTAGGCAGTTAATTACAACTTGGAAATCCCGCTGGTTTTGGGATGAACGAGTCAGGGCCTATGACAACGAGGTTCAAAAACAGGCGCTCGCTCACGCCGTCAAGGAAAGACGGAAGATGTATGAGCGTCACACTAATATTGCTATGCGCTTGCAAAAGGCGGCGCTGGAGGCACTCGAAAAGCTGGATGCTTCCGAGTTGTCGTTCAAGGACATCAGGGAGGCCGTAAAACTCGGCTCTGAGCTTGAGCGCAGGTCGAGAGCTGGTAGCATTGGAGAGTACCGTGTTGATGTAGAAGCAGAGGAGAACAGCGAGGATGTAGTTGTCTACGTCCCTGACAATGGAATGGGGGTTGATAGCGATGAGTAAAAGAATAATCGCTCCCCAGAAAGGGGCGCAGGAGCGTTTCCTTGCATCTCGTGCTCAAATCTGCATCTATGGAGGGGCAGCCGGAGGTGGAAAGACCTGCGGTATGCTCATTGACGCCCTTCGGTGGAAAGACCGTGAGGGCTATGGTGCTGTGTTCTTCAGAAAGAACCACAATCAGATATTCTCTCAGGGTGGCCTGTGGGATGAAGGCATGAAGCTGTATAGCGGCATTGCAAGGGCGTACCCGCAGCTTGGCAGAAGCCGTTGGGTGTTCCGAGGGAGCGACGGACACGAGGTGTCCAAAATCAGCTTTGCCCATATCGAGCGAGAGCAGGATGTTCACAAATGGCAAGGCTCTCAGATATGCGGGCTTTACTTTGACGAGCTGACGCACTTCTCGGAAAAGACGTTCTTCTATATGCTCTCCCGTAACAGAAGCACCTGCGGTGTAACGCCGTATGTGCGAGCCTCCTGCAACCCTGATGCGGATAGCTGGGTGGCGAAGTTCATCTCTTGGTGGATTGACCCCGATACTGGCTACCCCATCAAGGAGCGTTCAGGTATCATCCGATGGATGCTCCGCAGAGAGGACCAGCTCTATTGGGCCGATACCAAGGAAGAGCTGATTGAGCAGTTTAAGCTGGAGTCACCCGAAGAGCTGAACGAGCCGAAGTCGGTGACGTTCATCGCCAGCACCATCTATGACAACCAGATTCTTCTCAAGACGAATCCTTCATACCTTGCTAACCTGAAGGCGCTCCCGCTTGTAGAACGAGAGCGACTTTTGCAAGGCAACTGGAAAATCAAACCTGCTGCCGGACTCTACTTCAAGAGAGTGCAGCTACGCAGTATTCTCGACACTCCCCCATTAGATGTTGTTTCGTGGGCGAGAGCGTGGGACCTCGCGGCTACCTCCGAGGACGAGGGTGGCGAACCCGCTTACACGGCGGGCGTACTTATGGGAAAGAGGAGAGATGGCACTTACGTTGTTGCCGATGTTATAAACGTCCGCATGGAGGCCAACGATGTACGCCAGCTCATTAAACTTACCGCAGAAAAAGACCGGGCCATGTTTGGCTCGGTTCACATACGACTGCCGCAGGACCCCGGACAGGCTGG
>ENA-OROD01002973-OROD01002973.1-human-gut-metagenome-genome-assembly--contig:-NODE-2973-length-11731-cov-3.568431_pt1 | contig 11731 bp, 11 predicted proteins | sample MGYA00242123_ERZ509038 | MGnify/ENA primary metagenome ERZ509038 (study PRJEB26280, sample SAMEA2338719) | human gut metagenome | biome: human gut; feature: human-associated habitat; material: faeces... | reverse complement strand
TACGGGAAATACGGAGACAGGATCCGGCTGGATACGCTGGAGTTTCAGATCCTTATCCTGCCGGGGCATAGTGATGCCGGAATGTGCCTGTATGAGAAGAGCCAGGGAGTCGTATTTGTCGGAGATCAGCTCTTTTATCGGAGCGTCGGCCGGACAGATCTGTACAGGGGCGACGGAGAAGACCTTTTGAGGAGCATTCGGCAGAAGCTGTTTACGCTGCCGGAGAATACCGTAGTCCTGCCGGGGCATGGACCGGCAACACGAATCGATCAGGAAAAGGCGGAGAATCCGTATCTGAATGGAGAGATGTCATGGGGGATATAAAAGAGTTTTATCTGACAGGGGAGAATTTGACACAGAGCAGACTTTACGAACTGCAAATGCTTGCGAAAGAATTCTTTCCGTCGGCGGAGATTGCCAAAAGCGAATCGGAACTGAATCTTTATTTCGAGGGAGAGGCCTGGAGGGCTGAAGATAAGGAAAAGTCGCTGGTGCAGCCAATGCCGGAGAAAACAGCATATGAAGGAATGGGAGGAGACCCGGAAAAAAATCGAATGAAGGCAGGGCTTTATCTGTTGCTTCGGCGGTCGACAGGAAAGGATCTTCCATGGGGGATTCTGACCGGAGTACGGCCGACCAAGCTCGCGTATAGTGCGATGGATGCGGGAGTGCAGCCGGAGGAGCTGGAAGAGCATCTGAAAAAGTACTTTTTCCTTCGGGAAGATAAGGCAAAGCTGATGATCCGTGTCGCGCAGCAGGAGCGAAGTTTGTTAAGCGGACATGCGGGAACGGATCTGGATCTGTATGTAGGAATCCCCTTCTGCCCGACCCGGTGCTCATATTGTTCTTTTGTTTCTTATGATTTTCATACGCTGGGAGACACAATGGAACGGTATACGCAGGCATTGGTGCAGGAGATCACTGCCTGCGGCAGTTTTGCGCAGGGAAGGAAACTGCGAAGCTTTTATATGGGCGGCGGAACGCCGACAACGCTCACCGCTCAGCAGCTTGACAGGCTTTGCTCCAGAATTGCCGAGCGGTTTGATCTTTCCGCACTGCGCGAATACACCGTCGAGGCCGGCCGGCCGGACACCATAACGGACGATAAACTGCGCACTCTGCGCGCTCACGGTGTTGACAGGATAAGCGTAAACCCCCAGACGATGAGCGACGAGGTGCTGAACGTTATCGGGCGCAGACACACGGCTGCCGATATAGTCGAGGCGCTGGAAAAGGTGCGCAAGGTCGGCGGCATGGAAGTCAACATGGATCTCATAGCCGGGCTTCCGGCCGACAGCGCCGAGGGCTTTGAGAAAACACTCGACACAGTCATTGCCCTTGATCCGGAGAACATAACCGTCCACACACTGTCGCTGAAAAAAGGCTCGCGCATAACGCTTGAGGGCAGTGCAATACCGTCGGATGCCGAGGTAGGCAAAATGCTCGATATTGCGCAGGATAAGCTGCGCCGCGGCGGTTGGGCGCCGTATTATCTGTACAGGCAGAAATTTATGTCCGGCGGCTTTGAAAACGTCGGCTGGTCAAAGCCGGGAAGCGAAAATATCTACAATGTGTGCATCATGGAGGAGCTGTGCTCCATCATCGCCCTCGGCGGAGGCGGATCGACAAAGCTCATTTCCCCTGCCGGCGGACGCAACATTCGTTTTTTCGCGCCCAAGTACCCGGCGGAATACATATCCGGTATACAAAAGACCTGCTCGGATAAGCAGGGTATAATAGACTTCTACAGTAAGGAGAGCAAAAAGTAATGGCATTTGATCTTAAAGAAATCAATTTCCGCACAGTCGCCGACCCCAAGGGCTTCATCGAGGAGTGCGACGATGTGTATGCAAGCCGCGTGAAGGACGCGGCGGAGAAAATCATTGAAAACAGCCGCATAAGCCCCATCGTTCTGATGTCCGGGCCCTCCGGCTCGGGTAAGACCACGACAGCGCGCAAGATAAGCGAGGAGCTTGAGCGCCGAGGCGTGCATGCATACTATGTAGGCATGGACGATTACTTCAAGTCAGTCGATCCTGCCACCGCGCCGAGAACTCCGGAGGGCGACATTGACCTTGAGTCACCGCTGTGCCTTGACATGGAGCTTTTAAACGAGCACTTTACAATGCTTGCCGCCGGCGAGCGGATATACATTCCCAAATACGAATTTTCTCGTCAGATGCGTGTACTCGAACCGTCAAAGTCCATAAAGCTCAAAAAGGACGAGATCGTTGTATTCGAAGGCATACACGCACTTAACGATATAATAACCGAGCAGCACCCCAACGCCTTCAAGCTCTATATTTCCGCACGCAGCAATGTTGAATTTAACGGCGAGGTCTGCTTCAAGGGCACATGGTTCAGACTCGTCCGCCGCACGGTGCGCGACTTCAACTTCCGCGGCGCGGATCCTGCACAGACCCTCAAAATGTGGGCAAATGTACGCCGCGGCGAAAAGTCATATATCTCGCCGTTTAAAAACAAAGCCAACTTCCTGTTCGACTCGGCATTCCCCTATGAAATGGCCGTTATGAACGAAACGGCCACAAACCTCTTCTCCTCCATCCCCGAGGGCATCGAACGCTATGACGAGCTTCGCACCGTGCTTCCCGCGCTCCAGCTTTTCGGCGTTATCGACGAGAAGCTCGTTGCTCCCGACGCGCTGATCCGCGAATTCATCGGCGGCGGCGATTTCGACTGACATTTAATACAGGTTGACAGTTAAATATATTTAAGCTATGCTCTCTGTGACATCAATTTGTTTTGGAGGGCAAAATGAAAAACACAAAGAGAATAGCCGCGCTTATCATGGCGCTTATCATGGTTTTCGCTCTGTGCGCTTGCTCGGACGATGACGACGCCAAGGGTAAGGTCGAGCCGGGAACAGTTGAAACCGGCGCTCCGTCCGCAGAGCCTGAGAAAACGCTTGAGCTTGGCACACTCAGCGGCGGAAAATACGCAAACGACTACTTCGGCTTCGGCTGTGAGCTGGATGATCAGTGGACATACGCAGATGAGGATCAGCTTCTGAGCATGATCCAGGCGACCGCCGATCTTATCGACGACGAAAACTTCAAGGACGATATCCTTGATGCCGACATGTTCTATGACATGATGGCCGTTTACTATGACGGCGTAACGAGCATGAATGTTGTTGTCCAGAACATCGGCGCTGCATACGGCGCACTGCTTGACGAGGAGACAATGGTCGATGAAACGATAAAGGTTCTTCCCGACCAGCTTGCGGCAGCTTCAATGGACGTTCAGTCCTGCGAACACGTCACGGTTGAGTTTGCCGGCGCAGATCACGACGGAATACTCACGCACAGCACCGTGAACGGCGGCGATGTGTATCAGCTTCAGACCTATGTAAAGGTCGGCAAATATGTTGCAGTTGTCACTCTGTCTTCCCCACTCGAGGACAATCTTGATCCGATGCTCGGATTTTTCTATGCAGTATAAATCAGCATAAAGTTTAAAGCTCAGGCCGTTTGGCCTGAGCTTTTTCACTGTCTAGAGCATATTTTTCTTTATCTGTGCCCATTTGCGCGGATATTTGGGATGCGTGGGCTTGATCTTTTCTATGACCACCGCGGCATGGGTTATATCCGTCCCGGGGATCGTGTAGTGTTCTATCTTCTCAAGGCGTGCGCCGAGCAGATGCATGGCGTTTTCGGCCTCTGCGACCTCGTCGGCGCAGTCGGGGCCTTTCATGGCGATAAATCTGCCGCCGACACGCAGATACGGCAGGCACAGCTCGCAGAGCGTTCCAAGGCGCGCCACGGCACGTGATACGGCAATGTCATATGCGCCGCGGCGCTCCTCGGGAATTTCCTCCGCGCGCGCGTGGACGCAGCAGACCCCTTCAAGCTTCAGCTTTTCACCCACCTCGCCGAGGAAGTCGATGCGCTTATTGAGGCTGTCAAGCAGCGTGATATCCATGCTCGGCTGCACGATCTTCAGAACAAGACCGGGAAAGCCTGCGCCGGTTCCGACATCGATGACCTTTTTATCCGCAAAATTGCACACGGTCAGCAGCGCCGCACAGTCGAGAAAATGCAAGCGCGCAACATCCTCAAGTCCGTTTATCGCAGTAAGATTCATGACCTTGTTGCGCTCTTCGAGATATTCGTAATATGTTTGCAGTCTGCCGACTGCCTCGGTATCCGGCGTGATCCCGAGCGCGGCAAAGCCGTCATTTAAAATCTTTTCCATACGTTCTCCGAAAAAAATGAGTTGGGTATGACCCAACTCATTTTAGCATATTCGCTTTCTTTTAGCAATCACATAAAGAAATTGTGGTCGCCGATCTTTCCGAGCCACGTCGTTTCGATCATTCCGCTGCCCCAGTATCGTCCGACCTGGAAAAACAGCGCATCGCCGACGGTGTTATAGCCTTCGAATGCAAGCTTTGCGCAAATAACGCTTATCGCATAAGGCTCGCCGTACACTGCGCCCGTCGATGCCGGCGTGAACTGACCCGGCTGGAAGATGACGTCCTTTATCGTCTCTCCGAATCGTGGGTCGCCCGCTCGATTGAGGATAACGTTTCCGACGCCTATCTGTCCTTCTACGGGCTGGTTGCCGGACTCCCATGTGATGATCCTGCTCATCCAGTAGAGATCATCCTCGTTGTAAAACTCATCCCCACTCTTGAGGATCTGTTCGTCTGCCGTGCTGAAATTGATAGCTCCCTGCTCATCATCCTGCGAAACGCCAAGCGTAAATATTTTCGCCAGTGCCTCCGTCGGGATTATGAAAGAGCCGTCAACCTCCATATAGCCGTCGGGGAGATAAAAGTATCTGCCGTTTGCGCACAGATATTTATCACCAAAGCCGGCTTCGATCGTTATGCCGGCGACCTCGACGGTCAATTTATTTATCTCTTTGTCATAATTAACATCGGCGTCGTAGCCGAGGACCGCGCATGCAGCCTCAAGCGAGACATAGGAATCGTCGCCTATCATATAGCCGCGGCAGGAAAGCAGTCCGTCTACGTATACCGGAGTTTCGGTATACCCGGCACCGTTGTCAGTTTCCTCGGCCAGCGCAGAGCCGCAGAGGAAAACGCACAGCAGACAGATAACGAACACGAGTGCAAGACTGTTCTTTTTCAGTTTACTCATATAACGCTCCTGTCATAAAAAATATATTCGGCAAAACACCGAATGTCGCCCTATAACTCTCAGGCATATTTATTATAGCGGAACATTTGCAATTGAGTAAACAGTTATTTTGCACAAACAAGCTCGTGTCGAATTGTGCATATTTCACATAACAACTTCAAAAACCGCAAGATTTAGAGCCTTTGTAAGCCTAAAACACATCATTTTGTGTCTTGGGCAGCTTGCACAAAAGTCGAAATTCGACAACAATTTCTTAAAAAACCGTAAAAATTATTACAAATGTTAATCACGTGTATAACGTTATGTAAATCAATTGCGTTATGAAATAAAATTATGTAAACTAAATTGCTGTTTTTATATGCATTTTTTCAGTGCCTTGGATAGCTGATCGGGGCAGGAGGTTTTCTTATATCCGCAGCGTATACCCTCCAAGCGCTCCACGGCATCCTCGACCTTCATCCCCACCAGCAGCCGCGAAATACCTTGCAAATTGCCGTCACAGCCGCCTTTTACCTCCACTTTTTCGATGATCCCGTTTTCGACATCGATCTCAAAAAGCTGCGAACATACTCCTTTCGGACGGTAAGTAATATGCATAATCACACCTCATTTTTTGAATATTCATGGTTAACATAACGCAGCAACCGCCTGTAAATAAATCATACCACAGCACCGGCTGCAAGTACAGCATAATTTGCCGCGAAGTGCAATATACTTGCACGAAGGGAGGCTCCGAAATGCTGAAAAAACTAAGAGCGATCATCGTGGGCGGACTTGCCCTGTGCTGCCTGTATCTGTTTGCCTTATACCTGCGCACAGACGGCGGCGAGCTTATAAAGAACACCGTCTCCCTTGCCGATGACGCGCAGGAAACCGCCTGTCCGACCGAAGCCGCTGCTGCAACGGAAACCCCTGTGCAGAGCGCCGCTCCGGCAACGCCGACTATCATACCGACGACCATATCTGGCGGCATGTCCATAAAGAACACTTCCGGCTATGACATTGATATAAATGCGGTCCTCAGCGCCGGATGCCCAATACGGCTCGAAGCGGATAAGCCTCAGATTCTCATTCTGCACACGCATTCGAGCGAGGCCTACTCCCCTGCCGGGCTTGACAAATACGATGACCTCGGCACAAATCGAACGCTCGATCAAAACCTTAATGTTATCCGCGTCGGCACCGAGCTTACGCAGATACTTCAGGACTGCGGCCTGAATGTCATTCACGATACGCAGGTGTTCGACTACCCGAGCTACACAGGCTCGTATAACCGAAGCTGCGAGGCCGTTGAGAAATACCTTGCCGAGTATCCGAGCATAAAGATCGTAATTGACCTGCACCGTGACGCGCTGTGCTCCGATACCGTGACATATAAGACAACAGCGACCGAACAGGGCGTGTGCGCAAGTCAGATAATGCTGTTTGTCGGCAGCGACGCGAGCGGCCTCGAGCATCCGAACTGGCGACAGAATCTGAGCCTCGCAATTTATCTGCAAAACACCGTATGCCAAAGCTACCCGAGCCTTATGCGTCCTATAACTCTGACAAAGTATCGCTATAATCAGCATCTTACGCCCGGCTCGATGATAATCGAGGTCGGCAGCAACGGGAACACCCTGCAGGAAGCGCTCGCCGCAATACGGTTGTTCGGCAAGACGGCTGGTCCGGCGCTTGCCGAGCTTATCGAGTGACGGTATTATTATAATGTATAGAACACGCCTCCTGCGGCTATGATCTTATCATATACCACAGGAGGTTTTTTACTATGAAAGTGTTTGATATCATGAGCGAGCACATAGTAACGGTCGGGCTTGGCGAACCGGTCGCCGCGGCGGCGCGGCTTTTGAAGCAATATAACATCGGCGCCGTACCCGTTTGCGACGAGCGAGGCAACCTTCGCGGCATGATAACCGACCGCGATATTGCGGTCAGGTGCGCGGCAAACGGTCTGTCGCCGATGGAGACCAAGACCGGCGATGTTATGACACGCGGAGTTATAACCATAAACGACAATGCATATATCGGAGATGCAGCGCGGCTCATGGCCGATGCGCAGATACGGCGGCTGCCCGTGTGCCGCGACGGGCGCCTTGTGGGCATGCTGTCGCTGGCCGATCTTGCGCGAAACACCGACTGCGACACGGAAGCTGCGGAAGCTTTATGTGAAATTTCTAAAAACATCCGCAGAGTGTAGCATATACCACAGCCATTGCGCGCAAATCCTATTATAATAAGCTCAGAAAGACGAAAAACGTCAATCAAAAAAGATTTCAAGTGCAAAAGTGTATTTATTATTTTAGGAGGTAAATTATTATGGCAAAATGGGTATGCCCCGTATGTGGTTACGTTCATGAAGGCGACACTCCCCCCGAGAAGTGCCCCATCTGCAATGTCCCCGGTGAGAAGTTCACCCTGCAGGCCGAGGAAAAGACCTGGGCAGCAGAACATATAGTCGGCGTCGGCAAGGTTTTCGGTGAAGGCGTTCCCGAAAACGTCCGCGAAGAGATCATTAGCGGCCTGCGCGCAAACTTCGAGGGCGAGTGCTCCGAGGTCGGTATGTACCTGGCAATGGCTCGCGTTGCACACCGTGAAGGCTATCCCGAGATCGGCCTTTACTGGGAGAAGGCAGCTTACGAAGAGGCTGAGCACGCCGCAAAATTCGCAGAGCTCCTCGGTGAGGTCGTAACCGACTCCACCAAGAAGAATCTCGAGATGCGCGTTGACGCGGAAAACGGCGCAACCGCAGGCAAGTTCAAGCTTGCAAAGCTCGCAAAGCAGTACAATCTCGACGCTATCCACGACACCGTCCATGAGATGGCTCGCGACGAAGCCCGTCACGGCAAGGCTTTCGAAGGCCTGCTGGCAAGATACTTTAAGTAAGGCAAAATTTCAAAGCAGCACGGAAATTCCGTGCTGCTTTTTTATTTCCATTTTGTGCAACATCGTGCTATACTGAGCCCGGAGCATGTAATTTATATGTATTGGAGGTTATGTATGGATAAGATGCCATGTCTGCCGGTAAAAATAACGGCGAAGAAGTGGGCCGACAAGCTACAGGATGGTTCTGTTTTCATGCGTTCTCTGTATGACTTCGGCTCGTGGAGTGCAATAGAACGACATAATCGCGCCGACAGTCAGATGAAGGACGGAGTTCAGGGCGATATTGGCGAAGGGATAGTCAAGACTGTAGACCCCAAAGTAGGCGACGAATTCTTCAACTGTTTTGACCCGGAGATCAGAGCCGTCATGAAAGGCATGTATTATATAGACGAAAACTTTTATCAGTATTCAAAAATCTACTGCATGTACGGGCTTACATATCTCATTCACGAAAAAAGATTTGAGCAGCCCGATGAGCGGCTGCTCGATTTTGGAGATACCGCAGTCATAATCTACAATCCAAACGAGTTTTTGAGCCGCGTTCTGAACGCACTGCGCGGCAAATACGGTGACAATGTTAATTTCAGGTGTGATGAAGTTCGCTATTATCCGCCGGACTATTACGGCGATTTGGACGAATTTTGCAAATCTTCAAGCTTTTCATGGCAAAACGAGCTGCGTTTCAGAGTTGCTCTGCTGGATGGTGAGGACACTGTCACCGACGAATTCGGTCTTGTCCGAAAGTGTTTGATCCGGGATCACTCACCAATAACTTTGGATATTGGCTCAATAAGGGATATCTCCGTTCAAATACCGACGGATGATCTAATCGGACTTCGTCTGCCTGATTTTCTTCTGCCATAATACATTTCAGCTGCATAGCAAAAAAGACCGCCTCCCGGCGGTCTTTTTCAATTGAGCGTATCTGCGTTGAGGGTAAACAGCCGAGCGACGGCGGCTTTGAGCTGAGCATGCTCCGCGCGCGACAGCTCGGGGTCGGAGGCAAGAGTTTCGCGCGCTGCATCCTGCGCCTCCTGCAAAACGTTCATATCCGAGCCAAGATCGGCAACGTGCATCGCCGGAAGTCCGTGCTGGCGCGAGCCGAAGAAATCTCCGGGGCCGCGAAGCTTAAGATCCTCCTCGGATATCTTGAAGCCGTCGTTAGTCTTGGTCATTACCTTGAGCCGCGCCTGAGTCGCCTCGTTATCATTATCGGAGACGAGCACGCAATAGCTTTTGTGCTCGCCGCGGCCGACGCGGCCGCGCAGCTGGTGCAGCTGGCTCAGGCCGAAGCGGTCGGCATTTTCGACTATCATAAGCGCCGCGTTCGGCACGTCCACGCCGACCTCGATGACCGTGGTGGAAACAAGGATGTCGATATCCCCTGCAACGAAGCTCTGCATAATTTCATTTTTCTCTTTGGCCTTGAGCTTGCCGTGGACGCAGGCGACTTTGAGATTGGGGAAATACTTCTGAAGCTCGGCTGCATGCTCCTGCGCGGACTTTAAATTTGGAGGAAGCTCCTCGTTTTCTTCGATCATCGGGCATACGACAAACACCTGCCGCCCCTCGGACACGAGCTTACGGATAAAGCCGTTTAGGCGCGTGCGATAGCTTTCTGTCACGGCAAAGGTGTCGACCTTCTGTCTGCCCGGCGGCATCTCGTCAATTACGGATATATCAAGATCGCCGTAAATTATAAGCGCAAGCGTGCGCGGGATCGGCGTTGCGGACATGACGAGAACATGCGGCTTTTCGCCCTTGGATATCAGGCTCGAGCGCTGATTTACGCCAAAGCGGTGCTGCTCGTCGGTTATGACAAGGGCAAGGTTTTTGTACTCAACATCCTCCGAAAACAGCGCGTGGGTGCCGATTATAAGGTCAAGCTCACCGGCTGCAAGCTCAGCCTTGACCTCGCGCTTCTGCTTTGCCGTCATTGAACCTGTGAGCTTTCCTATGCGCAGGCCGAAGGGTGCAAGAAAGCCGCTGAGCGTTTCAAAATGCTGATTTGCAAGTATCTCCGTCGGGGCCATGAACGCCGAGGCATAGCCGTTTTTCCACGCATACCACACAAGTGCCGCCGCGACAAGCGTTTTACCGCTGCCGACATCGCCCTGCACCAGTCTGAGCATGGGTATCGGGCGCTCCATATCCGAGAAGATCTCTTTTATCACGCGCTGCTGTGCGCCGGTCAGTGAAAACGGCAGGCTGTCGAAAAAGAGACGTATTTTTGTGTTGGCAAGGGGCATGGGCGGGGCGTTTTTTACCTCGCTTTTCTGCCGAAGCAGACGCACCGCAAGCTGGAACACCAGAAGCTCCTCGAACGCGAGGCGCTTTTTTGCTTTTTCGGCGTCGTCCGGGTCGGCAGGGAAATGAATGGTGCGGAGAGCGGCGCTTTTTTTCATCAGCCCGAATTCATCAAGCATTCCGTCTGTCAATACCTCGTCCTCGCTGTCGGCAAGCGCCAGCACCTGCTTTACGGCAGAGCGTATCACATTCTGTGTCATGCCGCTTGTCGAAGGATATATCGGGACGACGTTTTCAAGGCTCTTGCCGTCGAAAACAGCCTCCACCGTCGGGTTGACGGTCTCTCTGCCGTACATTCCGAAGGTTATTCTGCCGTAAACACGAAGTGTCGCGCCTTTTACAAGCGTGTTTTTTACCCACTTGTTGTTGAAAAAGGTGAGGTACAGCTCTCCGGTCCCGTCTTCAGACACGGCTTTCACCATGGGAAGCCCCGAGCGGGAGCGCGTTTCAGCCGCAGGCGCGGAAAGAGTCACATACACGGCGCAGACTTCGCCGTCGGCAATACCGTTCAGCGTTTTCAGGGCGCGTCTGTCCTCATAGCGGCGCGGCATGAGATACAGCAGGTCACGCGCGGTGAATACACCCAGCTTTTCAAACAGCTTCGCGCGGGCATCGCCCACTCCGCGAAGGAGTCTTACCGGTGTGTCGGGTGTCATTGCTCTTCACCGAGGGGGAGAAGCGTATAGGGAATGCCGCCGATATCAAGCAGCTTTCTTTCACGTGAGCGGCAGCAGAAAAGGAATATCTGCTGGCTTTCGGCAAGTCCTTTTATCAGCCTCAGCATCATGGCAAGACGTTCGTCGTCAAGGTGGCAGAAGCTGTCGTCAAGGATCATGAAGGGGCGCTTGTCATCGTATATCAGTTCAACAAGAGCAAAACGCATTGCAAGGTATGCCGTGTCCTTTGCACCGTCGGACAGATGGTCGGCGTTATGCTCCATGCCGTTGTCATCGTAGGTCATTTCAAGGTTGGTCGTCAGTCCGACGGAGGAATATCTGCCGCCGCTTGCCGCTTCAAGATATCCGCCGGTAAGCTCGGCAAGCTTGGGCGAGACGGTCGCCTTCATGTAGTCGCAGGATTCTTCAAGAACTTCTATCGCAAGCGAAAGGGCGCGGTATTGTGTGTTTGCCTCGTCAAGGCGGCGTTCGGTGACTTCAAGGCGGCTCGTTATGACGGCAGGACTTTCGCTCTGTGCTTCAAGGGCGGCGCAGCGCTTTTCAAGGTCGGTCACGGCGGCGGACAGCGCCTTTATTCTCGACTGGGTGAACGCAAGCTCACGCTCGGTCTCGGCTCTGTCGCGCTTCGGAGGCTGCGCTTTTGACGCAAGCTCTGTCAAAGCGTTTATATCCACACCGTCACTCAGCTTTTTATAGCTGTCGGCGGCACGCATCCAGTCTGCCTTGCAGGCGCCTATT
>ENA-OROD01002971-OROD01002971.1-human-gut-metagenome-genome-assembly--contig:-NODE-2971-length-11735-cov-8.414127_pt1 | contig 11735 bp, 15 predicted proteins | sample MGYA00242123_ERZ509038 | MGnify/ENA primary metagenome ERZ509038 (study PRJEB26280, sample SAMEA2338719) | human gut metagenome | biome: human gut; feature: human-associated habitat; material: faeces... | reverse complement strand
CCGCCGTGGCCCGTGCCGCCATGGAAAGCGGCGTGGCCCGCGCCCGCATCGAGGATCTGGACGCCTACCGCGCCGGTCTGCGCGAACGCGTGGCCCGCATGCGCCGTCGCGCCGACGCCGCCCGTCTGGCCAACGATTAAAGCAGCGGACGATCCCGCTGTTCCGAACGTACGGGGAGGCAGCCGCCTCCCCTTTTTTCATGGCCGGAACGGTCCGGCATCCCGGACATGGCCCGGCATAACGCCACAAGGCCCCCAGAAGCCTCGAAACCGTTTTCCCTGACTACGGACATACCTCTTGCGTCCGGGGAGCGGACAGGGCATTCTGAGGCAAAAAAGGAGTTCCCCCATGGCAGACATCACCGCCAAATATCTCGGCGACCTGCGCGTGGAATGCGTGCACCAGCAGAGCGGTACCGTGCTCGTCACCGACGCCCCCAAGGACAACAACGGCAAGGGCGAGGCCTTCTGCCCCACCGACCTTTGCGCCACGGCCCTGGCCGCCTGCGCCATGACCATCATCGGCATCTACGGCCGGAACCACGGCGTGGACGTGACCGGCACCACCATCGAGATCAGCAAGACCATGAGCGCCAACCCGCGCCGCATCGGCAAGATCGAGATCATCTTCAACATGCCCGACCGTGAGTTCTCCGAAAAGGAAAAGACCATGATCGAACGGGCCGCCCATACCTGCCCCGTGCATCTGAGCCTGCATCCCGATACCGAGCAGGTCTTCACCTTCAAGTGGAGCCGCTAGGGCACCCGGCGCACGATATGACAAAAAAGGGAGGACGACGTCCTCCCTTTTTTCATGCCTTGCGGCAGCCGCCGGATGCGGCGGCGGACCAGGTCGCTCTCCCCGGATGGCCGCCAGCGACCGAAAGACGTCCCGGACGTTGTTCCCTCCTCCCCTTTTGCCTCCTTTTGCCGTGCCCCTTTTGAGGCCCGGCGGCAGGATACCGCGGCAGATCGCGGAGAGCGGGCTTGCCGGGATGGGGAACAGGAACGGCCGGTGCCGGAAACGGAAAAAGCCCGTCCCCTGGGGGACGGGCTTTTTGCATCCATGAACGATCAGTATCAGGCTTCCGCAGGCCAGCGGCGGGAGATGATGTTGCGGATATCCTGCAGCGCAGCTCCCGTTTTGCTGGTAACGATCCCGATGCATTTGGGGTAAGCAGGCAGCGGCTTTTTGTGCTCTGGAGCAAACAGGCCCTCTTGTTCCAGCTTTGCTTTCAGCTGCTCAAAGGCCAGCGCCAGATCTCCCGCCCCCTCCGGGGTCATGGTGTCGCAGTAAAGCTGATACGCGCCGTCCCGGGGAAAGACGCTGACCCGGCCCGTCACCAGCACCTTCATGCCGTTTTCCGGACGGAACCGCAGACGCAGAGCCTGCCCCTTGAACATGACGCACCGGATGGCTCCGGTGGAGTCCTTCAGGGAAAAATAGTGGTGCCCCGAGGGGTACATTTTATAGTTGGAGATCTCACCGCGGACGCAGATGCCGGACAGCATGGGCTCGTTGTCCAGCAGGAGCTTCACCAGCTCGTTGACCTCCGTGACGCTGAAAATATGCCGCTCCATAGTTACTCCTTCTCAAGTTGGGGTCGGAGTTGGGCCGATACGGCTTCCTCCGCCCACCGGGAAAACGCTTTGACACGGAACAAGCGGAATAAGCCTGCCCGCAGGACGTCCGCCAGAGAGCAGACGAGGTAGATGGCAAACGCGCCGCACAGAACGCCTGATGCCAGCAGAATCGGCGGCTTGTCCGCCAGAAACGCGAACCGCCCCCCCAGCCAGTGCTCCCAGATCAGCGGATGGGCGTGGATCAGGTACACGCTGAAGGCCAGCGGCGAGACGCTTTCGATAAAACGCCCAAAGCGGGGGCCGATATTCAGCTCCGCGAAGCACAGTACCAGAGCCACCGCCGCCAGCAGAACGGTGGGCGAGGTGTACGCTGTCAGCAGCACCTTGTCGCAGAGGTGTCCCGTCCGGGCCATCCACAGCCGGTCTCCTGCCAGACGCACCAGCCACGTCGCCAGTACGCAGCCTGCATAAATCGCCCCCCGGCTGGCGGGACGTCTGCCTCCCACACAGCCGCAGGACGCCGCCCAGCAGGTAGAGACAGGACAGCCACAGGACGCTGTAACCGTTGTCCGTCAGGAAGACGTCCTTCTGCCGCAGGGTGGGTAGAACGGAAAACACCAGCACGATGGACAGCGCCAGCAGCCGCAGCTGTCCCTTGGAAAGGCGGTTCAGCAGCAGATTGAAAAACGGGATGAACAGGCACATACCGAAGTAGGCCGTCACATACCAGTACTGCCGGAACAGCACCGGGAAAAAGGCCCGCAGCACCCGGTCACCGTTGACGCTGCCGGGCATCAGACATGCAAATACCGCCGTGATGCCCAGCGTGTAGAACGCCACCCGCAGCCACAGGGCCAGCGCACCGCTGTACCGGAAGCGCCGCTGAACGCCTACATATCCGGAGATCAGTCCGTAACAGTTGACGGCGCAGTAGGCGGCAGTCTCCAGCAGCCGTGCGGTCCCCTGCCCCGCAGACAGGGGCGCCGCGGCAGCCAGAACGCCGCCCTTATTCAGAATATGGAGAATGACCACCATCCACATGGCGGTCATCCGCAGCAGGTCGATCCCCCGGTTGCGCTGTTCCATGGCGTCTCCTTGTGTAAAAAAGCAGAACGGAGGCGGTCTGTGCCGCATCCGCTCTGCCGGTTTGTTGAGATGCTTACTGGGAGATCTCTTCCCGCGCGAAGCTGCCCAGAATTCCGTTGATAAATTTCACGGTTTCCGGCGTCTCGTATTTTTTGGCGATCTCCACCGCTTCGTTGATGGCGGCGCCATTGGGAATGTCCTGCATGTAGAGGATCTCGTACATGGCTACCCGCATGATGGCGGAGGCCACCAGAGGAATGCGGGAGAACTTCCAGTTCTTAGCATACTTGGCGATATAGCCGTCCAGCTCGGCGGCGTGTTCATTCACACCGGTCACCAGGCGGGTGATATATGCCACCTGCTTGGCGTTGGGCGCTTCTGTATACAGGGAGTCCTCCTCCGCCAGCTCGGCAAACGCCTCGCTGGTCAGCCGCTCCTGCAGCAGCTCTTCCACGGTTTTATCCGTGAAGCTCAATTCGTAGGAAAGATGCGCGGCAATTTCCCGTGCGGTATTCCGTGTCATAGCTTCTCTCGTCCTTTTCTCTCTTGTTCAGTCTGGCAATCAGGCCAGGGTCACGCCGCCCACATGGATGTTCACCGTTTCCACGGTGCAGCCGGTCATTGCGCTGACCGCAGAGGCCACAGCCTTCTGGGCATTCTCTGCCACCTCAGGGATAGCGTGGCCGTATGCCACCGTCAGGTAGATATCCAGCACCAGACCGGTCTCGGTCATTTCGATCTTTACGCCCTTGGCGTTCTTCTGAGCACCCTTCTTATTGGTCACCAGATCCGCAACGCTGGTACCCAGATTCCCCATCATGCCGGAAACGCCTTCCACCTCCCGGACGGCGCCCACCGCGATGGCGGCGATGACCTCCTCGGAAATGTGGATGCTTCCCTGCTCGTCGGAAAGCGTCATATAACCCTTATTTTCAGCCATTGTGATTCTCCTTTTTGTATCTTGGCGGCGAACTTCATTTCTAATGTGTTATTCTACCATGCAATTCCGAAAATTACAACAGCTAATTTGATGCCATGATCCGAATGGCGCTGGCGGCATAGCCGGTCTCAGTCATGGCGATGTCCGTGATCTTGGCTACATCCGTGGAATTCAGCGTTCCGTCCGCCGTGGATACAACAATGCTCAGGGAATCATCCCCCATAAAGGCCACGCAGTCGGTGTACCCCTTGGCCGTCACCAGATTTTCGATCTGGGCTTCCTTCAGCGTGTAGGACGCCAGCACCTGAATACTCTCCGACGCCTGGTTTGCCACCTCTTTGTCCGCATCCTCCTGCTTGGCGGCATCCTCAAGGAGAGAAATGGCGCTGTCCCGCGCCTGCTGCCGGGTAAGCCGGGCGGAGGCGAAGTAATCGTCCCCCTCGTAGACGGTGTCCTCCGCCAGCTCTGTTCCCTCCTGACCGGAGACCAGCGTGGCCTCTCCCAGAATTTTCGTTCCTGTCTCCTCCGCCTGCTGGAGGGCCTCCTGCGTGGAGTATTTCCAGTTCAGCCCCACCGCTGCGCACACCAGCACCGCCATGGTGGCCACCACAATGTTCCGCTTGGTATTTCCGCTCATAGGTCCTTTCCTCCTCCAGATAATCACTGACATTTTGCCACGGTGACGCGGTCGCTGGACAGTCCGGTCAAGGCGGACACCGCCTCGGTGACTGCCAGCTTCACGTCGGCCCGGTCGCCCCCCTGACAGACCACCAGCGCCCCCCGATAGGTGGGATACGCCGTCCGGGTCACAACGGTCTCCTCCCGGTCCCCGCCGTCCAGCAGGACCGGCTCCGAGGTCCGGGAATAGTCCTCCGGTGCCGTCGCGCTGCCGCTGTACCGCAGCTCCGTATTCTGAGCCAGCTGCCGTTCTCCATCGGTATCCACCGTCAGCAGCACCCGCACGGTCCCTACGCCCTGTATCTGCCCCAAAATTTCCTCCAAGTCCTTTCGCAGCGTCTCCGCGGCTGTATAGGCCGGTGGCGCTTCGCTCTGACCAGTCTGTGCCGTGTGCCCGCTCCCACCGGGCCATAACAGCAGCCCAGCGCCGATCAGCAAGATCAGTGCCGCGTATTTGTATCGGTCCCATAGCTTCCGCACTCCTTCAGTTTTCATTCCACACCTGTCTTTCCGCCGGGACGCCCAGCTCCGTTTCCAGCCACCGGGACAGCGCTTCGGACCTCGGTCCCGTCAGTTCCACAGAAACGGGGACGGGGACGCCGCTGCCGTCCGGCTCAACGGTGACTTGCACCCGGAGCGTCAGGCCCATATCAGCCGCCTTGTCCGATATATATGATTCCAGTTCGGCTTCTATGAGTCCCACCAGCTCTTTCTGCCCCTCTTGCTCCAATTCTGCCTGCCGCTGCTCCACCGTCTGCCGGTAGGCGTCCAGATTCAGAGAGACGGCGGACAGATCCACACTCCCAAGGGGCCGCAAAAGCACGGCCAGCAGGAGCAGTCCCCCCACAAAGGAGGTGATCTCCCGGAGACTGCCCTTGGGCGTCAGCATTTGTATCACGGATAGCAGCAGCGTCACGGACACTACAGCTGTCAGCCATGCCCGGGCCGCCGCCATCATGATGTCACCACAGCTGCGGAGGCCAGAATGGACACCAGCAGTACCAGCGCGCAGCTTCCCACCATGCCCAGGATCAAGCCGAAGGCGCCGCCAAGGCCGCCGATCAGTCCGCACAGCTCCGTATCTCCGATGACGGAGGCCAAAAAAGCCGTCAGCTTGTAGAGAAGGTACTGGATCCCCAGCTGCAAAAAGGGATAGGCACACAGGGCCAGCACCCCCAGCAGGCCGAACACGCCGATGGCCCCCTTCAAAAGCCCCGCCCCGGCCAGCACGGTTTCCGATGCCTCCGCGATGATGCCCCCCACCACGGGGATCATGCCGGAAATGGCGGTTTTCGTCACCCGCACTCTGGCGCTGTCCACCGTTCCCGCGAAAATGCCGCCTACAGTGAGGTAGAGGGTAAAGGCCAGCAGTGCGGCGGTCAGCAGCTTGGTGCAGACGGTTTTCAGCAGCTCCGCCACCGCCGTCAGTCGCTTGTCCGCAAGGCAGCAGCCAGCCGCCAGCGCCCCGGCGTAGAGATAGACCATGGGCATCAGCAGTCCGTGAATCAGCCCCAGCAGCAGGTCCGCGAAAAACACCGTTGCGATCTGCCGCAGCGTCGCGCCCACGGCCCCGCCGGAGATGGCGGAAACGGCGGCCAGCGTGGGAAGGAGCGCCTTGGAAAAGGTGTTCATCTGCTCCATGACCGCAGTCCCCGCCCCCATCAGACTGTCCAAACTGCCTGCCGTCAGAGCGGTGACGGCCAGCCCACCTGCCATAGGCAGAAACCGGCTCTCGTCTCCCACACCCTTTTGAAAGCCGCTGACCAATCCGCATAGCACCGCCACCAGCAGCACTGATACCGCCCCACGGGTCTGACGCCGCAAAACGGTGTTCACGTCTTTTCGGAGGTGGTTCCAGATGGCGCAAAGCCCCTCCGGAAAGCTGTTCACGTCCCAGTGGTCCACATCCTTCAAAAGCTGACCGGCCTCTCGGGGCAGCGCCCGCTCCACCTCCGGCGGCAGCTCCGCGCCCCGGACCGGGAGCGTCAGCAGCAGGAGGGCCAGTCCCAAAAAGCAGCAGATTTTCAAGCGTTTCATCATCTCAGCTCCGTTATCAGCTCCAGCACCGCCCGCAGCAGGGGCAGCGCCGTCAAAAGGGCGCAGACTGTCCCGGCAAATTCCAGTGCGGCGGCCAGTGCGCTTTCCCCGGCATCCCGGCACAGTCCGCCGCCCACCTTCACCACAAGGGCGATGCCCACCGTCTTATAGAGGGGCGTCAGCAGCGTCCGGGAGACACCGCTCTGCTCCGCCAGCCGTTCCAGAAACCGCAGTAATTCCGTCAGTGGCTCCGCTAAGGCCAGCAAAACCGCCGCTGCCGCTGCCAATGCCAGCAAAAGCGTGATCTCCGGGTTGCTCCGGCGGAGGACAAGTCCCAGCAGGGCCGCGATCACGCAGAGCGCCGCCGCCTGGGTCACCAGCGCCATCTCAGAGATCAAACAGGGTCTTGATGAGCTGGAACAGTCCGCTGATCTCCTGCACCAAGATCATCATGACCACCACAAGACCCGCCAAGGTGGTCATCATGGCCTGCTCCTCCCGGCCGGAGCGGACCAGAAGCTGGTTCAGCACCGCGACCAAGATCCCCACAGCGGCAATTTTGAAAATCAGATCTACATCCATCGTTCATTCCTCAAATCAGTAAGATCACCAGCAGCGCGGCGGCGGAAAAGCAAAGGGCCGCCATGCGTTTTTCCTCCTCCGGGCGCTGTTTTTCCAGTTGTGACAGACTGTTTTGCAGCTCTTTTCTTGCAAGCAATATACCTTTACAGGCGCTCGTTTCATCGCCTTGCAAGGCATTGACCAGCTCGGACAAGGCCCGCTTGTCCGTTTCCGACACCGGAAGGCAGGAGACTGCCTGACACCAGACGATTTCCGGGGACCTCCCCGCTGCCAACGCCGCCGCACTTCCCTCGAACAGCTGGGACACCTCGTGGCAGCGGCCCCGCGCCGCCTGTCGGAACAGCGGCAGCAGCGGCGTCCGATTCAGCCGGATAGACGTTTCCATGTAGTCTAACGCCGCCGTCAATTCCGCCAAGACCTGCCGCCGGCGCCGTTGCTCCTGCCTTTGCAGCCACCAGACGCTCCCTCCCGCGAACAACACGCACAGACTGCCCACCAGTTTTATCACGGCAGATTCTCCACGGCGTACAGCCGCCCCTCCGGACCTGTTCGGATCAGCACCGCCTGACGGAACACCCGCCCGGCCAGCAGTTCCTGATATAAGGGCTTGGCCTGTAACTCCTCCACGTTGGCGGCGTGGATGGTGGCCAGCAGCGCCACGCCGCAGTTGGCGGCGGCGGACATGGCATACAGATCCTCCCGCAGGGTGATCTCGTCCACGGCGACGATCTGGGGATTGGCGGAGCGCAGCACCATGGGGATGCCCACCGCCTTGGGACAGCCGTCCAGCACGTCCGTATGGCAGCCCACCGCCAGCTGCGGCACACCACGGTGCATCCCGGCGATCTCGCCCCGTTCGTCCACCACCGCCACACGCCGGGCGGCGTGGAGGTCGGAGCCGTTGGACAGGGCACGGATCATATCCCGCAGCAGCGTGGTCTTGCCCAGTCCCGGCGGCGAGAGGATCACCGTGGAGCAGAAGCGCTCCCCCTCCCACAGCTGGGGCAGCATCGTGTCGGACAGCCCCTCCTGTTCCCGGCCGATGCGGATGCAGGCGGAGGAGAAATCCCGCAGATTGCGGCTGCCGCCCTCCCGCACCACGGCGGTGCCGCACACGCCCACGCGAAAGCCGCCGGGGGCGGTGAGATAGCCCTGCGCCAGCGTGTCGGTGACGGCGTAGCGGGAATAGCCCGTGACCAGATCGCACAGCTGCTCCAGATCGGCCTGTAAGACGCAGGGCCGGGGCAGCTCCTGCGAGGGCCATATTTCCCCCTCCGGCAGCAGCACCGTCATAGGCTGTCCCGCCCGCAGGCGCAGCTCCTCCGCCCGCGCTTTCTGATGGTCCGGCAGCTGGCGGGCCAGCCGCTGCCATTTGGGCGGCAGCAGCAGCGCCGCCTGCTCATATCGCGTGATGGCGTACCGCTCGTCCATCCCACCACTTCCCTTGCTGTTAGATACTTCACTGTATGATGGTATGAACGGCGTTATGACAACAAAAAACCACGCCCCGGCCATTTGAGCCGAAGCGCGGTTTGGAGATTGATTTTATGGCGATATTCCCTTGTGAAATCCGCCCGTCATGGTTCTTCCGCAGACCGGCAGCAGGCTTTCTCCGGCAAAGCTGTCACTTACGGTTTTTTGATCCGGCCGCACAGAACCGTCAGCAGCATGGCGGCGTATCCCAGCAGCAGGTAGATTACGGCATAGCGCACAAAAGCCGTTTCAGCCATGGTAAAAAACACCCATGTTCCCAGCAGGAACAGCGCGGCGAACAGCAGCGGCTGGAACCATGCCCCGCGGATATTTCTGCCGGAAAAAATGCCCAGAAGGATCGCCGTGACAGGGTTCACCGCGAAAAACAGCAGAAAGCACACCGCCATGCCGCCGTCGCCGCGGACAAGCGTGACCGCAAGCCAGGGAAACAGCAGCGCCACCAGCGCAGCGATCAGTGCGCAGACAGCATTTCTCTTTACCATAAAAGCCTCCTCAGCCCCCGTACAGGGCGGTGACCAGCTGGGAATAAACCTGTTCCGGGTTACGCTGGAAGCGCCGTGCCAAATCATCGGCCATCTCCTGCGTGGCCACCATCAGCTGCAGGCGCATCACGTTGTCCACATCGTCGTTGAGACTCAGTTCCACGGTGTAGGTGCCGTTCTCCCGGCGCTCCACGCTGGCGCGTACCTGCGCCCGGCGCACCAGCTCCTGCCGGTAGGCAATGACGAGCTGGGTCGCCTTCATGCGGACGGAATAGGGCAGACTGGACTGGCAGATCTTGCTGTTCTTCAAGCCCTTTGGCGTAATGACGTACTTCTGCTCCTCGTTGATGCGCAGATGATCGGTGTCCACCAGCTCGCTGAGACACTGGGAAAAATCAAAATAGTCGATGCCGTCGTCGATCATGGTAAGCTCCTGTATATCGCTCAGGGGCATAGGCTCCGCCACACCGGCGGCCACATACAGGATCAGAAACTTGATCTCCAGCTTGTCGCGGATGAATCCAACGCTCATACCATCACGCTCCTTCTTTGTCTATGATATGGAATTTTCGGAAATTTGTCAACGCTCCCGCACCACCACGTTCTCCTCCCCCAGCCACTGGCGGCACTCTGCCAGCAGGGCCGGATGGTTCAGGCATTTGCCCGCCAGCAGCTTTCCCGTGTCGGCCAGACGGATCTTCACGGGGGTCTCCCCCTCGAACATGATCATGACCAGCCGGATATGGCGGAAGGCCACGCTGTCCATGCTGGGGAAGCGCAGGAAAATGGTGGCGGTCTTTTTCGCTTTGGGCGGCTCCGGCGCGGCGGGAACGGCCTTGGTATCCAGCGGATAGATGGTGTCGCACATGATCTGTGGCGGCTTTTCGTCCCGCACCGACAGACGCCCTTCCACCACCACCGGTGTATTGACGGCCATATAGCTGCCGCACTGCTCGATGGTGCGGCTGAAGCACAGCAGCTCCATGGAGGCCACCTCGTCCTCCACCACCACATAGGCCATGAGGGTGTTGTTCTTGGTGGTGCGGGTACGGTTGGAGGTGACGATGCCCGCAATGGTGACGTTCTGCCCGTCGGCATAGCGGGCGGGGCCGCCCTCGGCGGCAAAGTCCTCCAGAATATCGTGGATGGGCACCGCACCGGCGGCACGGGCCGCGCCCCGGTAGTCGTTCATGGGATGGCCGCTGAGGTACAGACCCGTGGTCTCCTTCTCCATGAACATCCGTTCGGTGGCGGTATACTCCGGCAGGTCGGGCAGGTGGATGGACGCGGCCTGCGTATTGCCTCCGCCGCCCATGCCGAACATGTCCAGCTGGCCCTCCACGTTCACCTTGCGGCTGTTGGCGATGGCGTCCAGCGCCTTTTCGTACACTTGGATCAGCTGGGAGCGATAGGCCCCCATGGTATCGAAAGCGCCTGCACGGATCAGGTTTTCCACCGCCCGCTTGTTCATATCGCCGCAGTCGAACATCCGCTCGCAGAAGTCCTGAAAGGAGGCAAAGGGGCCGTTCTTGTCCCGCTCACGCACCAGCGCCTGAATGAAGCCCCGGCCGATGTTCTTGATGGCCACAAGGCCGAAGCGGATGCCGCCCTCCTCCACGGTGAAGCCGTCGTAGGAGCGGTTCACGTCCGGCGGCAGCAGGGCGATGCCGCACTCCCGGCACTCGGCGATATACTCCGCCACCTTGTCGGAGTTGTCCAGCACCGAGGTCAACAGCGCCGCCATATACTCGCGGGTATAGTGGCACTTGAAATACGCCGTCTGATAGGCTACCACCGCGTAGCTGACGGCGTGAGCCTTGTTGAAGGCGTAGTTGGCGAAGTCGTAGATCTCGTCATAGATGGCCTGCGCCGTTTTCTCCGGGATGCCGTTGGCCACGCAGCCCTTGATGTTCCGGGCGGCGTCGCCGTGGAGGAAAGCCTCCCGCTCCCGTTCCACGTCCTTGGCCTTCTTCTTGGACATGGCGCGGCGCACCATGTCCGCCTGACCCAGCGAGTAGCCCGCCAGCTCCTGAAAGATCTTGATGACCTGCTCCTGATAGACGATGCAGCCGTAGGTGCCCGACAGGATAGGTTTCAGTGACGGATGCTTATAGGTCACCAGCTTGGGATCGTGCTTGCAGGCGATGAACCGGGGGATGGATTCCATGGGGCCGGGACGGTACAGGGCTATGATGGCGGTGATGTCCTCGATGGACTGGGGCTTCAGGCCCAGACACACGCCGGTCATGCCGGTGGACTCCATCTGGAACACGCCGGAGGTGCGGCCCTCCGTCAGCATCCGGAACACCTCCGGATCGTCCATGGGGATCTTCTCCAGATCAAATTCCGGGGTATGGCGGTGTACCATCTTCACCGCGTCGTCCAGCACCGTCAGGTTCCGCAGGCCAAGGAAATCCATTTTCAGCAGGCCCAGCTCCTCCAGCGTAATCATGTTGTACTGGCAGACGATGGACTCGTCATTCCGGGCCAGCGGCACATATTCATACACCGGCAGGCGGGTAATGACCACACCGGCGGCGTGGGTGGAGGCGTGGCGGGGCATGCCCTCCAGCGCTCTGGCCATGTCGATGAGCCGCTTCACCCGCTCATCGGATTCATAGAGGTCGGACAGCTGCTTGCTGAGCTTGAGGGCATCATCCAGCGTGATATGCAGCGCGCCGGGGCCGGAGGGCACCAGCTTGGCCACAACGTCCACATCGGCATAGGTCATGTTCAGAGCGCGGCCCACATCCCGGATGGCGCCACGGGCAGCCATGGTGCCGAAGGTGACGATCTGGGCCACATGGTCATCGCCGTACTTGCGGCGGACGTAGTCCACCACCTCGCCCCGGC
>ENA-OROD01002969-OROD01002969.1-human-gut-metagenome-genome-assembly--contig:-NODE-2969-length-11738-cov-5.062741_pt1 | contig 11738 bp, 10 predicted proteins | sample MGYA00242123_ERZ509038 | MGnify/ENA primary metagenome ERZ509038 (study PRJEB26280, sample SAMEA2338719) | human gut metagenome | biome: human gut; feature: human-associated habitat; material: faeces... | reverse complement strand
CTGCGCGCACTTGACACAAACTCGGCATGCGCAAAAAGCGTGCGCAGAAATGAGGGAAAAAATGGACCAGAAAATGCAGGAAGTATTGAAAAAGGCGGAAGTGCTGATCGAGGCCCTTCCTTATATCCAGAAGTTTAACCGGAAGATCATTGTGGTGAAGTATGGCGGATCGGCCATGAGCAATGAGGAACTGAAGAGAAACGTGATCAAGGATGTAACGCTGCTGAAGCTGGTAGGCTTTAAGCCCATTATCGTACATGGGGGCGGTAAGGAGATCAGCCGCTGGGTCGGCAAGGTGGGCAAGGAGGCTCAGTTTGTGAACGGACTTCGGGTAACGGATGAAGAGACTATGGAGATCGCAGAAATGGTTCTGGGGAAGGTCAACAAAAGCCTTGTGACCATGGTTCAGGAGATCGGAGTAAAGGCAGTGGGCATCAGCGGAAAGGACGGCGGACTGCTTACGGTGGACAAAAAGTATGCAGACGGACAGGACATTGGCTTTGTGGGAGACATCAGGGAGGTCAACCCCAAGGTGCTTTACGATCTTCTGGAAAAGGATTTTCTGCCCATTGTGGCGCCTATCGGGCTGGATGAGGAGTTCCGCACCTATAATATCAATGCGGATGATGCAGCCTGCGCCATTGCAAAGGCGGTGGGAGCGGATAAGCTGGTGTTCCTGACGGATATTGAAGGGCTTTACAGGGATATTAATGATAAAAGCTCTTTCATTTCCAGGCTTACAGCGTCGGAAGCAGAGGAGCTGATCGGGGAAGGCGTGATCGGCGGAGGCATGCTTCCAAAGCTTAATAACTGCACCGCCGCTATTCGGAACGGGGTCAACAGAGTACATATTCTGGATGGAAGGATCCCGCACTGTCTGCTCCTTGAAATCTTTACCAATTCAGGAGTAGGTACAGCGATTATCAGGGATGAAGAAAAACATCACATGCAGTAGGAGGAAAAGCAAATGGAGACCATGAAGGAATATATTGATCAGGCAGAGAAGGATCTGCTGCATACCTATAATCGTTACCAGGTAGTGCTTGACCGCGGGGACGGGGTATATCTTTATGATATGGAAGGCAAAAAATACCTTGATTTTTGTGCAGGGATCGCTGTTTTTGCCCTGGGCTATCACAATGAAAAATATAATGCCGCATTAAAGGAGCAGATCGATAAGCTGATCCACACCTCCAATTATTATTATAATGTGCCTGCCATTTCCGCAGCGAAAAAATTAAAAAAGGTATCCGGCATGGACCGGGTGTTTTTTACCAACAGCGGTGCAGAGGCTGTGGAGGGCGCCATTAAGGCGGCAAGAAAATACGCCTATTTAAAGGATGGCAGAACAGACCATGAGATTATTGCCATGGAGCATTCCTTCCACGGACGGACCATGGGAGCCCTTTCTGTAACGGGAAATCCCAAATACCGGGAGGCCTTTGAGCCAATGATCGGAAATATCAAATTTGCAGCCCTGAATGACTTTGAAAGCGTATTGTCAAAGGTAACAGATAAGACTTGCGCCATTTTGTTTGAAACCGTACAGGGAGAGGGCGGCATTTTCCCCGCAGAGGAAGCCTTTATGAAGCAGGTAAAGGAGCTGTGCAGGGAGCGGGATATTCTTCTGATCCTAGATGAGATCCAGTGCGGAATGGGCAGAACCGGTGCTTATTTTGCCTTTCAGAGGTACGGAATAAAGCCGGACATCATGACCACGGCAAAGGCACTGGGCTGCGGCGTGCCCGTGGGCGCTTTTCTGACGACGGAAAAGGTGGCGCAGCATTCCCTTACAAGCGGGGATCACGGAACCACCTATGGCGGAAATCCTCTGGCATGTGCGGCCATTAACGTTGTGCTTGATTTATTTGAGGAGAACCATATAATAGATAATGTAAAAGAAACGGGCGACTATCTGGCTCAAAAGCTGGACGAGCTGGCTGCCCGGTATGACAGCATCGAAACCAGACGGGGGATCGGCCTGATGCAGGGACTGGTATTTCGCAGACCTGTAGGCGGGATCATTCAGGCAGCCCTGGATAAGGGACTGATCCTGATCAATGCAGGGCCGAACATCATCCGCTTTGTACCGCCGCTTGTGATCGGCAGGAAGCATGTGGATGAGATGATCGCCATTTTGCAAAGCTGTCTGGAGCAATAAAGAAACGGAGTAAAACATGAGTCTGAAAAAACGACTGGCGGCGGTTCTTGCGGTCGCCATAGCCGCAGGGCTTACTTTTGGCATAGCAAAATCAGGAAGAGAGATCACGGAAAAGCAGGAGGAGATCATTTTTTCTCCTGAAAAGGAAACGATTTATCTGTGGTATACGGATGAAATACTGACCTCTTTTTTGAGCAGCGTGGCGGTTTCCTACAATGAAACCCATGATGTGAGAGTGGTGCCGGTACTGGAATCAGGGCCGGAATATCTGGAAAAGATTAATCAGGCTACCATCGCAGGGGAGGGGCCGGATCTTTATATTATCGGAAACGACTCCCTGGAAAAGGCGTATCTGGCCGGGCTTGCAGAGGAAGTGGAGCCGTCAGGCACGGAGGCTATGAAGGACGAGTATATTGGAACAGGTCTTCTGGCAGCCACCTATAAGGACAAGATCATCGGCTATCCCTTTTATTTTGAAACCAGCGCCCTTATCTATAACAAGACCTATCTGCAGGATATGGCGGTAACCCGTATGCAGACGGAAGAAGTGCAGGCAGCGGAGGACGCCGGACTGCTTACCAACGAGGCGATTGAGGAGGCTGAACAGGCAAAGGAAGCGTCAGAGGATGCGGCCAAGGAGACAGCGGCAGAACCTTCCTATACGCAGGAGCAGATAACGCAGAAGATGCAGGAGATCCTGCCCTCCAACATGGAGGAAATGAAGACCTTTGCAGACAGCTATGATGCCCCGGTCCAGGTAGAGGGCGTCTTTAAGTGGGACGTAACGGATATTTTTTACAATTACTTTTTTGTGGGAAATGCCATCAGCATAGGCGGGGAAGCAGGCTGGGATCCTGAGCAGATCGACATTTATAATCAGAATTCCATTGAGAGCATGAAGGTTTATCAGGAAATGAACCAGTTCTTTTCCATCGAGACAGCCCAAAGCGATTATGAGTCCATTCTGGATGAGTTTATAAATGGGAAAATGGTATTTACGGTGGCTACCACGGATGCAGTGTTTAAGCTTGAGGATGCAAAGGCAGACGGCCTCTTTGATTATGAATACGGGGTGACGACACTTCCTGATATTAACGAGGAGCTTGGCACCAGACCTCTTTCTGTTACAAGCTGTGTGGTGGTAAACGGTTATGCCCTAGACCACAGACAGGCAGCCAATGACTTTGCCCATTATCTTACCGTGCAGAATGCAGATCAGCTGTATGCCCGAACCGGCAAGGTTTCCAGCTCCTCTAATGTGGATTACGGCTACGAGGCTCTTTCTGTATTTGCGGAGGAGTACGAAAAATCCATTTCCATGCCAAAGATGCTGGAAACCAGTAATTTCTGGGTGAAGCTTGAAGCTGCTTTTTCGGAGATCTGGAACGGGGCGGATGCAAATGAAAAGCTGCGGACGCTGTCGGAGGAGATCATGATCCAGGTCACAGGAGAGGACTATCAGGAGCCTTACCTGGAGGAGACAGCTGCAAAACAGGAGGAAACAGAGGAAGAACAGCAGGATGAGCCCTCCAAAGAACAGGCAGAAGCCTCAGAGGAAGAGGCATTTGATTAAAAGGGTATGTATATTTTTCCGGCCATATGGGCAAGCTGAATTATCAAAGGATAATAAGGAGGCTCATATGGTTGGTTTTTTTATTGCACTGATTTCCGGTGCGCTCATGAGTATTCAGGGAGTATTTAACACACAGGTAACCCGATCTTCCAGTATCTGGGTGGCCAACGTGTTTGTGCAGCTCACCGCACTTTTGGTATGTCTGGGAGCCTGGCTGTTTGCAGACAGAACCTCCTTTGCGATGCTTTTGAAGGTAGAACCGAAGTATATGCTCCTTGGGGGAGCCATCGGCGCATTTATTACCTATACCGTGATCAAAAGCATGGAGATGCTGGGCCCTGCAAGAGCTGTGATGCTGATCGTGATCGCACAGCTGATCGTAGCCTATGTCATAGAGCTTTTGGGGCTTTTCGGAGTGGAAAAGCAGCCCCTTTCCATGCGTAAGGTGATCGGCATGCTGATCGCCATCGGAGGAATTGTGATCTTTAAGTGGAAATAGCTTTTTTCCTGCTTGAAAGTAAGGGAAATTTACATTACAATAAAAGATAATCGTTATTAGGGGACCTTTTGCATAGCAGAACGGAGATGACAATGAAACGACAGATTCGGGTGGCAGGAAGCATTCTTGTCATTGGATTTTGTGTCCTGTTTGGCTGCAGGCAAAAGGAAAACGGTGTTCTTTTGCTGGAAGAGCCGGCAGATACCTATCAGACACCGGAGGAAACGATCCAGGAAACACAGGCTTTGGAGGAAACAGCACAGCCTTCAGACCTGCCGGAAACTCTGGTGGTACATATTTGTGGTTATGTAAAAGAGCCGGGAGTGTATACCTTAGAAAAGGGAAGCCGGGTATATGAGGCCATAGAAGCAGCAGGAGGCTTTGCCCAGGGAGCCATGGAGGCTTACCTGAACCAGGCGGATTTTTTGCAGGACGGCATGAAGCTTTATGTTCCTTCCAAGGAAGAGGTGGGGGAAAATTTCCTCCTTTCCGGGGATTCTGTGATGACGGGAAGCACAGAGGGCTCCAAGGTGAACATTAATACGGCGGATGAAACCCTTTTAAGGACATTGCCCGGGGTGGGGGAAAGCAAGGCGAAAAGCATTATTGCTTACCGGGAGAAAAACGGATCCTTTGGCAAAATAGAAGACATTATGAACGTTGAGGGGATAAAGGAAGGGCTGTTCCGAAAGATCGAGGATGGCATTACTGTAAATTAAGGGAAAGGCATGGGTTAAAAATGGCTAAGAAAGTGCTTGTGGTAGACGACGAGAAGCTGATCGTGAAGGGAATACGCTTCAGCCTTGAGCAGGACGGAATGGAAGTGGACTGTGCATATGATGGAGAGGAAGCACTTAAAAAAATAAAAGATAAGGAATATGACATTGTCCTGCTGGATGTTATGCTCCCGAAGCTCACAGGCTTTGAGGTATGCCAGCAGGTAAGGGAGTTTTCTCCTGTGCCTATTGTCATGCTGACGGCCAAGGGCGAGGATATGGATAAGATCCTCGGGTTGGAATACGGAGCAGATGATTATATCACGAAGCCCTTTAATATTCTGGAGGTAAAAGCAAGAATCAAAGCTATCATAAGGCGAACCGCGCCGAAGCAGAAGGAGGAGCGCAGGATCATTGAAAGCGGAGACCTGAAGCTTGACTGCGAAGGCAGGAGAGTATATGTCGCAGGCAGAGAGATCAATCTGACTGCGAAGGAATTTGAACTTTTGGAGCTTTTGGTGGTAAATGCCAATAAAGTCTACAGCCGTGAAAATCTGCTGAAGCTGGTATGGGGAAACGATTACCCGGGAGACGTAAGAACCGTGGATGTCCATGTGAGAAGGCTTCGGGAAAAAATTGAGCATAATCCATCTGAACCCAAGTATGTTCATACAAAATGGGGAGTTGGCTATTACTTTGCATAGGGAAGGACAGTGCGGGCATGGCTGAAGGACTCAAAAGACTGCTAAAAAAACTTAAGATCGGGCGAAGCCTTAAGCTTCGCCTGTTTATTATCATCTTTTTAATGGGTACGATTCCAAGTACCATCATGCGGGGAACCATTCTCAACAATTATGAGGATCGTGCCATCGACGTGCGCATTTCTGACGTACAGACCCAGCTTAAAATCATTGCAAATCATTTAATTACCTATAATTATCTTCAGGAGCCCTCTACGGAGCTGGTAAATGCGGAATTAGACCAGCTTTCCAATCTTTATAACGGGAGAATGCTGGTCATTGGGGGAAATCTGAAGGTGGTAAAGGACACCTACGGGATCAGCGAAGGAAAGACCATTATTTCCGAAGAGGTGATCCGCTGCATGCAGGGTGCAACCTCCACAAACCATGATGATGTGAACGGGTTTATCGAAATCACCGTTCCCATTGTGGAAACGGTAACGGATAAGCAGGCGACAGAAGGAACCCCGGAGGGAACAGAGATCGTGAGGGGAGTGCTTCTGACCAGTGTTTCCACGGACAGCATTACGACCACAATGGGGATCCTGAACCGGAATGCGCTGATCATAGAAATGATCATGCTGATCACCGTATTTGTCATTGCAATCCTGCTTGCACAGATCCTGATCAGGCCCTTCGACAGGATTTCAAGGGCCATCAGCGAGGTCAAGGAAGGGTATACCAACGATCCGATCTCAGTGCCGGATTATCTGGAGACAGAGCATATTGTAAATGCGTTTAACAGTCTTCTTGAAAGAATGAAGACCCTGGATGATTCCAGGGAGGAATTTGTGGCAAATGTGTCCCATGAGCTGAAGACCCCTATTACCTCTGTAAAGGTGCTGGCGGACTCCCTTCTTGCGCAGGAGAACGTACCTGCCGAACTTTACCGGGAATTTATGGAGGACATCGCCCAGGAGGTGGAGCGGGAAAACACACTGATTAATGACCTTCTGGAACTGGTAAAGCTGGATAAGGCAGCAGCCGAGCTGAATATCAGTGTGGTCAACATTAATGAGCTGACGGAGGTCATCCTGAAAACACTTCGTCCCATTGCCAGAAAGAATAATGTGGAGGTGACGCTGATCAGTAAGCGGGAGATCCTCGCTGAGGTTGACAAGGTGAAAATGTCCCAGATCATCACCAATCTTGTGGAAAATGCCATTAAATATAACAGGGAACAGGGCAAGGTGGAGGTAACGCTGGATGCGGATCACCAGTTCTTTACCGTACAGGTGGAGGATACCGGCATCGGAATTCCTGCGGAAGCCATCTCCCAGATCTACGAGCGTTTTTACCGGGTAGATAAATCCCATTCCAGGAAGATCGGCGGAACGGGACTTGGACTTGCCATTACAAGGAGCGCCGTGCTGCTTCACAGGGGTTCGATCAAGGTTGAGAGCAGGGAAAATGAAGGAACGACCTTTACCGTGAAAGTACCGCTGACGCGTTCCCTTACCTAAAAAGAGGAGAAGAAGTGAAAAGAAAAGGAATTACAGCATTTGTTTTGATGATCATGTTATTTCTGGCGGGAGCCTGTGCCCAAAAGCAGGACGAGCAGCCGGGCTATGCCTATAAGGTTTATTACATCAACAGTGACGAAACCGCAATTTTTTCCAGTGAGTACAGTACCCGGGAGGAAGACCAGGAGGCTCTTTTAAAGGAGCTTTTGGAACAGCTTGGCACAGTGCCGGAAAAGCTGGAGTATAAGGCGCCTGTTTCCGGGGCGGTGAAGCTAAGGAGCTATACCATCAATAAGGATCAGCTTGTACTTGATTTTGAAGAAAGCTACCGCAGTCAGTCTGCCACCACGGAGGTGCTGACAAGGGCAGCCATTGTAAGAACCCTGACGCAGGTTAAGGGGATCCAATATGTTTCTTTCCAGATCAACTCCGAGCCTCTGACGGATGCCCTGGGTTCCCTGGTAGGAGTGATGAACGCCGATCTGTTCATTGACAATGAGGGCAACGAGATCAACACCTATGAAAGGGTCAAGCTGACTCTATATCTGGCAAACGAAGAGGGAAACAAGCTGACAACGGTTACCAGATCAGTGGTTTATAACAGTAATATCCCTATGGAACGTCTGATATTGGAACAGCTGATCGCAGGCCCTCTGGAAGGGGAAAAGGCATACCCCACCATGAACCAGAATACAAAGATTGTCAGCGTAAATGTGAAGGATGGAACATGTTATGTAAACTTTGACAACACCTTTTTGACCCAGACCTGTCCGGTGTCATCAGAGGTTACCATTTATTCCATTACCAATTCCCTTGCGGAACAGCCCGGCATCAATAAGGTGCAGATCTCCATCAACGGAGATGCCAATGTAAATTACAAGGAAAATATCAATCTGTCCACCTTTTTTGAAAGAAACCTGGGGCTTTTGGAATAAGAGGAAGGAAAGAGGAAGATAAGTGAAAAGACGGCCACTTGCAACGGCCTGCCTTCTGGTCTGCCTTTTGCTTGGCCTGCCGGTTCTTTTTTTCAAAGAACCGGATGAGGTCTGTCAGATGGAGGAAAGAGAAATCCGGCTGACAGGGAAGATCACGCAAAAGGAAACGAAAAAGCAGGACTATGGAGAGACTGTGACGGTCTGCCTGTCAGATCTCTCCAATGACGGATTGGGCGGCGGGCTGCTATGCTATCTGGCAGAAGGACAGAGAGAGCCGAAGCTTGGAAGCTATATTGAGATAGAGGGAAGGCTGAAGCGCTTTGAAAGAGCTTCCAATCCCGGACAGTTCGACGCCGCATTATATTATCAGATATCTGGAATTTCATATCGCCTGGATCAGGCAAAAATCACCAAAACAACAACTGAATATAACAGGATAGGAGAAACGCTTTGGCAGATCAGAAAGTATCTGTCAGGAATTCTTTCACTCCGGCTGCCGGAGAAGGAGGCTGCCCTTATGCAGACAATTCTGCTGGGGGAAAAGGGAGCGCTTGACAGTGAGATAAAGGAGCTTTATCAGCGCAGCGGAATCGCGCATATTCTTGCAATTTCAGGACTTCATGTATCCGTGCTGGGAATGGGGCTTTACCGGCTGCTGCGGAAAATAGGCGTGCCGGTAAAGGGAGCAGCCCTGCTTTCTATGCTGCTTCTCTTTTTTTATGGCGCAATGACGGGCTTTTCAGTTTCTGCAATGAGGGCAATCCTGATGTTTGGACTAAGGATGCTGGGGGAAATGCTTCAGAGGACCTATGATATGCTCACAGCCATTGCAGCTGCAGCGGTACCGCTGCTTGCGGGACAGCCGCTTTTTCTAAAAAGCGCCAGCTTTGTTTTTTCCTTTGGCTGTGTGCTGGGATTATGTGTGGTGCATCCGGCTCTTACGATGCCGGCCGCTGTGCCGCATCAGCAGACAAAAGGAAAAACAAAATGGCAGGGGATCCAGCAAAGGCTTCTTGCCCCGCCGGCCATGATGGCGGTAACCCTGCCCATGTATCTGTGGTTTTATTATCAGATCCCGCCCTATTCCATGCTTTTAAATCTTCTGATCATTCCGCTGATGAGTTATCTGATGGCAGCAGGACTTCTGCTTCTTTTGGTAAATCCATTGCCGCTGCCGCTCTGGCGTATCGCGGCGGCGCTGATCGTGGGTGTTTTCAGGATTTATGAGAGGGCCTGCAGGATGTGCGAAGGACTGCCCGGGGCAGTGCTGAACCTTGGGAAACCGGCGGTATGGCAGCTGCTTGTTTATCTGGCATGCTTGTCTGTTGTCATTTTGATCCGGCACAGGCAGAGCCTTTGGAAGCGCTGGCTTATGATGGCGGGAGCTGTGCTGATCCTGCTTGTCCGTCCTGCAGGCAGGCTTGAAATCACGTTTTTGGATGTGGGACAGGGAGACTGCATTTATGTGGAACTGCCCGGAAAAGAAAAATTTCTGGTGGATGGAGGAAGCAGCTCTGTGGGCAGCGTGGGAAAGTATCGGATCCTGCCGTTTTTAAAGGCAAAAGGGGTAAGATACCTGGAAGCGGTGTTTGTCACGCACCCTGACGAGGATCACTGCAACGGAATACAGGAGCTGCTTTCCATGGGAAAGCAGCAGGGGATCAGGATCGGATGCCTGATCCTGCCGGATATTGGAGAAAGCTCAAAGGGGCAGGGCTACAGGGAACTGGAAAAGGCTGCGTCAGAAGCAGGCATCAGCCTGCAATACATCAGCAGAGGGCAGTACATTCAGGGAAAAGGTGCCTTGCTTGAATGTCTGCATCCCGCTTCCGGGTTTGAGAGCACAGATGCAAATGCCTATTCTATCGCACTGCGGCTCACAAGCGGAAGCTTTACGGCTCTTTTAACAGGAGACCTGGAAGGGACAGGAGAACAGGCGCTTTTGGAGGAGCTTTCTGCCCGGCGGGAAATTTCGGAAAACCGGGGAGCAGACAGCATGGCGGGTGGTTTGGCAGATAACATGGTGGGCAGGTTGGCAGATAACACGGCGGGCGGTCCGGCAGGGATAACTTTGCTGAAGGTTGCCCATCATGGCTCGAAAAATTCCACCAGTGAGGAGTTTTTACAGATGATAAATCCGGCGATTGCCGTGATCTCCTGTGGAAAGAACAACCGCTATGGACATCCCCACGAAGAAACCCTGGAACGGTTATCAGAGGCAGATATTTCATGGTTTTGCACCAAGGACTACGGGGCGATCACAGTATCTGTAGATGCAAAGGGAAGAGTCGCCGTGAAGGGGTACAGGAAGCCGTAAAGAGCAAGAAAGACCCAGAGTGGAGGGTACAGAAGCGTATAAGGAGCAAGAAAAACCCAGAGCCAAGGGCGATCGAGGGTACAAGCCAGCTATTGAAGTCAGAAAAACCCAGAGGAGAGGGTGCAGAAGCGCATAAGGAGCAGGAAAGACCCAGAGACAAGGGCGGCTGAGGGTACAAGCCAGCTATTGAAGTCAGAAAGACCCAGAGGGGAGGGTGCAGAAGCGTATAAGGAACAAGAAAGACCCAGAAGCGGTAGTAATAGCAAAAATCATAAAAATATAAAAAATGAAAGCATATAAGAGGAGGAACCCAAATGTACGCTAATTATTTGGAAATTGCAAAAAGAATTAAGCAGATAGAAGAGGAATTAAAGAGGCTGGAGGGAATAGATGCGAAGTGGCCTCAGGGAGAGCTGATTTGTGCGAAGAACAGCAAACATTATAAATGGTATTTGAGGAAAGATAACAAGAAGGTTTATCTGCCTAAAAAGGAAAAGCAGCTGGCGCAAAAGCTGATATTAAAAAAGTATTATCGTTTGCGGAAGAAAGATTTGGAGAGGGAATTAACTGCCTGTCATGCTTATGCACATCAGGCAGAGCGTGATGGAAGTTTGGTAGAAAAGATGATGAGTAACGCCGAATATGAACGGCTTTTGGGAGGGCGATTTCGCCTGATAGATAGGGAACTTGAAAATTGGATGAATTCCGTATATGAAAGAAACACCGGTCATCCTGAAACTCTTAATATAAAGGGAACGCAGGGAAAGCTGCTCCGATCGAAGTCTGAGGCTATTATAGATAAAACCTTATTTACCTTTGGAATTCCATTTCGGTATGAGGACAAATTAACTCTTGGCAATATGATATTTCATCCTGATTTTACAATACGACATCCCAAAACAGGAAAATTCTATTATTGGGAGCACTTTGGAAAAATGGATGACGCAGATTATGTAAACCATATATGCCAAAAAGTGAAAACATATTGCAGCTATGGGATCATTCCGTCTGTAAATTTAATTCTTACATATGAAACAAAGGAATGTCCCTTAGGAATAGATTGGGTTGAAAAAACAGTAAAAGATTATTTCCTGTAAGGAAACATTATCTATGCGGAACAACAAATCCCTTAACAAGTACCTGCTTGTACGAAAAAAGTGAAAATGCCATAATGAGTTAGCATAATCTAACCAACATTCACATATGGTAACGTCACTTTTGGAAAGAAATTTTAACAGGGAGCATTGACCGCAGGCAAATGCGGATCATGATGCACAAAAAGGAGAAAGATTGAAAAATAAAATTTTTCAATCGCGAGATTTGTGTCTGCGCGC
>ENA-OROD01002960-OROD01002960.1-human-gut-metagenome-genome-assembly--contig:-NODE-2960-length-11753-cov-4.565652_pt1 | contig 11753 bp, 9 predicted proteins | sample MGYA00242123_ERZ509038 | MGnify/ENA primary metagenome ERZ509038 (study PRJEB26280, sample SAMEA2338719) | human gut metagenome | biome: human gut; feature: human-associated habitat; material: faeces... | reverse complement strand
GGCTATGTGTGTCAGGGGCGCTTTTTGTTGTTTAGGAACTCCCGTATGGCTTCTCCCGTATCCATGCGTTCGTTTCCTTTGAATGCTACTATGAATGCGTCGGAATATTTTGCACGTATTTCTTTAAGCTTTCTTTTTGCTTCGTTATAGTTTTCTGTAGGCTCACAGGTGTATTTTGTTATGCCTCCTTCCGTATAGCTTTCGAGGCCATTTGCTTCTTTAAGCCTTTTGTCGTTTTTGTTTAGCGGACTGTCAGAAGTAAGGAACTGTATTTTAAACACGGGTACGGAAGAGGTTGCTTTTTCAGCGGGAGTTGATTGCTGCACGTCCTTTGCAGGGCTTTCTCTCGTTTCGGCTGTCTGCTCTTTCGAGGATTCTTGTTTGCTTACAAGTTCTCCCAGAACGGAAGTGCCGCTTTCCTGCGTTTTTGTTGCATTACTTTCCTGTGTGGCGGGTTTGTTGTCTGGTTTTGCCGCCGCGTCGCCTATCAGTATAATTCCGTCGTCTGTAATGTTTTGCTGCGGTGCTTTGGCTTTGTTTACAGTCGATTCAGCCTTGCTGTTGCCTTTTGTTTCTTGGCTTTTGTCTTTTGCCGCTTTGTTGTCGTTCGTTTCATCGGGTACTGGCGTTCCCGAATCGTCCAGATTCTTATATGGAGGAGTCACACGTTTTTTCCCGTCTTGTGTTTGTTTGTAATCAAGAAACCCTTCGTAAATGGAGCGGGCCAGCTTTTTTACTCCGTTGTCGGAGTTCAGGTATGCTTCTTCGGCTGGTGTAGATATAAAACCTAACTCGGTAAGTACGCTGGGCATGGAAGTTTCGCGTAGAACCAGGAATCCCGCCTGGTGCACTCCCTTGTCCTGGCGTCCGGCGATTTTTACATAATATTTTTGTATGCTTTTTGCGAGACTTACGCTTTGCTTCATGTATTCGTCTTGCATGAATTCGAAAATGATATAGCTCTCCGAAGAATTAGGGTTGAACTTCGCATACCGTTCGCTATAGTTTTCCTCTACCAGAATAGCCGAGTTTTCGCGCTTGGCCACATCAAGATTGTCGTCGGAGCGTGCCATTCCGAGAGTATATGTTTCTGCTCCGTATGCTATGCGGCCTTTTCTAAGTGCATTTGTGTGTATAGAGATGAACAGGTCGGCTTTTGCACGGTTTGCAATGTCTGCGCGCTCCTGAAGGTTTACGGATACGTCTTTTTTGCGTGTATAAATAACTTTTACGTCAGGACAATTAGCCTCAACCAGTCTGCCGAATTCAAGGGCCACGTTGAGGTTTATGTTTTTTTCCTTGGAGTAGGTGCCTATCGCCCCCGGGTCGTGCCCTCCGTGCCCTGCATCTATAACGAGGGTGAATGTTTTGTCATTGCCGGAAGCATTGGCAGCAGATACCGCCAACAATGCAACAGACAGGTTTATAAACAAGCGTTTTAAGTTCATTTGCAATAAACACCATGCTATTGTGTACAAAAGTAGTGGTTTTTTCTTGTACGAACAAGAATGTGGCGGTTTTATGGCCTTTATGCAAAGCAATGTATGCTTTGTTGTAAGCCAAACTTTGAATCGTTTGTGGAATTTGTCTGTTATTTCCCGTAAAGCGTAAGGTTTTCACACGTTATCTATACGCATTGTTTATAAATAGAAATCTTTTGTCAGCATGCTGTATTCTGGAGTCTTGTTCCCGTGAGCATCACACAATGTTAGAGTGTCGGATCTTTCAGGTTCTGTTCTTTTACGCGAAAATTGCAATAGTGCCCTTTTAGGTAGCTTGCCGGGAATCGTTAGTACGTCGGTACGATGTACTTATGCCCTTTTCCCACGCAAGATAAATGAACTTCTCTGTTGCTTGTTCCGGCAATATTACAGCCAGTGAGCCTTGTTCGGTAAGTAGCCTTGAGGCAGATTCCAGCAATTCTGTGTGCGTTAGTGTCAGTGTTTGACGTGCTATATTCCTGCCGTTGTGTTCTGCTGTTCTATTGTTCTCGAAAAATGGAGGGTTTGATATTATAAGGTCGTATTTATCGTTTGTGTAGAATTTCCTTATGTCGCATTTTATGATTTCTACACGGTTTTTCCAAGGGCTGTTATTTGCGTTCTCCTTTGCCTGTATTGCTGCGGATTCGTCAATTTCTATGCCTGTTATATATGCGTCGGAACGTTGCGCGAGCATTATGGCTATTAAACCGCTGCCTGTTCCAATGTCAAGTATGCGGCGAGACATGTTTGTGTCGCACCACGCCCCAAGCAGTACGCCGTCAGTGCCAACGCGCATTGCTGCCTTATCATGTTTGATACTGAATTGTCGAAATCTGAAACAATTGCTTTCCATCGTTTTTAACTGACTTATTGCTTACTGTACTTGTACGATTATAGGTAGGCTCTGTTGCAAAAGTAGAAAATAACTGACAATAAAACTTTAGGTTCATAAAATATAAGTACTTTTGCACAATGGGTAATGTGCCTTGACGCATAGCAACACCCGTTTAATTACATATAGAATCTTATGGCAGAAAATGATAATAAACAGTTTTCGTTGATAGCTGATTTTGACGGAGACGAAGAAAGCTTGTTGAATATTGAAGTAGATGGTGAAATTCCCGTGTTGCCTTTGCGTAACATGGTGTTATTTCCCGGTGTAGTGATACCTTGTACCATAGGACGCAGGTCAAGCTTACGCTTGGTGAAGAATGCTAATAAAACTGGTAAATTTATTGCCGTTACAAGTCAAATAAATCCGGATACGGATGAACCTGATTTTGACGATTTGTATAAAACAGGAACAGTGGCAAGAGTGCTGCGCGTGTTTGAATTACCCGACAATAACTTTACTGTACTGTTGCAAGGATTTGCCAGGTTCAAGTTGACGGAAATCACTTCACACCAGCCTTATCTAAAAGGCAATGTAAAAGTATTGAAAGAATCTATTCCTGCTAAGGATGACAAAGAATTCGTTGCTTTGGTTGACGCATGCCGTGAAATGACGGAGCGTTATTTAAAACAAAACGATACTCTTCATGGGGAACCTATCTTTGCTGTGCATAACATAACGAACAAGATGTTCCTCGTAAATTTCGTATGCACAAACCTTCCGTTCTCAATAAAAGAAAAGAATGAGCTTCTTACCTTATCTTCTTTAAACGAAAGAGCATACAAGCTGTTGGCTATACTGAACCGCGAAGTGCAGTTTGCTGCCTTGAAAGCCGATATACGCAATAAGACACGGGAAGACCTCGACCGTCAGCAGAAAGAGTATTTCCTGCAACAGCAGATTAAAAATATTCAGGACGAATTGGGAGAAACACCGCAAAATCAGGATATAAAGGATCTTGCGGATTTGGCTGCTAAAAAGAATCTGCCCGAAGATATAAGAAAATATTTTAACAAGGAATGGGCTAAGTTGGAACGTATCAATCCACAAAATCCGGATTATAATGTTCAGCTTAATTATTTGCAAACATTGTTGTCGCTGCCGTGGGGGGTGCTTACCAAAGATGATACTAACGTAAAACGGGCAAAAGCAGTACTCGACCGCGACCATTATGGGCTGGAAAAGGTAAAAGAGAGAATACTTGAACATCTTGCAGTTCTTACTTTGCGCAAGGATTTGAAATCACCTATAATTTGCTTGTACGGCCCTCCCGGAGTAGGTAAAACGTCTTTGGGTAAAAGCATAGCTTCCGCTTTGAAAAGAAAATATGTCAGAATCTCATTGGGCGGACTTCATGATGAAGCCGAGATACGCGGTCATAGGCGTACTTATATTGGGGCAATGCCTGGGAGAATAATAAAAGGAGTAATAAAGGCGGGAACTAATAATCCGGTTTTCATATTAGACGAAATTGACAAGATAACAACAAATAATTATAATGGAGATCCGAGTTCTGCGCTTCTTGAAGTGCTTGACCCGGAGCAAAACAATGCTTTCCATGATAATTTTCTTGATGTGGATTATGATTTGTCGAAAGTAATGTTCATCGCTACGGCCAATACGCTAACTACTAATCCTCCTGCGTTGTTGGACAGAATGGAGCTCATAGAAGTTAGTGGATACTTAACTGAAGAAAAAATAGAAATTGCCCGCCGTCATCTTATACCAAAAGAGATGAAAAATACCGGGATAGGTAAAGAATATGACATCCGCTTTAGCAAAAAGTCTCTCGAAATGCTTATAGAACGTTACACACGCGAGAGTGGTGTTCGTGAGTTGGAGTTGCAAATAAATAAGATATTTCGTAAGATTGCGTACAGGATAGTGGCAAAAATTCAACCCGATTTTACTGATAAATTGATTCAGCCTGAAGATATAGAAGCCTTGCTGGGAAAACCACCATATCTGCGAGACAAATACCAAGGCAATAAATATGCCGGTGTAGTAACGGGTCTTGCATGGACTTCTGTTGGTGGTGAAATACTTTTTATAGAAACAAGCCTTAGCAAAGGGAAAGGTTCTAAACTTACGCTCACCGGTAATCTCGGCGACGTAATGAAGGAATCTGCAGTGCTGGCTCTTGAATATATTAAAGCTCATGTGGAACTACTTGATATAGATTATAGGATATTCGACCATTGGAATATTCATATTCATGTGCCCGAAGGAGCTACGCCTAAAGACGGCCCTTCAGCCGGAATAACAATTGCCACATCAATAGCCTCGGCTTTAACACAAAGAAAAGTTCGTCCGAATGTCGCTATGACAGGCGAAATAACTTTAAGAGGAAAAGTGTTGCCTGTTGGTGGCATAAAAGAAAAGATTCTGGCCGCTAAACGAGCAGGAATAACCGACATAGCAATAAGTCAGGACAATAAAAAAGATATAGAAGAAATACCTGAAATATATTTGAAAGGGTTGACTTTCCATTATGTTGAAAATGTTAAGGATGTATATAAACTAAGAAATAATAAAATAATAAAAGGAAAGAATGTTTTGATTTTTGATGATGTGTATACTACAGGAGCAACTTGTAATGAATGCGCAAAAACATTAAAAAAGGCTAATACCAATAAAATTGGCGTTATGACTATTGCTAAAGACTATAATAAAACACAAAAAATAGATTAAGAAAGGATTGAAATAGATGGAAGACTTAGTAGAAAGCATTTTGGACTATATTAGAGCAGAATATACAGACTATGCAATTATGATTAATGGTGAATGGGGAAGCGGAAAAACATACTTTTGGAATCATAAAATAAAGCCTAAAATTGAGGCAATGCAAGTAAATGGAAAAAGACTTACACCTATATATATGTCTTTGTATGGAATATCAAATTTGGAAGAAATAAGTAAGAAAATATTTATTGAAACTACTCAATTGATGAATAAAAATTTGAAAAAATTTATGAATTCTAATGGGTCAGGAAGTATACCTGAATATGCTAAAACAGGGCTAGACATGGCAAATTTTTTTGGTGTTACACAAAATGGAGATAGAGTAGATTATGCACAGTTCTTTTCAACAGATGATAAAGTACTTTGCTTTGATGACTTGGAAAGAGCCAATGTAGACGTTATTGACATTTTAGGATATATTAATAACTTTGTTGAACATGATAATATAAAAACTATAATCATTTGTAATGAAAAAGAATTATCAACAAAATTAAAAAACAGTAATTTGGAAATGAAAACATTTATTGCCACTTATTTATTGGATAAAGAAAATAAATTAAATATAAAAACAGATAAGCCAATGGTTGAAAGAATACGAGATACTATTGAATATGTTTTTGATAAGGCAAATGATTATGAAAGAATAAAGGAAAAACTTGTTGGAGAAACATTTGAGTATGCTCCAGAATTTAATTATATCATTAACGGACTTTTAATGAGATACGAAAATGATGCTGATTTAATAAGATTCCTGAGAGAAAATACAAATTTAATTACTTCTACATTTAATAAAAGTGGAACCAGAAACTTACGTATTTTAAAGCATGCGTTAAACAATTTTAAAAAGATATTTGATGCAGTTACAAAATCATATCCAAATACAAATCATAGAGTATTACAAACAATGCTGATATTTACAATTGCTATATCTTTTGAAATTAAATCTGGAAAAATTACTAAAGACAAATTTGTAAATATTAATAGTAATGAAGAATACAAATCAGTCTTAGTATCTTCAAGGGTATTTATGGATAATAGACAATTCTATATTAAAGAATTTGATAATAACTACTATTATAACTTTAAAGCAGAATATCGTTTCTTTAAATTTATCGAAAAATATGTACGTACTCGTATTTTTGATATGAAAATATTTAAAGAAAACATGGAAGTAATACGTGATACTGTGGATACAAAACAATTACCTGGATACAAAAGACTTCTTACAGAAGAATACTGGAAAATACCAGATGATCAATTTGATACTGTTATAGATGAAACTGTAGACTATGTAAAAAATGGAAAAATAGAAATAATACAAATTGTAAAACTATTCTCATACTTTGCTTATTTTATAAAAAAGAACTTGATTGATTATGACATGAGAACAATAAAATCAGTATTTTTTAATGGAATGAATATTTCATCTTTAACTTCTACATACTGTGATAATGTAGAAGAAGAACTATCACAGGTAGCTATAGAAGATGAATTTGAACCAGATATGGAGGAAATATTAAAACATTTTAATGAAATAAATATGCAATTAAAAACAAAAATGTATAATGAAAAAGCAGAAGAGATATTTAAATATATTCCAATGAAAATGGAAATGTTTTATGATAAGTTTGATAAAGAATGTATGAATATACCAATATTTAAATATTATGACGCATTTCAAACATTTCAAAGAATTTCATGTGCAAGCAATGAAGATATTGTAACTATAAAAGAAAAATTATCTGATAGAGCAAAAAGGTTTAAAGAAGATATTTCAGAAGAAATGCCCAATATTAAAAAACTAAAACATATTATAGATGATTATATTGATGGTAAACTTCCAAGTATAAAAATAGTATTATTACAAGATTTCTCTAACGAATTGGGAAACATATTAAAAAGTTATGAACCTGAAAAAAGAGATATTTTAAATATTGACAAAAAAGAATCTGTGTAACCTGAATTAAAAAATGTATAAAAATTTCCTTTTAAAGCAATACTAAGAATAATTAAAAATTTTTGTATTGAAAAAGCAAAAGCTTTAAATTTAAAAGGAGGTAGTGTTTTGAAAGCAACGGGCGTAGTTAGACGAATTGATGATTTGGGTAGGGTTGTTATTCCAAAAGAAATTAGAAAAACTTTGAGAATAAAAGAGGGAGATCCACTTGAAATATTTACGGATAAAGAAGGAGAAGTTATTTTAAAAAAATATTCTCCAATAGGTGAATTAACTGAATTTGCAACAGGATATGCAGAAACATTAGCAAAAACAACAGGACATATAGCTTGTATTACAGACAAAGACACTGTGATTGCAGTATCTGGTGGAGCAAAGAAGGAATTACTAGAGCAAAATATAAGTACAGAATTAGAAAAATTGATGGATGACAAAGAAAAATATACAAGTAAGGAAAATAATGACTTAGCTATACCAATTACTAAAAACGAAAATAAAGAAAGAAGATATAATTCACAAGTTGTATATCCAATTATTTCAGATGGAGATGTAATTGGAACTGTAATATTATTATCAAAAGATAATAATACAAAGATGAGTGAGGTAGAGCAAAAAGTTGCTCAATCGGCAGCTAGTTTCTTAGGAAGCCAAATGGAAATATAATGTAATTATACTGTAATGTTTTTGTAACAAAAACGTAACATAAAAAAGCTTGATTATTTAATGGTTTTATAGTATAAATAATATGAAAAAAGTAATATATGAGGTTCACAAAGGAGGAATAACAATGGAAGAGTTAAATAATAATGAAGTAAGAACTGAAGTTCCAGCTGAAATCAATACTTGGACAAAAATTAAAAACTTCTTATTTCAAGAAGTAACATTTGAATTAACACCAAAACAAGAAAAAGTATTCAAAGAAGTACATGACTTCTGGCATCAAGAACTTAACCATGATTTTTGGTTCCAAGAGATTGAAATTATAGACAACATTACATTGTAGTAATTATAAATAAAAACTTATTGACAATACTCAATAAGTTTTTATTTATTTTTTGACGAAAATTTACCTAAGAATACTTGAAAAGTATTCTTTTTTGATATAAAATTACATTGTTTAGGATATACTAAATATATTAAAATAAAATAAGATGTAAAGAACATCTAAAAGGAGGAAATTTATGTCAATAAAATTAGGAATTAATGGTTTCGGAAGAATCGGAAATTTATCATTACAAGCAGCACTAAATAAAGAAAATGTTGAGATCGTTGCAATAAATGATCCATTTATAACAGCTGATTATATGGCATATATGATGAAATATGACACAATACATGGAAAATTTGAAGGAGAAGTTTACGAAAAAGATGGAAAACTAGTAGTAAATGGAAAAGAAATAAGTGTATATAATGAAATAGATCCTAAAAACATACCATGGGGAGAAGTTGGAGCTGAATATATATTAGAATGTTCAGGAGTATTTACTACTACTGAAAAAGCAAATGCACACTTAGAAGCTGGTGCAAAAAAAGTTATTATATCTGCACCATCTAAAGATGCACCAATGTTTGTTATGGGAGTAAACAATGAAACATATACACCAGACATGAACATTATCTCAAATGCATCATGTACAACAAACTGTCTAGCACCACTTGCTAAAATTATAAATGATAACTTTGGAATTAAAGACGGATTAATGACAACAGTTCATAGTATTACAGCTACTCAAAAAACAGTTGATGGAGCTTCTAAAAAAGATTGGAGAGGTGGAAGAGCAGCAAGCTATAATATTATTCCATCATCAACAGGTGCTGCTAAAGCAGTTGGAAAAGTAATTCCTACATTAAATGGAAAATTAACAGGTATGTCATTCAGAGTACCAACAGTTGATGTTTCAGTTGTAGATTTAACATGTAACTTAGAAAAACCTGCTTCTTATGAAGAAATATGCGAAGCTGTAAAAAGAGCATCTGAAAATGAAATGAAAGGTATTGTAGAATATGTATCAGACCCTGTAGTATCTTCAGACTTTATACATGATGAACATACATGTATTTTTGATAGTACAGCAGGAATTGCATTAACAGATAGCTTTGTAAAATTAGTAGCATGGTATGACAATGAATGGGGATATTCAAACAAGTTAGTTGATCTTGCTATATATATTGCTAATAAATAATTTTAAAATAGTAGTAATATGGTACTAAATCCATATTACTACTATAAATCATGTTTGAAAATTTAATATAGAAGGTGAAAAAATGGAGAAAAAAACAGTACGTGATATAGATGTAAAAGGAAAGAAAATATTAGTACGTTGTGATTTTAACGTTCCAATAAAGGATGGAGAAATTGCAGATGATACAAGAATTAGAGCAGCACTTCCTACAATAAAATATTTATTAGAAAATGGTGCTAAAGTAGTACTTTGTTCGCACTTAGGAAGACCAAAGGGAGAAGTTAATGAAAAATACTCATTGACACCTGTTGCAAAAAAATTATCACAAGAATTAGGCAAAGAAGTAAAATGTGCAGAAGATGTAACAGGACCAAGTGCAAAAGATATGGCTAATGGATTACAAGAAGGAGAGGCAGGACTTCTTGAAAATGTTCGTTTTGATCCTAGAGAAGAGCAAAATGATGATAGCTTAGCTATCGAACTATCTGAATTAATTGGAAATGATGGAGTGTATGTAAATGATGCATTTGGTACAGCTCATAGAGCACATGCGTCAACAGAGGGGGTAGCTCATCATGTAAACGAATCAGTTGCGGGACTTTTGATGGAAAGAGAAATTGAAAAATTAGGTGCCGTACTTGAAAGCCCTGAAAAACCATTTGTTGCAATTTTGGGAGGAGCAAAAGTATCTGATAAAATTGGAGTTATTGAAAATTTAATGGATAAAGTTCAAACAATAGAGATTGGCGGAGCAATGGCAAATACATTTTTAAAAGCAAAAGGATACGACATAGGCTCATCTAAATATGAAGAAGATAAAATAGATGATGCTAAGGAAATTATGAAAAAGGCTTTTGAAAAATGTGTTGAAATAGTACTTCCAAAAGATGTACGTGTTGCAAAAATACCAGAAGGTACAGAGTTGACACCAGAACTAATTGAAAACTCAGAACATAAAAAAGCAAAATTGTTTACAGAAAAAGAAGTTGAAGAAGGAAAAGGAGAAAGCCTAGAAGGATGGCAAATATTAGATGTAGGAGATACTACATTAACATATTTTGCTGATAGACTTGAAGGTGCAAAAACTGTTGTGTGGAATGGCCCTTTGGGATATACAGAGGTACCAGAATTTGCACAAGGAACACAAAAAATTGCAACATTTATCTCTCATACTAATGCTAAATGCGTAATTGGAGGAGGAGATTCAGTTGCAGCTATACAAAAAATTAAGAAAGCTGCAAAACAAAATGGTGCAGATGTAAAACAACAATTTAGTAATATATACTTGTCAACAGGAGGAGGAGCTTCACTAGAATTCTTAGAAGGTAAGACATTACCTGGAATTGCAGCATTAAATAATAATACAAAGCAACAAAATAGAGCACAAGAAAGTGGAACTCTTAAAAGTGTTGAACAACAAATTACAGACTAGGAAAGGCGGAAACAAAATGAGGAGAAAAGTTGTTGCTGGAAATTGGAAAATGAATATGCTTCCTAATGAAGCAATTGATTTTATTGAAAAATTAACACCAGTTGCAAAAAACTCAAAAGCTGAAGTTATATTATGTATGCCATATACCGATTTAATGTATGGATTACTAACTGCACAAGATACCAATATAAAAATTGGAGCTCAAAATATGCATTGGGAAGAAAAAGGCGCATATACAGGGGAAATTTCTGGACAAATGCTAAAATGTATTGGAGTTGAATATGTAATTATAGGTCATTCTGAAAGAAGACAATATTTTGCAGAAACAGATGAAACTGTAAATAAAAAAATTAAATCAGCATTTGCAAATGATTTAAAGCCAATAGTTTGTGTTGGTGAAAGCTTAGAACAAAGAGAAGAAGGAAAAACAGTAGATATAATTACTTCTCAAGTTGAGAAAGCATTAGAAGGACTTACTGATGATCAAGTTAAAAATACAATAATTGCTTATGAACCAATATGGGCAATTGGAACAGGAAAAACAGCAACATCAGAAGACGCAAACAACAGCATAAAAGCAATAAGAAATAAAATTTCAAATATCTATGGAAAAGATGTTGCAGAAAGTGTTATAATACAATATGGTGGAAGTGTAAAATCTTCAAATGCCAAAGAACTATTTGAAACATCTGACATAGATGGAGCATTAGTTGGTGGAGCAAGTCTAAAAGCAGACGAGTTCGCAAAAATAGTAAACTATGATAAATAACAGAAGAAGCAAAATAACAAGAATGTATGTACTAAAATGAAAATGGAAGGAAGTTATATAAAATGAAAGACAAATTAACAATGCTAATGATAATAGACGGATTTGGAATAAATGAAAAAGAACAAGGAAACGCTGTAAAGCTTGCCAATACTCCAAATCTAGATAAACTTATGAAAACATGCCCTAATTCAAGAATATTTGCAAGTGGACTAAGTGTAGGACTTCCAGAAGGACAAATGGGAAATTCTGAAGTTGGACACACAAACATTGGAGCAGGAAGAATAGTTTATCAAG
>ENA-OROD01002959-OROD01002959.1-human-gut-metagenome-genome-assembly--contig:-NODE-2959-length-11762-cov-4.377210_pt1 | contig 11762 bp, 9 predicted proteins | sample MGYA00242123_ERZ509038 | MGnify/ENA primary metagenome ERZ509038 (study PRJEB26280, sample SAMEA2338719) | human gut metagenome | biome: human gut; feature: human-associated habitat; material: faeces... | reverse complement strand
TGCTTCAACCTCTTTTGTCAGACGGTCTTTTTCTACACCCAGGCTTTCCATGATTTCCTTGTCATGCAGTTTAGCATGGACAGTTTCATGAATAGCAGTCTTTAAGGTCTGGCTTTCACTGAGTCCTTTTTTGATCACGATTTCCTTATCTGCATTGTGATAATATCCATTGGCATTGCCATCGATCTCATCGAATCGAATCGGCACTGGGGATATTTTCTGAATAGCCTGCATGAAAGAATCAAAATCCTGTACAGCTGCAGTCAGTAATTCCGGTGCCAGTGTCTGGATTGGTTCCCCGGATGTCTGAGCAATATCAAAGACGGTAACTGCTTTAAAATGCGGAACTGTAACTTCCACCTGTTCAGTCTTAGGTTTTCCATCGGTTCCCATGATCGGTCGCTGATTTTCATCCAGAACCTCTTTTTCCTTCATTTTCTTATATGGTGCCGGTGCAATGATTGTAATTCCTTTTTCGCCTTTCATGACCTGTCTACCCATGGACTGCCAGTTTTTGTAGCTGGTAACAAGTGTGGCATCCGGTCGCTGCATGGCGATCAGCATTGTATTATTAAAGGAATAATTGTGAAACTTTGCCATGGTTTTAAGAAATTCCTGATAGCGGTTACTTGTAAAAAGTTCTTCCACACCGGATTCCAGTGACTGCATAATGCTGTCCATATCTTTTCCATGAACCGGTAATGGAATTGTTGCTGTCTGCACTGTTGGAATATCTCTTACGTCACCCTTTTCTTTTGTATCTGTTACTTCTTCATAGGGTGCGGTGGCTTCAGTCACCATTCCTTTAGTCAGATCAATATCTTCAACACGAGTAGAAAAACGAACCCTGCTATCTGGAAATTCTCCTTTATCTCGAAAGGAATAGTAATTCCCATTCCGTCCTGTAATGATGTGATCAACCAATGAAATCCCCATCAATTCCCCTAATTCCTGCATTCTTGCTGTAGTCTGGATATCCGATGTAGATGGTGTCAGATTTCCGGACGGATGATTATGAATGAGCATCATTGAATGAGCATTCGAAAGAATTGCACTCTTAAATATTTCTCTTGGATTAATTAATGCTTCATTCAGCGATCCTACAGATACGATATTCATATTGATCGGTGTTAAATCTGCCTGTAAATTAACAATACAAAAGAGTTCCCGATCCATCTGGGAAAGAAATTCATTCATAACACGAATTGCTACATCTGGATTATTCATAGGTTCATTACTATAAAGTGGTGGCTGTTCCACCATACGAATTGCTACCTGTTCTAATTTATCTGCCATCAGCAACACCTCCAATCGGCACATTTATAATAAATTCCTGATCATGTAACGTCTCAATTTGCTTCTTCAATTTTTTAAACGAAAATGTGTGTGATAATCTTTTTCGATACTGGCTGTATCTTAAGCTTGTATTTGTTTTAATGTTCTCTTTCGTCATAATCTTCTCCTTTTCAAAATGCCCCACGACATTTCCTTATGCCGCAGGGCGTTTGCTCATTTAACGGGTTTCATGCTTGATATTAGAGTTCCATATCGTGCTTCTTTGTTTTCGGTTTCTGATCCGGCTGTTCTTTTCCTGCTTTCTCTGTTTTTGCAGCCTGCGCTTCTTTTTCTTTCTGACGTTCTGTGAACCTGTCTGCCTTTTCAAAGACGTGATCCTTTGTGTCAAAGTGATATACATCATTGGTAAGGCGTTCTGCTGGTGCTACCTGAGTCGCATTGACTTCTTTTACCATATCTCTTAACATTTCTGCATCCACTTGCCCGTCATCTGGCAAGACCAGCATTTCATGGATGGATGATGGCAAAATGAAGAAATCATTTCCAAGAAGTTCCCCCATGCTATCCATGAATTCCGGATAAAAGATCACACCGGCTCCATCAATTCTGTCTGTATTCGTAACAACAAAGAATGTCGGCATCTCGCTTGATTCCTGCAATGTTTCCTGCAGCATTTCACGTTCATCCGGTGTCAGCATGAGAATATTTTTCTGGTACATTTCATCTATCAATGCACCTATACTTGATACCTCCGGAGCCATGACACGCGGTGAACTTTTCATCGCATCTTCATGAAGCTGTTCTGCAGAGATTCCATACTGTTCAAGCAGATCATTCTTGATAAACATGGAACTTAATCCATCCTGATCCTTGCCTACTGCCACATGATAGGTGATTGCGAGATCTTCCTTCAGATGGTGTGGCGCATTTTCGAGGACTTCCTTATTTGCTTCGGCTGATGATACACGGATAAACAGCTTGTCCTTCACATCTTCATAGTTTAAAATAGCTTTCAGATCAACCTGTATCGGTGCCTCAATAACTATATCTGCAATCTTTCTGCATACAGTTTCCATTGTTACGCCAGGCTGTGCTTTATATGCTTCATACAGCCGGTTAAGATTGATCGTCGGGGTAAGCATCTCACCTTCTTTTCTCACCATCAGTCCCGTATAGGCACGGTTCAGTTTCTGACACTCCATCGTTGACACCTCGGCATTCTCATAATCCTTCGGTAAAAAGAGTCTGATATTGTCCTTTACTTCATTTACAAATTCATTAAAATTCATTCTTCGTTTTCTCCTCTAATCTGTTTTCTTATTTCTTTTTGCTTTTGTTTTTTGGTTTCTTTTGTGGAAAGGATAAAGAGAAATTCACCCTTCCGGTTTCATCTGCATCCATATGAAGATCTGCCTCAAAGTACATATTCTTCTTTCTGGAATACAGGTCTTTTACATGCACACTTCCGTTTTTCAGAAGTTCTGCAGCCATCTTTTTATCCATGGTTTTTTCCATGCTCTGCAGATAGCGGTTATCTTTCCAGAGAGCAAAGTGGCAATCGTGGTTGCTGCAATAGAAGTTGGTTTTGCTTTCATATACCAGGCTTCCACATACCGGACATGTTCCAATGCTTTCTCTGGTCTGAAATCTTCTTGTTTCTTCTTCGGAAATCGCATCGCATCCATTCAGCATCATGGTCAGCATGTTTTTGATCCCGGTCATAAACTGTTCCGGTGCAATCTCTCCATGCTCCATCAAGAGCAGCTGATTTTCCCATTCTGCAGTCATACTTGCAGATTTCAGAAAGTCTGGCAGGATCTCCACAAGGACTTTTCCATCATCTGTTGGAATAATCTGTTTTCCTTTTCGGGTAGCATATTGGGAATAGACCAGTTTCTCGATGATACCGGCTCTTGTTGCCGGAGTTCCTAATCCTTTCTTTTCTGTGTCTTCATCGAATTCCTTATTTCCAGCAGTTTCCATTGCCGCAAGGAGAGTATCTTCGCTGTATGGTTTTGGTGGCGATGTAAAATGTTCTGTCTTTTCTGCAGCTACAGCATAGAAAGTCTGTCCCTGGGTTACTTTCGGCATCCTCTCTTTCATTTCCTGATCCGGATCTACGATTGCCATGCGATCCTTATTCTTGAAGCAGTTTTCAAAGAGTTTCCATCCATCCTGCAACACAGTTCTTCCTTTTGCTTTGAAGATTTCTCCCTGGCATTCCACTTCAATCTCTGTTTCCTGGTAAATGTGATCCTTACTCATTGCCATGACCGTATGGACTGCAATCAGGAAAAGAATCTTTTCTTCCCAGGATTTCAATTCATCCAGATGGCAGGATGCAAGTTCCATCGTTGGAATGATTGCATGGTGATCTGTCACCTTGCTGTTATTCATGACTTTCTTCACATCTGGCTGCTCCGGCTGATCAAACGGACCTGTCAGTTGATATTTCTCATAAATCTGACGAACCACATTTCTTGCTGTCTGCTCCATATCTTCGGTCAGATACTGGCTGTCCGTTCTTGGATAAGTGATCAGTTTCTTTTCATACAGGCTCTGAGCGGTATCCAGTGTCTGTTTGGCTGTCATTCCGTAGATACGGTTTGCTTCTCTCTGCAGTGTGGTCAGATCATAAAGCTTTGGTGCTTTTACTTTCTTTTCCGTTTCTTTTACTGCTGTGACAATAGCTTCACTTCCCTGGCATCTACTTCTTAACTGTTCCGCCTCATCCGGATCAAAGATTTTTGGCTTTACAGCCGGAATTCCATCACAATCGAGTTCCACATTGAAATACTTTTCTTTCTGGAAATTGCTGATCTGTCCGGCACGTTCCACCAACATGGCAAGTGTCGGTGTCTGAACCCTTCCAACGGTCAGCTTTTTGAAGTACTTTGTGGTGTAAGCTCTGGTTGCATTCATTCCTACCAGCCAGTCAGCCTGAGAACGGCATACAGCAGCTTCGGCCAGATGTCGGTATTCCTCTGCGGATCTCAGATGCTGCATTCCATCAAGGATTGCTGAATCTTCCAGAGAACTGATCCATAATCGTTTCACCGGCTTTTTACTTCCGGATAAGTCATAGACATGTTTGAAGATTAATTCTCCTTCACGTCCGGCATCACAGGCATTTACGACGTATTCAATTTCCGGACTGTTGAGCAGTCTTTTTAAGATATAGAACTGATCTTTCTTATCTTCTGAGACTGTAACTTTCCAGTCTTTCGGGATGATCGGGAGATCTTCATATCTCCACTGGTTAAATTTCTCATCGTAAGCATCCGGTGAAACATATTCGGCCAGATGTCCGAAGCACCAGCTGACCATACAGTCGGTTCCTTGTAAATATCCGTCTTCTCGTTCCTGTGCTCCAATCACTTCTGCGATTGCTCTTGATACACTTGGTTTTTCTGCAATTACTAAATACATGATGTATTACCTCCTTCATATAACGAAACGGAGAGAGCATGTTTTACAGCCCCCTCCACTAAAAAAGTTTATTTATTTTTCATTTTCTTCAAAATCTTCGTCTTCAGACTCTTCCTCATCCGGAACTTCTTCCAGTCCACCTGTTTCCAAACCTTCCGGCTGATCATCCTCATCTTCCTCTTTTTTAGGTTTATAGATCTTGAAGTAGTAGTAAGCTGCCACACCGCCGAGAGCCAAAATCAGGATTGTTGCCATTGCACCCATATTGGTTTTTGCAGATGCTGTTTTCTCCGGATCAATGGTAGCTTCCTTGTCTACATCCTCATTATTTGTTTCATCCAGCACTACCTTTGATTTATCTGGCTGTGGTGTTACGACAGTAGCAGTGCTGTCTTTATCCAGAAATTCGGACAGATCATTCTCATCAATCTGGGATAACATATAGACATTCTGTGATGTGGCACTACGGTCGATCACGATATAGAAAGTGTTGTTATTCTTCGTTGTAACCGTAAGAAATTCCTTTGTGGAATCATCGGTAATGTCATCCTTGACTTCACCATTGCCAGGTGTCGTAAATGCAGTTCCCTTGTCTGTTCCATCTTCCGGCAGCACCTCGTTTGTGTTTGTCGCCTCGTCCTTTTTCTCTTCTTTGTCTGTTGACTGTTCCGTCTGAGTTGTCTCTACTTTGGATGCCTCTGCCGATTCATCCACATAGGCAAATGCTGTGGTTGATGCTGTAAAAAGCATCATGACTCCCAACAGCAGTCCTGCCATTTTCTTATTCATTTTCTTCCATTTCACCATTCTGATATTCCTCCTTATTTTCTTCTGTGAATACAAAGGAGCCTGAACCTTCATCGTCAGACTCCCTGCTTACCTGAAATTTAACTTTTCCACTCTGGATACCATCCAAAAGATCATATAACTGATCATTATCCATCTTCATACCACGGATGCACCTGATCATCTCATTGTCCTCTTCCTGCTTTAATGCAGCCTGGACACCCCTAAGATATTGCTGCAGATCCGCGATCTTTTTCTCTGTCTTGGCAATCTCATCCAGATATTTTTTAATCTTTTTATTCAAACTTTCACCTCCCTTCGTTCACCCCTTTATGGCAGTCTTCCAAAGCACATGAAATGTTGCTGCCAGTAGGATGTGCTGATATTTGAGTAATGGATCGGATCCCCGCAATGGATCATCATATTGTTACCGACATAGATACCCACATGGCTTGCACCGGATGTGTTATACGTTCCCTGGAAGAAGATCAGATCTCCTGGTTTTGCTTCTTGCGGTGATACATAAGTACATACGCCTCTTAATCCATCTGCGGTCAATCGTCCATAGTTCCAGCCATTACCACAGTGGTTAATGACATAAGATACGAATCCTGAGCAGTCAAATCCGGACGGAGAGTAACCACCCCATACATAAGGTACTCCCAGATATTTTTCCGCTTCTCGGATCATCCGGGCAAATTCTTCATCCTGCAGTGCTTCCGGTGGAATCTCATAGCTCATTCCATTACCGCCTGATCCACTGGTCACATTGTTTACATCCCACAGATAATTTCTGTTTCCATAGGTCGTATTTAACGCATTGTAAATAATCAGCTGTTCTGCATTCAGATTGGCTCTTGCCACAGCATCAAAGCTTCCATTTGTCAGTGTCACATACAGAATCTTCTTGGTGCTTGTACTGGTAACGGTTACTTCCTGACTGCCATTGTCATCTGCGATATAAGCTTCCCAGGTCTGGTGTCCATGAGCAGAGGCTGCAGCATGGTTATCATAGTAAACGTCAAACTGGACACCATATCGTGCAAAGGCTCCGGTATCCTCAACTGTGTATTCCACACCATTCATTACTACCTTAGTGCCAATCGGCACAAATGGATTGGAAGCATCTACAGCAATGGTATGGTTTGCAGTTGGATATGCACCACTGGCAGTTGGACCTCCGGACCATACACCACAACAGATTCGACAGTTACAATATCCGCTGGTCACTACCTGTCCTAATGATTCTCCGACTCGAACATTTCTGGTTTCTGTCACCGTTTCTGTTCGACCTTCTGTATTCAGATGATATTGTGCTTCAAAAAGAGATTGCAGCTCGTTTTCAACATCTGAGTACGTCCAGTCCCCGTATTTTGCGGTAAGATACGAGATAAGATGGTATGGATTATGACCAATCTCAGCAATGTTGTACTGATACTCGTCATAATTTGGATGTCTTCGTTCCATCTCATTGATCTGCTGATTCAAGGCACTTTCCAAAGCGGCATATCTGTTTTCGGCAGCATAGATATCCTCGTCTGAACTTGGATACGTTGTAATACCGATCACAGATCCAGCACCCTCAATAGAGGCACTGCAGCTCCCCAGAGATACTGCTATGACAAGAAAAAGAAGCGCAAAAATACCGATGCCTGCGAACATGGCACGATTACGCTTTATAATCTCTTTCAAGGCAATCTTTGCTTTCACCGTCATGTTCTCGACACCGGTAATGGTTGTCGCTCCACCTAGACTGCCAGCGGATTTTCCGGCTCTGGCTGCCCGGTATGCATCCTTATATCGTTTTTTCTGAAAGAAGCGGTTATAGAAATGTCTCTTTTGCTCAGCGTTCTTTACCGATTCTGCATGTTTGACTCCTTCCATACTTTCTGCAGAACCAAATTTCAGTTTCTTTTCTACAGTAGCCTCACGATAACCTCTGCGATGGGTTTTCACATCCGTTCGTTTGCTGCGGATCTGAGCATGACGCAGGCCACGTAACGCAGCTTCTGTTTCACGCTCTGCAAGTCTGGCACTTTCCACACCTGCATTTTCATCTGTTTCTTCCTCTTCGGAAGTGACTGCTTTCATGCCAGATATAACAGCTTGTGTAGCAATGTATTTCCCGGCTGTCCCTCCCGGTTTCATGCCAGCACCTTTCACCATCTGATTTCCTTCATCATCAAAGGATAATCTTCCGGCTTTTGCCTGTTCTTTGGTCATCTGTTTTTGCAGCTGCTTCTTCCGAATGGATTTCTTTTGGCTGTTCAGATTGTTATCATCATCCGGGATTTTTTCATGGCGATGCAGTTTCTTTCGATATCCAGATACTTTTTCTTCCGGTGTAACTTCAACTGTATCCTCAACAGCTTCCTGCCGGACAGATGATTTCCGGATCTTTTCCATCTGCAGTCGTTTCCCTTTTCCCGATTTTGAATCTTCATTCCCAGCCTTTTTTCGTTCCCGTTCCGGAACAAATTCTTCTTTATTTTCCGGTCGCCCTCGGCTCCTGTGACTGATGTCTTTTACACTACCATCACGGAGATTTTCTTCTGTCAGACCATCTCTGGTCATCTTTGCGACCTTTTTATCTTTGCCTTTAAATTCTTTTCCGGCTATAGGTCATCACCTCCTGGCACAACTTTTCTTTCTGTACTCATTTAGTTCCTGGCGTCCAATAATCGGGATACCAGGATACCCATCTGCCTGTGTCCTGATTGCTGGAGAGCTCGCCTGGATATGAAATACCCAGTTCAATTCACTCGGATCTCTCGGCCAGAAACCATTGATCAGCATAGCCTCCTTGAACTGATTGTTGTGCAGATGGATCTGGGTACGTTTATACAGAACTTCTTTCAGATCATCACTGGTAAGATGCGGATAGATTTTCTGTGCCGGATAAAAATTCCAGAATACCCAGTCAAGGATAATGTTCTGTGTTTCCAGCGGAAGTTCATACAGATGATGATCATCATTGACTGTATGAACACGGTATCCAGGCTGTGCATTTTCCAGATTTTTCATCTGAATGTAAGGATTATCCTGGTTCCACTGCCTGATTCGGATCTTATCGATTTCCTTCATGCTTTTCCGCCTCCATTTCTTTCTCTCGTTTTTCAACTTCTTCCGGTTTTGTAGTCATCAAACTGTACAGCTTCAAGTTCTTATCGAACTTGTCCTTAAATGGAATAATTGTTGTTCCATAGAAAAGAAGTCCTTCTCCTTCCCCGGAATTCGTCACATAAGACAACTGATATGGGGAAATATTCAACTGTTTTGCAAGGATCTGTCTGTCACCTGCAGCCTGGTTCAGCATCAGGATAAAATCACTGTTCTCAAAGATATTTTCAATTTCCCTGCTGGCAAGAAGATCTTTGATATTCTGGGTGATACCACTTGGAATACCACCCCATTTTCTGAATCTCTTCCATATTTCTACGGAATAAGCTGCTGTCTGTTCTTCTTTGAGCAGAAATCTCGATAGGTCAGACGCTTTCACGCCTTTCGCCCCGAGCCACACCGTGCAAGCAACTTTCATTGCACACGGCGTTCCATGGGATAAGTCTTTATTGCTAATACAGTTACTTCAAAGTCTGGTTAATTGTTATAAGGTTAATTGCTTCCAATCCTGCTTTAGCTCTCCATTTGTTGAGCTTTGCAATCTTGGCAGGTGCCCTACAATCGAATAAATCGATGAGGGACTTGATGATTTTCACGTCATTAGAATAGATAAGGCTCTTTATATCTTTGTGTACGATTCTGAGGTTTGCATATTCATCCGTACCACCTTGGCTTGGTGGATTAAGATATATGCATTCCACATCTTCAAACGCAAGAGACACCTTTGAGAGTTCACACTTACCCTTTGATGCCACAAATCTTGATAGGCGATTATCACAGAATTCGATACTATGATTCGTGTCGTTATCTCTACTCAACTTCAACAGCGTTTCTCCATATTCAGATTTAGCAAGCATGCGGTGAATACGTTCACGTCCCTGTGGGGTGTAACGATTGGTGTCCACTCGGTAGAACATTGGATTTTGCGTCCTACAGTATGCTACAGGAACGACAATCATACCATTGATATATCTAACCTGTTTGGACTCCCCATATTTCTGATAGAAATATTCGTCCATCGCACCTTTCAATGTCGGCGGTTTTTCCTTGGAGAGGTCAGCCCGACTATTCAATCTCGTCTTCATGGTTATATCAATCGACGGGAACAGTCTGTGAACATCTGCATTTATCATAGTAGCCATGTTATAGTACTGATGCATACCAATGACTGCTTGGTTGTATCTGATGAGGTCATCGTGCTGTGATTGTTCACTCTCGTGAGATTTACAGGCCTGCGCCATGGCATTTTTCAGCTTCACTCGTTGAGAATTGATGGCTTTGTCAGTCATATGAGACTTGATAGACCATTTCTTTCCCTTCTTGTAAAGTTTAAATTTTATGCCTAAGAAGTCGCTATAGCCTTTGGTAAGATTCGTAATTCGTGACTTATCTGGAGATGTTTCCAGCTTTAGTCTGTCCATTAGCCATTGCTCGACCGCATGCTTTAGCTTGGAAGCATCAGAATACGACCTGCAAAATATCTTAAAATCATCCGCATATCTCACTATGTGGCACTCTTTCAATCGGGACTGTCGCAACTTCTTGTACAGATTCCCCTTATTCGGGGTACCATTTTTATTCATATAAATATCGCTTTGCAGAGGATGCTTTGCAGGCATTTCCTCCCATTGACTGGCTATCCACCAGTCAAGCTCATTCAGCACAATATTTGCCAGTAAGGGACTAAGTACACCGCCCTGAGGCGTGCCTTTGTCGGGTACCGTTCTAACCCCATTTTCTTCAATTGGAGCTTTTAGCATTTTTCCAATTAAGGAAATCAGCCTTTTATCACGTATTCCCATCGTCCATATCTGTTTTAGTAGCTTTCCATGGTCGACATTATCAAAAAATCCCTTGATATCTACATCAACTACATAGTGGAATCCGTCCACCTGCGCCAGTTTGTAACACACGGCAACGGCATTCTTAGTGCTACGATTCGGTCTGAAACCATAACTGTGCCGATAAAACTTGGCTTCGCATATAGGCTCCATGACCTGCAACACGCTTTGTTGTACAATCCTATCTAATACCGTAGGGATTCCTAATGGTCGCATTTTCCCATTTGGCTTTGGGATATATACCCTTCTCACCGCTTTAGGCTGGTAGTTAAGAATTTTGTCCCTAACACATTGAACCAATGCTTCCTCTGACATCTCAGCTAAGTCCTTAAAGGTCTTACCGTCGACACCAGGTGTGCTGCTTCCTTTGTTTGATTTGAGATTACGGTATGCCATTTTGATATTGGCATCTGAACCGATAATACTTATCAGATTCGTGAAAATCTTTTCGCTCGCACTATCCGCATATAATGCGTCCTGTACTTCGACCATGCCGTAGTACTCAGCATATCGGATAGCACTTTTCTTTAACAATTCCTTTCTTTGCATAGTCAACATCACCTCACTCTCGCAAGACTTGTTTCTCTTAGTCATACTCGAACCTATGAATGTTAACTGCATTACTTTATTACACTTGTTTTGTCGACTGGCAGACTGACCAGTCGTCCCACTAGAGGCTGTTGCTCCACTCCCATTACAGAAGCTTCATCGCTCGTGCCTCCGCTCTCACAACGATAAAGGTAAGTTATACAGCGTGTTTTCCTTACCAACAGGTCATAGCATGTGCAACTGCTCGCTGTTCGTTGCTTTCGACGTTCCAATATGATGCAATATACTGTACTTAGGTGCTTCCTTTGAGCCTGCTGATTTCCATTGCCTGTAACAATGCTCCGACTTTCACTTCCACCCAGTTACTTTTCGGTAATCAGCGCCAAACCGTTGGCATACGCTTTTCAACGCATTCGAATTTTAGACTCTTTAAATCGTCAGTTCGTCCCCACTTCCGTGGATACTCACCATATACAGCTTCACTACATAATCACAGGCAACCCACACCTCTGTGAATCTTTCCTCAGCCTTACCTGTTAGGACCTGCTTTTTGCTCTTCACCCTAACTTTTGACAACCCGATAGTTCTTGCACAACTATCACGCTGTAGGGAGTTTGTGTGTGTCCCTTCCGGGCGTTACCCCTTCATTTGAACAACACCATATCAGTTGTATCAGTAGCTTTTCTTTTTACGGACGGCTACTGACCCCGCTGTCTATTCAACAAGCGGAACGTCTCGTCC
>ENA-OROD01002958-OROD01002958.1-human-gut-metagenome-genome-assembly--contig:-NODE-2958-length-11768-cov-2.498506_pt1 | contig 11768 bp, 7 predicted proteins | sample MGYA00242123_ERZ509038 | MGnify/ENA primary metagenome ERZ509038 (study PRJEB26280, sample SAMEA2338719) | human gut metagenome | biome: human gut; feature: human-associated habitat; material: faeces... | reverse complement strand
AAATTCAATATAGGAAGCAACGCAGGCTTGAAATGCTCTATCGGAAGGATGGTCCTTTCGGTAGAGTTCTTCTTTTTTCAGTGATGCGAAGAACGATTCTGCGACCGCGTTATCATGCGGCTTGCCGGGTTGCGAGAAAGATTGTTTCGTATTGTGTTCATGCAAGAGTTGTTGGAAACGATGCGAGGTATATTGCGCGCCTCTGTCGCTATGAAAAATAAGACCAGATGGTGGATGGCGCTCTTCATGCGCTATTTTGAATGTAGAGGTGATAAGCTGCGTACTGTTCTTTTTTGAAATTTTATGTGCGATCACTTTGCGCGAGAAAAGGTCGATGATAACACAAATATAAAAGTAGTGATCCCCAAGTTTAAAACAGGTGACATCGCTGACCCATCGTTGATTTGGCCGCTGAGCGTTAAATTGTTGCCGCAGGATATTTTTCTTTCGTTCCGGTTCACGCAGCTTTAGATATTCCTGCTTCGCCGTCGTCCGAACGCTGCTTAAGCCCATTTCACGCATGAGTCGCGAAACATATTCCGCGCTGACTTGGTATCCACGCTGAACGAGAATCGTCCGAATTTTCTCTGCACCCAACACCTGCCTATATTCGTCAAACACATCACGGATGAGCTGGCAGTATTCTTGGCGACGCTTATCAAACCAGGCGTTGCCGCGCTTGCTGCGTAACATATGGTTGTAAAATGTACCGCGGTCAACATCCAGCGCCTCGCATATTGTGTGAACTTCATATTTTCCATAAAACGGCTCTAAAGCATGAAGCCGTTCCTTTAATGGTGCGGATACCAGACAATCAACGGATTTCAGAATCGTGATGACATTTTGCAGCTTTTCTACTTTTCGTTGGAGTAATGCGTATTCTTGATAGGAAAATTTCAATGGCTTGCCAGCGCTGTCCATCGGAAATATAGTTTTCTACAGTGGTACTAAATGCCGTTGAATGTATTCAACTGGAATTTCTGCAAGGCTCATTGAAAATGCGGAAATCATTCGAATTGTATACCCATATACCACTCAAATCTTTAGTTGAAAGGTGTCCCAACACACAATCAAAGTATGTTAGGGCACCTCACTTATTACGCATTGAGTTCAACCAGCATTTCCATTAACACATCTTGTGCTTTACATATGTGAATGACTACTTGCGCATACTATGTTTTATACACGGAGAGCTTCATTTACATACTAAAAAATGGATTTGTAAAAGAGCTATATATACAGAAAGAACCGGACATTGACAATCGGACATTTGAAGCTCAATTGCAAAAAACAGTGGAACAGCTTCAAATAACTTATCCGTTCTTATCTGTCAAAAACAAAAAGAATGGAACTTATCTGATTGACATACCACAGGAAAAACGATTAGGACACGAAGAACATTTCAGCAAAGTGGCAAAGGCTTTCCTGCATTATGTACACAATCAGGATATGCCGGAATGGGAAAATGAAAATACACTAGCTAAATATTACATTACTACTACTGCTGTAGAAATGGCAAAGAAAGGAAACAAATAAACAAAACAATAGGTGTTAGAAACAAGATGCAAATATTATGAAAATGAAGCCATGTTTCATGGCTTCATTCCTCATATCATGGGGACCCGATTCGATATCCTGCTCATTCATTCCGATATCGACCGATTGAATACACTTTGGGCAGATATCGCCTATGAGCTGGAGCGATTGGATAAAATATTAAATCGTTTTGATCCTCATAGTGAAGTTTCCAAGATTAATAATCATGCTTCTCAAAGCAAGATTCAAATCAGTAAAGAGATGAAATCAATCTTACAGCTTTGCTCATACTATTATGAGACCACTTCACACTTATTCGACATTACATTAAAAGATTTCTCCCAAATACAACTTCATGAACATTCATATATCTCCTTTACATCTCCTGATATTTCACTTGATTTTGGAGGTTTTGCCAAAGGATATGCTTTGAAGAAAATAAGAAAATTCATTGAACAGGAGAATATTAGTGATGCATTTGCTAATTTTGGAAACAGTTCGATCCTGGGTATAGGACATCATCCTTATGGAGATTGTTGGAAAGTCAGTTTTCTGAACCCGTACAATCAGTCTCTTCTAAAAGAATTCGATCTGCAGGATACAGCATTATCCACTTCCGGCAATACGTTACAATATACCGGACACATTATGAATCCGCTTACAGGCATATTTAATAAACAACGAAAAGCAAGTTCTATCCTGTCCCCCGACCCGTTGGAAGCCGAAATTCTTAGTACGGTCTGGATGATTGCCAATGAACAGGAACAAAAAAAGATTTCAGAAAAGTTCAATAATATACAAGCAACCCTATACAATTTATGATATGAAAGAACATAAAGAAAAAGGAGTAGACTTAGGACTCAGACAATTCATCAAAAGCCTGGGATATGTTGCCGGAGGAACCGCATTATTGGCGACCACTCCTTGGCTGACTTCCTGTACTCCGGAGAAACTACAAGAGATCAAGCATGAGAAAGCACGAATCGCTTTGATTGGTACCGGGTCCAGAGGACAATACCACATCCATAACCTCAAAGAAATACCTCATGCACAAATTGTTGCCGTATGTGATAATTATGCCCCCAATCTTCAACAAGCATTAGAACTTTGTCCGGATGCAAAGCCATATACGGATTACCGCAAACTACTGGAATCGAAGGACATCGATGGAGTCATCATATCCACACCACTAAACTGGCATGCACCTATTGTATTGGACGCATTAGCTGCCGGCAAACATGTCTTTTGCGAGAAAGCAATGGCACGTACCCTTGACGAGTGCAAGGCTATCTATGACACTTACAACCAGTCAGACAAAGTCCTCTACTTTTGTATGCAGCGAATGTATGACGAGAAGTACATCAAGGGAATGCAGATGATCCATTCCGGTCTCATCGGAGATGTAGTAGGTCTTCGCTGTCACTGGTTCCGTAATGCAGACTGGCGTCGTCCGGTTCCTTCACCAGAGCTGGAACGCAAAATTAATTGGAGATTATACAAAGAGAGCTCCGGAGGATTAATGACGGAATTAGCATGCCATCAGTTGGAAGTTTGTAACTGGGCAGCCCAAAAAATGCCGGAATCCATTATGGGAATGGGTGACATTGTATACTGGAAAGACGGACGAGAAGTTTATGATAGCGTCAATGTCACTTACAGATACTCGGATGGAGTTAAGATCGCATACGAATCATTGATTTCCAACAAGTTCAACGGAATGGAAGACCAGATTCTGGGAAGTAAAGGAACCATGGAAATGGCAAAAGGTATTTATTATCTGGAAGAAGATCATTCAACTTCGGGTATCCGGCAACTGATTGACCAGGTAAAAGACAAGGTCTTTGCCGCCATCCCGACAGCAGGTCCCAGTTGGCGACCGGAAACAAAAATGGAGTACACACCACACTTTATCATTGATGGAGATATTCACGTAAACAGTGGATTGAGTATGATCGGAGCAGACAAAGACGGTTCGGACATTATCCTGTCTTCTTTCTGCCAGTCGTGTATCACCGGAGAGAAAGCACAGAATGTAGTGGAAGAAGCATATTGTTCAACGGTTCTTTGTTTACTTGGAAATCAGGCAATGGATGAACAACGCCATATCCTCTTCCCCGACGAATATAAAATACCCTATATGAAATTCTAAACTATGAAAGATATTATTATCACCTCAAAAAAGTTGAAACAAGAAAGGAATATCTTTCTTCTAAGTTTCCTGCTTGCATTTATCATCAATGTAATTGCAATCATTATCTATTCCCGCCCATGGATTGAAATAATATCCCAAATCGGGTATGTCATCGTGATTAGTTTTTTCATCTATCTCATATTATGGATTCCCCGAGGAATCCTGATATTCTTGAGTCACCTTTTCCGAAGAAAAAAATAAGAGATTTACGTTTTTTGAAGGAGAATTGACGGAAATACTCATTCACATATTCTAATAACAACCTAATTTTGGAGAAAAATAGATACTATGACAACAAGAAGAGATTTTATCAAAAAAACAGTAGCAGGTACAGCTGCACTCTCATTAGGAAGCATACTTCCAGGATTCGGTTCAAGCCGTAATCAAGATATTCTGGGAGCTAACGAAAAAATACGTATCGGAGTCATTGGAGTGAACTCGAGAGGTAAGGCCCTGGCGCAAGGATTTGCCAAACTTCCAGATTGTGAAGTTACTTACATTTGTGATGTAGACTCAAGAGCATTAGAAAAATGTCAGGCTGCTATCCACAAAATTACCGGACGTACTCCCAAAGGAGAAAAAGACATTCGTAAGATGTTAGAGTCGAACGATTTTGAAGCAGTGGTGATTGCTACCCCTGACCATTGGCATGCCAAAGCAGCCATTATGGCTATGCAGGCCGGAAAGCATGTTTATCTGGAAAAACCGACCAGTCATAATCCGGCAGAAAATGAAATGTTGGTTCGAGCCGCTTTGAAATACAACCGGATTGTTCAAGTGGGTAACCAACGCCGTTCCTTTCCCAATGTAATTAAAGCTATGGAAGAAATCAAATCCGGTTCTATCGGAAAAGTGAGATATGCCAAATCTTGGTATGTCAATAATCGCCCTTCCATTGGAACAGGGAAAGTTGTACCTGTACCTGATTATCTGGATTGGGATTTATGGCAAGGTCCTGCCCCACGTGTTGCAGATTTCAAAGATAATTTCATCCATTATAACTGGCATTGGTTCTGGAATTGGGGAACAGGTGAAGCGCTCAACAATGGAACCCACTTTGTTGATATACTCCGCTGGGGATTGGGCGTAGATTATCCTACAAAGGTTGATTCTATCGGAGGTCGGTATCGTTTTCAAGACGACTGGCAAACTCCTGACACACAACTCATCACCTTCCAATTTGGCGACGAAGCATCTTTTTCATGGGAAGGACGTAGTTGTAATACGATGCCGGTAGACGGATATGGAGTAGGAACCGCATTTTATGGAGAAAACGGAACTCTCTTCATTGGCGGTGGCAATGAATATAAAATTGCAGATATAAAAGGTAAAACGATTAAAGAGGTAAAAAGTGATTTAAAATTTGAGACCGGCAATCTGTTGAATCCATCCGAAAAGTTGGATGCCTTCCACTTCCGAAACTGGTTTGATGCCATTCGTAAAGGAACAAAGTTAAATTCCGGAATTGTAGATGCCTGTATCAGTACCCAGTTAGTACAATTAGGTAACATTGCCCAACGTGTCGGACATTCATTACAGATTGATCCGGGAAGCGGACGAATTCTCAACGATTTGGAAGCCAATAAACTTTGGGGAAGAGAGTACGAAAAAGGTTGGGAAATACGGGTTTAAATCAACTTCTCATTAAATTATCAGAGATATGTCATGTATACGACATATCTCTTTCTACTATAAAATCCACCCATTATCATCACACTTCCTTCTCTTCATCTAAAGAAACCACCCTACAAAAAGAGCAAAGAAGCTCCCTAATTGTTCCTTAAAAGTACGGAGAGCCAGTTCTATATGTTTCTCGACAGTACGAATGGAAATACCAAGTTTATCTGCAATCTCCTGATTAGTCAGAGATTTAAAGCGACTAAGGCAAAACACACTCCGGCGTTTAGGTGGCATCGTGTTAATCACACTTTGTACTGCCTCTCGCAATTCACGATAGTCTGTAGTCGGTTCATCTATACTTGAAGGTCGCTCCAATGTCATCATGTCTTCCGTTAACACTACATGAGTATTGTATTTGGCCCGAAGATAATTAAAGACTTCACGTTTGGAGAGTACATAAATATAGTTTTTGATTGACATTGTTTCGTCCAGCGCCTCACGGTGTATCCAGATTTTCATAAACACATTCTGAATAATATCTTCCGCTGCCCCTGCATCTTTCAGCATACCTTTGGCAAAAGCAAAAAAAGTAGGATAATAACGATGAAACAAGGTTTCATAGCTCCCCATGTCCCCTTCTCTCAACCGCTGTAACAACAGTTGCTCTTCAGTAGCAGAAGATAAATCAGTTTTATTCATCGTTTTTTCTAAAAAAGATTCTAGTCAACAAAGCTATAAATAATATAGAAGATATACCAAGCCGTATTTAAAATCACATCATATTGTAATATGTAAGGGAGAAATAAACAGGGAGTAGCATACTTCTGGTGACAAAATTATGAAATTAATATGAAAAATTCAAGTCTTATTGAAAATAGTGATGATTTTAAAAAAAAGTTCAAATCCGATTACGTACCCCCGTTAGATGATGTGTTCTTCATTATAGAAACGAATCACACATAGCGCGCTATTAACCATTGAATCAATTTATTTAAAGAACATGAGAAATTTTCTACTTTTATTCCTGCTACTCATGCCCGTGATTGGCAGTTGCACCGATGACTATGATGACTCGGCTGCCTGGAAGGACATTGATGGAATCTACAAAGATCTCGATCAACTGAAAGAGAAGCTAAACAGTTTACAACTGCAAGCGAATGCGTTGAGCCAGATTGTGAAAGGAGGAGCCATCACCTCTGTCACAGAAGCTGCTAACGGTGGTTATGTCATTTCTTATAAAGGAAGTGACAATATTGAGCATAGTTTCACCATTGCTACCACTGACCAAATGGTTTCCAGTCCGATTATCGGAATACAAGAAGAAGCCGGAACATATTATTGGACTACTACCACCAAAGGTCAAACGACTTTCCTGCTGGATGCCAACAAACAAAAAATACCGGTATCAGGTAGCGCCCCTCAAATACGAGTGGATGAGAATGGATATTGGATTATTAACGGCCAGCAAATTCTAGACAGCAACCAAAAGCCGATTAAAGCTGAAGGAAAAACAACTTCACTTATTACTAAAGTGGAAATGAACGATAACGGAACTGCTTCAATTACTCTAGGCAACGGAGAAACTCTATCGGTCAATACCTTTACACTATTTAATGTGGAGTTTAAAAATACAGATCAGACTGCCATTTCTCCTATTATTATAGAGGAAGGAACAAAAAACCTTACCTTAAATTATAATATCATTGGGAAAAAGGCAGCACAAGCATTGATGCTCATCACACGCAACGACGATGGATTAGAAGCCAGGTTAAATAGTAGTAATAAAACATTGGTCGTCACCTTCGCTGATGATTTCGAAGAAGGGGTAACAATGATTATGCTTTATGACACTGAAGATAACGTACTGATCAAACCGATGCGCTTCACTTTGCCTATCATTGAAAACGGAGGCATTGCTACTGCAACAGACTTCAAAGCATTTATAGATGCTGTGACCAGTGGAAGTAGTTTGCGTAAATTCAAAGATACGGAAGGAAACGTTATTCTGTTGAACGATATTGATATGAAAGATATCACGTTGACGAGCGGTGCAGGAAGTAATGTAACAAGCAATACGACCAACGCCAATACAAAAGTGGTTTATACAATCGGCGAGCAAACCTTTAACGATGTATTTGATGGTAAAGGACATTCAGTTATTAATCTGACTTTTACATATAATCTTGAAGACGGCAATATTGCCCATGGATTATTCAATGCACTCGGCAGTTCCGGTGTCATCAGGAATTTAGTGATTTCGGGTAATGCCACCATTACAGGTAAAGCTCCGCAAGGAGCTGCTATTGGCGGCTTAGTAGGCTATTGTGAGGGAAGCATACTGGCATGTACCAACCAAATAAATCTATCTTTTGAAGGAACAGACGCTGCTAATGTAGGTGTTCGAATGGGAGGTTTAGCAGGTGTATTATACGGAAATAAAATAGGCGACACAACACAAGCAAACGGTTGCAGCAACGAAGGTAACCTGACGTGCAGCAACATAGTCAACACTGCTTCCGGTGCCTATTCAGCTTTCAACCAAGGAGGTATTGCGGGATATATAGAAAATGATGAGGCTTATATCGGCTACGCAATTAACAAAGGAAATATCAGTGCACCTTCCGGGCGTGGTGGTGGAATTGCAGGAACTCTACAGGAAGGAATTATTGAAAACAGCACTAACGAAGGAGTCATTCAAGATGACGTGAATGGTGTTTTTGCTTCAACTTCCAAACGATATAATGTGAAACGCATCGGCGGACTTGCAGGAGGTATAAATACAGATAAATACCTCAAAAATTGTATTAACAACGGAAATGTCTATTCCCAAAACGGAAGTCGTGCAGGTGGATTTGTCGGACACAATGCCGGATTTGTTCAATCGTGTACAAACAATGGAATCATCTTGTCCGATGCAACTGCTGATGGAGCCAACAAACATGGTGCCGGATGGGCCTGTGGTTATAGTGGCACCAAAAACGGTACGAACTATATCACAGATTGTCATATCGGAGGTAAAGTTGGAGATTACAGTATTTACAAAAATAATCCGGAAGATACTCCGGGAGCAACTTACAGTAACGCTGTCCGTCACGGAGCTTTCTCCAAAGAAGCCAATAATTTCTCTAACCAGGATGAGGCATACTATGACTGGCAGGTGACCGAGGACCGTGAACTAGCATCAGGTATTGTGTACAAACACTACTCCTTTATCAATTTCAATCAAAATATCTATGCTATTGAAATTGACATGAACAACCCCAAAGTTACATTCGAGACAGTCATGGCAGACGAAATTTGCCCAAACCCGAATGGTAATAATAATTCAAATAATGGTAAAGTCCTCCGCGAAACCTTATCGGAGACTTGTACCAGACGAAGAGATGAAGGAAGAAACATTATTGTAGGTATAAATACCGGCTTCTTCAATTCACATGACGGCTTCCCCAGAGGAATGCATATTGAAGAAGGAGAACCGGTATTCATCAATAACCCGTATGTACGTTCTATCTTAACTAATCATGTCTGGGGATTCACCTTCTTTGACAACCGTACGGTTAGCTTCGAAAAAAGAGATTTCACAGGCAAACTGAAAGTTGGTACCAAGGAATATGAATATTATTCAGTCAATGATACTATTGTCCGTTTGAGTGGAAAACCATCATACGATGCAAACTTGTACACCTTCAGGTATGTAAAAGAGCCCCATCCCGGATTAACTAACCCGATAGGAACTAAAGCCCTATTTATCATCGGCAAGAACAACCAACCGCTAAAGGTTAACTCTGGTGATTTTGAAGCCACAATTACTAAAATCATTGACGGACGAGGCACTACAGTAGAAGCCCCATACGTAACAGATAAAAATGAATGGGTACTGCAAGTAACAGGAGACAAAGCTGACGAACTAGTTCAAAACCTAAAAACCGGTGATAAAGTACAAATCAGTGCCGAACTTAAAATAGGCAGTTCTACTAATCCAATCAAAGTACACAACTCCAGTATGTACCGCTATGTATATAATGGCGTATACTCTGCACCTCCTAAAAAAGAAGATGCAGAGACAATCAACCCGACCACCAATCTCGGTATGACACAGGATAAATCAAAGATTGTTATTTTCTGTGTAGACGGAAGGACAGATAGTGACAGAGGACTTGATTTCTACGAAGCTTACCGTGTTTGCAAAAAGTTGGGATTATATGATGTAATCCGTTTCGATGGGGGAGGCTCTACAGTAATGTGGACTTATGAGAATGGTATCGGAAAAGTAATCAATCACGTGTCGGATACGAAAGGTGAGAGAAGTTGTATGAACTATCTGCATGTCAGAGTACTCGAATAATGAATCAAACGAATGTTAATCACTGAATATATGAAAAAGTTTATAAGTATATCATTATTTATATCTGCCTGTTTTCTGGGAAGTTGCAGTTCTTACGACGACGAACGAATCTGGCAGGACCTCAACGAAATAGAAAAGACGATCGGAGATTATGAAGCTCAAGCCGAAACATTGACCAAGCAAATGACTTCACTGTCTAAAGTGATCGGGAGTTCGTTTATCACTTTAATCAGTCAGGATGCCGATGGCAACCACGTAATATCTTACAGATTCACCGTAGGGTACAGCTACCTCTGCTGGTAAAACAGCAAGCATAAGATGCCATCAAACTTCCTATCATCACGGCCAAACAGGATACTGACAGTAAATTCTATTGGGCGCAGACGACTGATAAAGGGAAGACTTATACATTCATTCTCGACGGTGACGGAAAGAAATTTCCGATAGGCGGAACGATGCCTGACGTTAAAATAAACGAGAACGGTTATTGGAGTGTGAATGGCGCCAGCACCGGTGTATTAGCCAATGATTTAAGTAATCTGTTATTCAAATCGGCTTATATAGATGATAAAACAGGAGAAGCCGTATTTATTCTGGCAGACGGTCAGGAATTGCGTATGAGTTTACAAGAGGCACTCGGTATCCGGTTCAACAGTCCGGTTTACAATGCAGTAACAGACTATGCTACTCCGGTTAGTATTCCATATGAAATATATGGTACCCAATCGGAAAATGCATATGTAGACTTGTTTACTGCCTACAATATGGAAGTCAAAATAGATAAAGCCTCTTCCACCCTCATCGCTACCATGAAAGAAGGAGCGACTGAAGGAAATATTCTGTTGCTGGCAAGTGCAGGAAATAATACCGTATTGAAACCGATATACTTCACATACGGTACCGCAATTCTGGACGATCCACTATACCAAGGTCATGTAGGTCCTATCCAACTCAAAGGCACCCAAATGGACATAGAAATGCAGATATCTGCCAACATATTCTATCAGGTCAGTACAGAAAACGAGTGGATCACTTACAAAGGAACCCGTGCATTAATTACAACCACACATGCCTTCACCATTCTGGCTAATGAAACGGGTGACGAACGTTCCGGGAAAATAATATTCTCTAATTCGCTGTATAATATATCTTCAAGTATCGATGTGATACAAGAAGCTAAAGAAGTGGAAGCTAAAGGAGGAATCAGTACTGCTGCCGATCTAGTTAATTTTGCAAAAGCCGTAAATAACGGAACAAGTACCTCCCGCTGGCAGAATGACGCCGGAGAGATAGTATTGTTGAATGATATTGATATGTCATCCGTGACCAGTTGGACACCTATCGGTGATATAGATGCTTCCAACTATACTACGGCCGAACCCTATGTTTCCATACATCCGTTTACTGGAACTTTCAACGGACAAGGCCATGCTATCAAGAACCTGAATTGTAGTGCAGATATAACAAATGGTGGATTGGCGTATGGTTTATTCGGTTCGATAGAAAATGCGACAATCAAAAATTTAGTTTTAGGAGATGCCAGTACCACTATAACTTGGATGATGAGCGGAACAGCATCTAAATATACTGTCATAGCTCCTCTTGTCTGCTTCGCCAAAAAATCGGTAATAGAGGGCTGTACCAACTATTATAATATCGACTTCACAGCCGATAATAAATCCGGAGAATTTAACGCACTTTCCGGCCTGGTAGGTACAATTGCCAACACAACCATTGGAGGAGAATCCAAAGCACAAGGTTGTTCCAACAGAGGATTTGTCCGTACAGGACGCATCAGCAATACAGCTAATGGCGGTACAGGTATGCAGACAGCCGGAATCTGCGCCTTCATGGCTAAAGCAGAAGGAGGAAAATTGAATTACTGCACCAACTATGGCGATATCAGTTGTCCGAGCGGAAGAACGGGCGGAATTGTAGCAACACTAATGTATGGTAACATTTACAACTGTGACAACAGAGGAACCATTGAAGATGACAAAGTAGGGCAACATGAAGGCAAAGAAGCGAGTGTGACCTACAATTACAAACGTATGGGTGGAATTGTAGGAGGTACAG
>ENA-OROD01002946-OROD01002946.1-human-gut-metagenome-genome-assembly--contig:-NODE-2946-length-11797-cov-2.940981_pt1 | contig 11797 bp, 9 predicted proteins | sample MGYA00242123_ERZ509038 | MGnify/ENA primary metagenome ERZ509038 (study PRJEB26280, sample SAMEA2338719) | human gut metagenome | biome: human gut; feature: human-associated habitat; material: faeces... | reverse complement strand
CCTCCAGTCCCGGCCCGCGGACTACATGCTCTGCGGCATCGATCCGCAGCTGACCCGCGACGCCGCCCTGGATGCCTGCGCCACCCATCTTGGTGTGGACGGCGAACTCAAGGCCCAGCTGGGGCAGCTCATGGACCGCGTGCTGGTGGAAGAAAGCGCGGCGGGGCGTCAGGGCACGCCCGCGGACTTTTTCCGCGATCTTTCCACGGCCAACCAGACCTCCCTGCAATGCTTTGCCTTTGCCTGCGGCAAGCCGGGCCTGGGCGATGCCACGCTCCGTGATGCCATGTGCCTGGCCCCCCGTCAGTCTGTGGGCGAGATGTCCTCTCTGGCTCCCCAGCTGAACCTGGGCGGCGGTATCTCCCTCATCATGGTGGCCATGCGGCACATGGACGAGATGCGCGCCCAGCAGCCCCAGGGCCCCCTCAGCCGCGAGACCCTGTGGCAGGGCTGCTTCCAGGAGCCTATGCCGCAAGATCTGGCTGCCAAGAGCCAGCGTGATTTCAACAGCGCCATGTATGAAAAGCTCCTGGGCATGTTCCAGGCCCGCACGGATGATCCCGCGGCCCCCTTCACCGGCATGCTCCTGCTCAGTGCCGGTGTGCGCCTGGAAAAGGCCCTGGAAGCCGTCAGCGGTGGCGCCAGCTTCGACCTCAAGGACTTCGCCTTCCCGCCCAGCCTGACACCGCTGGCGCGCCTGGGCGACATGGCCAAGGTGGAAAGGGAGATGGCCTTGGACCTGCAACGGCGCGGTACGCAACACGCCATTCCCGGTTACCGGCCCACCATCAGCTTCGGCGGTGTGGGCATCCCGGCGGAGGCAGAGGCCACCGTCCATATCCAGGACATCGCCTACATGACCGACGAGGACAAGAACGATTTCAAGCATGGCCGGCCGTCCACCATGTCGCACAATCTGGCCATCCGGGCCCAGCTGCTCTGCGGCAACAATGACGCGCAGGCACGGCAGGTCCTCCTCAGCATGGGCCAGTCCGGCGTCTTCCTGGTGCGCACCCTCAGCAACCGGACCGGCGTGCTGCAGGACGAGCACTCGCCCCTGGACATCGACATCCGCCGCGAAGCCAACGGCGATGTGACCATGCGTTACCACACGCCGCCCCAGTCGCCGCTGGATGCGGACTTCACCTACACCGTCACCCCGGACGGCCAGGGCGTGCTCACGGCCTGCCGCATGCAGGCCCGTCAGCCCCAGGACGCCTGATCCCCTAACAAGGAGCCCCTGCCATGAACCCCGCTTTTTCTTCCCTGCTGGCCGCCCTGGCCCGTGAACTGGATCTGCCCGGCATCGAGACCCGCGACGGCGATTCCTCCTGTCTGCTGGGCATCGATGACTTCGAGGTCAGCCTGCGCTGCCTCTCTACGGACCAGGTCATGATCTTCACCGTGGTGGCCCCCCTGCCCGCGCGCAAACGTGACGAGCTGTATGCCGCGCTGCTGGACGCCAACACCTTCTTCCACCAGACCCAGGGCTTCACCCTGGCCGCCCGCGAGGATACGGGCGTGACCCTGCAGGGCACGCTGCCCCTGACCGCGCTCACCGATACCAACGTGGGCACCTGGGTGAGCAATTTCGTCAACGTGGCCGAGCACTGGCAGGAACGCTGCCTGGCCTGTGACGACACCGCTGCCGACGCCCCGGAAGCGCCCGCCGTTGATCCGGCCCTGATGGGCGGCATGCTGCGCATCTAGCCGGCACATCCGCCTCTGTCATACCCTGCCGCGCCCGAACCCGCCCGATACTCCCGCGGCCTGCCTGCAGGGGCAGACTTTTCCCTCCCCATACGAAACGGGGCGACGATCCGCCGATCGCCGCCCCGTTTCCCTTGCCGCATGCGCAGCTCCGCCCTTCGGGAAATACCGGGAAATGCCGTTGCCCTTTCCCGGAACAGGACAGAGCCCAGCCTTGAGGCCCACTCCCGAACCTGCTATACTCTTGCTCCGCCGTGTGCGGGCCCTGCGTCCGTATCCGCTTTCCGGTGCCGGACACGGCCGTCCCGTACCGCCCCGGCCGCACATGGCCTTCTCTTCCCTTCATCGGCCGTCGAGGCCCGGAGTTCCCGCATGTCCGATTTCGTGCATCTGCACTGCCACACCGAATACAGCCTTCTTGACGGCGCCATCCGCGTCAAGGATCTCTGCTCCCGTGCCAAGGATTTCGGCATGCCCGCCTGCGCCATCACCGACCACGGCAACCTGTTCGGCGCGGCCAAATTCTTCCTGACCTGCAAGGACTTCGGCATCAAGCCCATCATCGGCTGCGAGGTCTACGTCTGCCACGACCATCTGGACAAGACCTCCGAGCTGGCCCGCAAGCGCAACCACCTGATCCTGCTCTCGGAAAACATCGAGGGCTACCACAACCTGGTCAAGCTGGTGAGCCGCAGCTATCTGGAGGGCTTCCACTACAAGCCGCGCGTGGACAAGGCCATGCTGCGCCAGTATTCCGAAGGCCTCATCTGCCTTTCGGCCTGCATCGCGGGCGAGATACCGCGCGCCCTCAACGCCGGTGACATGGACGGCGCCATCGCCCTGGCCCGCGAATACGCCGACATCTACCCGGACCGTTTCTATCTGGAGCTGCAGTCCAACAGCCTGCCCGAGCAGGAGATCGCCAACAAGGGCCTGCTGGAGATCGCCGACCATCTCAAGCTGCCCATCGTGGCCACCAACGACTGCCACTACCTCAACGCCGACGACGCCGACGCCCACGAGGTGCTGCTCTGCATCCAGACCCAGACCACCATGGACGACCCCAAGCGCATGCGCTTCGGCACCCATGACCTCTACTACAAGTCCGGCGAGGAGATGGAGGCCGTGTTCGGCCATCTGCCCCAGTCCCTGAGCAATACGGCCGAGATCGCCGAGCGCTGCAACGTGGAACTGGACATGGGCCACCATTATTTCCCGGTCTACAAGCTGCCCGAAGGGGCCAGCCTGGATTCCGAGTTCCGCCGTCTGGCCGAGGAAGGTCTGGAACGCCGCCTGGAGAAGCACCCCAACCGCGCCAACATCGACCCGCAGGCCTACCGCGACCGTTTGCAGTACGAGCTCAAGGTCATCCTCGAGATGGGCTTCCCCGGCTACTTCCTCATCGTGCAGGAGTTCATCAACTGGGCCAAGGACCACGGCATCCCCGTGGGCCCGGGCCGCGGTTCGGCCGCCGGTTCGCTGGTGGCCTGGTCGCTGCGCATCACCAACCTGGACCCCCTGCCCTACAATCTGCTTTTCGAGCGCTTCCTCAACGCCGAACGCGTCTCCCTGCCCGATATCGACGTGGACTTCTGCGAACGCCGCCGTACCGAGGTCATCCAGCATATGGTGGATACCTACGGCAAGGACAGCGTGGCCCAGATCACCACCTTCGGTACCATGAAGGCCAAGGGCGTTGTGCGTGACGTGGGCCGCGCCCTGGGCATGAGCTTTGCCGAGACCGACCGCATCGCCAAGCTGGTGCCCGACGACCTGAAAATGACCATCAACAAGGCCCTGGAAGCCGAGCCCGACCTCCAGAACCTGTACGATACCGACCCGCAGGTCAAAAAGCTGCTGGATACGGCCCGCCGTCTGGAGGGCCTGTCGCGCCACGCCTCCACCCACGCCGCCGGTCTGGTGGTCTCGCCCCGGCCCATGGACGAGTTCCTGCCCCTCTACACCGGCAAACGCGGCGAACTCGTGACCCAGTTCGACGGCCCCATGACCGAAAAATCCGGTCTGGTGAAGTTCGACTTCCTGGGCCTCAAGACCATGACCCTCATCCAGGACACCCTGGACAACATCACCCTGCAGGGCAAGACGCCGCCCGACCTGGACAACCTGCCCCTCACCGACGCCGCCACCTACGATCTTTACGCCCGCGGCGACACCGACGGCATCTTCCAGGTGGAAAGCTCGGGCATGCGCCAGTACCTGCGCATGCTCAAGCCCTCGTGCTTCGAGGACGTCATCGCCATGCTGGCCCTGTACCGTCCCGGCCCGCTGGGCTCCGGCATGGTGGACGAATTCATCAAGCGCAAGCACGGGCAGGTGCCCGTGGTCTATCCGCACGAGTCCCTCAGCGACTGCCTGCGCGATACCTACGGCGTCATCGTCTATCAGGAACAGGTCATGCAGATCGCCCAGATCATCGCCAGCTACACCCTGGGCGGCGCTGACCTGCTGCGCCGCGCCATGGGCAAGAAAAAGCCCGAAGCCATGGCCAAGGAACGCGTCAAGTTCGTGGAAGGCGCGCAGAAGAACGGCGTGGACAAGGCCAAGGCCGACGAGATCTTCGACTTGATGGAAAAGTTCGCGGAATACGGCTTCAACAAGTCGCACTCCGCCGCCTATGCCCAGATCTCCTACTTCACGGCCTACCTCAAGGTGCACCATACCGTGGAGTTCATGGCCGCCCTGCTCACCTCGGAAATGAGCAACCAGGAAAAGCTGCTCAAGTACATCTCCTGCTGCAAGGACATGGGCATCGACGTGGTGCAGCCCTCGGTCAATGCCAGCCAGCGCTCCTTCTCGGCCCGCGAGGGCAAGGTCGTCTTTGGTCTGGGCGGCATCAAGAACGTGGGCGACAGCGCCATCACCGAGATCATGGACGCCCGCAAGGACGGCGAGTACGTCTCCCTCTTCGACATGTGCTGCCGCGTGGACCTGCGCAAGGTCACCAAGCGCGTGCTCGAAGCCCTCATCAAGGGCGGCGCCTGCGACTGCTTCGGCGTCTCGCGCGCGGCCCTGCTGGCCGCCCTGGACACGGTGGTCACCCGCGCCCAGAAAAAAGCCAAGGAAAAGAATTCCAACCAGATCTCCCTGCTGGCCATGGCCCCGCAGGTGGAAGCCAAGCCCCAGCCCGGTATCGGCTTCGACTGCCCCGAGTCCGGCATCCCCGAGATGGACGAGGACCAGCGCCTCAAGAACGAAAAAGAGGCCCTGGGCTTCTTCCTCACCAGCCATCCCCTCCAGCCCTTCAGCCGCGAGATGCGCCGCCTGCGCCTGACCACGCTGGAAGACGCCCGCGACCTCTACCCCAAGGCCGAACTGAGTACCGCCGTGCTGGTGGTCAGCCTCAAGGAGGTCATCACCAAGTCCAAGGGCGAGCGCATGGCCTTCGTGGGCGTGGAAGACCTTACCGGCCATGCCGAGGTCACCTTCTTCCCCCGCGCCTATGCCGAGGCCCGCGAGCTGCTCAAGAGCGAACAGCCCCTTTGCCTGCGGGCCACGGTGGACAGTCAGGTGGACGAGAGCCGCGACAGCGACGAGGATGGCGAAGAGACCAGCCGCGAGGTCAAGCTGCTGGGCCAGAGCGTGACCCTGCTTTCCGAGGCCTGCGGCCAGAGCGATACGCCCATCTGCGTGCAGATACCGGCCCACCGCCTGGGCGAGGAGGACATCCTGGCCCTCAAGGCCATCCTAGAGGCCCATCCCGGCAATGTGGAGGCCGAAGCCATGGTCCTGCTGGACGGCGTGCGCTGCCACCTTACGCTGGGGCCGCAGTTCCGCGTCAGCCCCGGCCCCGAACTGGACAGGGCCCTGGCCGCCTGGGCCGGATAAAAAACGTTTTCCGGGGGGAAGGAACCCCCTTTAGCTGGCGCCCAAAGGGGGTTCCTTCCCCCCGGGCCCCCCATCCTCCCCCAAATGCGCTTTATCCGGCCAGGATATGCGACGGCCAGGGAGGACAGGCCACAGACCTTCCCGAAACGGTATCCCTCCGGGAAAGGATCACGAATGAACCCTGGCTGGCCAGAACAGCCAAAGGAAAGGATATGTCCAAGAAGATCTGGCGCCTTACGGTGCGTGACGAGATTTCCGCAGGCCATGCCCTGCGCCATTACGAAGGCAAGTGCGAACGTCTGCACGGTCACAATTTCGCCGTGGAGCTGACCGTGGAAGGCGACAAACTCACCGAAAATGTGGAGCTGCTGCTGGACTTCAAGGTCCTCAAACGCGCCCTCAAGGAAGAGCTGGCCGCCCTCGACCATCAGATCATCAACGAGGTGCCGCCCTTCGACCGCCTCAATCCCTCGTCGGAAAACATCTCCCGCCACATCTTCCAGAACGTGGCCCGCCGTCTGGCCGCCGATGAAAGCGCCTGTCATGTGCGCGTCCACAGCGTCAGCGTCAGCGAAAAGGGCGCGCAGACCGCCACCTATCTGGAACTGGACGACTAGTTTTGCCGGTCCGGCTGTCGTCGCCGGGCCTGTTATGGCGGGGGTGGCAAAAGTCCCTTTTGAAAAAGGGGGCCTTCCTCCCCCGCCCCCTCCTTCCCCCGAAAATGTTTCTTCCGGTCGCGCTGGACGGTCCCTGCCGCTGCCGTGCGGGGAAAGAAAGCGCTCCCAGGCGGAGATGCGTCAGGCGCAAGGCAAGGGACGTCTCAAGGCACCGGCAAGGCGACAGTGCAGACGAACAAGGCTTCTCGTTTCTCTGCCCTGCGCTTTCCCCGCCCTTCCCTGCGGACGATATGCGCCTTCCGCGCCGTACTTTTTCTGCCACAGAACGCAAAAAGCTCCCTGAAAAGGGAGCTTTTTTCATGCGCTGCCGCTTCCGGACAAAGCGCTCGCAACAAAACAGGGCTGGCGGGATGGAAGGGATTTTACCCGTCGCACGACGACCGCCACCCGCGTACCAGCGTCCCTGGCGTGGCCTCGCATCCGCCGATAACACGCGCTGGGGATGGAAGGGCTGGAAAAAGAGAAGCTCCTCCCGCGCCGGCAGCGACCGCATGGCCGCCGCAGCCATAGCCGTCGGGACGAAGGAAGCTGCGGGCAGCGACAGCCGGGATGAAGGGGCCTTATCCCGGATGTATCACTCAGTCCGTTTCTTTCCGGCGGGCCACGATGCCGCGCCGGGCCAGTTCGGCCACCACCTTTTCCGCAAAGACCGGCAGCATGGCCTCGGCCTCGGGCGAAAGGCCCACCTGCATGGTGCGCCAGTCAAAAGGCTGGAGGCCGAAGGCCAGGCATTGCGGACGGCACCCGGCCAGCTCGCAGACCTGCAGGGTCTGGAGCAGATCCGTCTGGTGCATGGAGCCCTGAAAGCTGAGGCTGCGGCTCAGATCCTCGTTTTCCAGCAGATAGACCGTGCCCGGCTCCTTGCCGCCCAGCACCACGTCCAGCACCACCAGCAGGTCGCACTCCTCCAGTTCGGACATGAGCAGAAGCCCCTGGGTGGCTCCTTCCTGCAAGCGCACGTTCTCCGGCCAGTAGTAGTTCTTTTCCAGATGGTTCACGGCGGCCACGCCGAAGCCTTCGTCACGCAGCAGGATATTGCCCACGCCCATGATCAGCACGCGGGGAGCGGCCACAGTCTCGCTCATGGAGCCTCCTTGGATGGCGGCCGTCCCGGCGGACGGCGCATGAAAAAAGGGGAAGGGCCCCTTGAGGACAGCCCTTCCCCCAGCGAACGGATACGGATTACAGGACCTTGAACTCGTGCACCTGATTGGTCTCGCCGTCGATGACATGCACGGCGCAGGCGATGCAGGGGTCGAAGGAATGGATGGTGCGCAGGATCTCCACAGGGCGCTTGGGATCGGCCACGGGCGTGCCCACCAGGGCCTGTTCGGCGGCGCTCAGCACATGCTTGGCATCCCGGGGCCCCAGGTTCCAGGTGGTGGGCACCACCAGCTGGAAGTTGCCGATCTTGCCGTCTTCGATGCGCAGCCAGTGCGACAGGCCGCCGCGCGGAGCATTGACGAAGCCCACGCCGCGCCCTTCCCTGGGCACGCTGCATTCCATGGCGATCTTCTTGTCGCCGCCGGCGATATTGGCCTCGTATTCGGCCAGCCACTTTTCCACCTGCTGGGCGATGACCAGGGTCTCGACGCCGCGGGCGGCGGTGCGGCCCAGGGTGGAGAACAGGGCTTCCGGCCCCACGCCCAGGGCGGACAGCACCTTGTCCACCGCGGGCTTCACGGCTTCATGGCCCTGGGCATAGGCCACCAGCATCTGGGCCAGCGGGCCGGTCTCCATGGCCAGGCCGTCATAGCGCGGCGCCTTGAGCCAGGAATAGCGGTCCGTATCGCCCATGCGGGTAAAGGCGGGCTTGGTCTCGCCGTCATAGGGGGCGCGGGCATCTTCGCCTTCGTACCAGCTGTGGCGCACATGCTCGGCGATCTTGCCGGCATCGAAGGGATGCACGGTATCCAGCTTGCCGTCCAGCAGCACGCCGGGCTTGAGCCAGCGTTTGGTGATGTCGCGCTCGCCGCCCACTTCGGGGAATTCACCAAAGGCCATGAAGTTGCGGCAACCGCAGCCCAGCGCGGCCCAGTCCTTGTAGGCACCGGCCACCAGCAGCAGGTCGGGGATGTAGACTTCTTCGATGAATTTGCGGGCCTGCAGGTACAGGTCGCGGAATTCCTTGATACGCTCGGGCGTCAGGGATTCGTAACAGGTCACGCCGCCGGGGATGAGGAACTGGGGATGCGGGTTCTTGGCGCCGAACACGGCCATGGCCTTGGCGGCGCTGACCTGCACGCGCAGGGCTTCCAGATAGTGGGCCGTGGCCACGAGGTTGGCTTCGGGATCCAGATAATAGGCCGGATGCCCGCCCAGGAAATAGGCGTTGGTGAAGGGCCCCAGCTGGCCGCTGTCCACAAAGGCCTTCAGGCGGGCCTGCACGGCCTTGAAGCCATCGGCCGTGGCCTTGCGGGGCGAGATGGACGAGGCCAGCGCCGCGGCCTTGGCCGGATCGGCCTTGAGGGCGGCGGTCACGTCCACGAAGTCCAGGGCGTGCAGGTGGTAGAAGTGCACCATGTGGTCGTGCATAAACAGCAGGCCCAGCACCAGATTGCGGATATAGGTGGCATTGGCGGGGTGGGTCAGGCCCATGGCGCCTTCCAGGGCGCGGGTGGAGGCCAGGGCGTGGGTGTAGGTACACACGCCGCAGGTGCGCTGGGTGAAGTGCTGGGCATCGCGGGGGTCGCGTCCCTTGAGGATCACTTCCAGACCGCGATACAGGGTGCCGCAGCTGCGGGCATCCTTGATGCGGCCGTTTTCCACTTCCACCTCGATGCGCAGGTGGCCTTCGATACGGGTCAGCGGGTCAACGACAATGGGGCCGGAGAAATTGCTCTGGGGCGTTTTCATAACTTGGCTCATGCTGGCAGCTCCCTAGTTCTGGTAAAAAGGCGACAGGTCATCCCAGAAATTGGGCTCGCTGCAACCGATGCAGGGATGTCCGGCCCGCACGGGCCAGTTGGTCTCGTTGAACAGGGCCTTGGGGCAGTTGTTGTAGGTGCTGGGGCCCTTGCAGCCCAGATCGTACAGACACCAGCCCTTGCGCGCTTCCTCGGAATCGAAGGAGGGCGCGAACTCGCCCGCCTCGAAATGGACGCGGCGCTCGCACAGATCGTGTACAGACTGGCCGTAGAACATGAGCGGACGGCCCAGATCGTCGAGCTTGATCTCCTTGTTCTGCAAAAAGGCCACCAGCGTGCCCACCAGGTTCAGGGGATTGGGCGGACAGCCCGGGATATTGATGGCCTTCACGTCCATGCCCAGCCTGGCGAAGCAGTCATTGACGCCCACGGAGCCGGTGGGATTGGGCTTGGCGGCCTGCACGCCGCCGTAAGCGGCACAGGTGCCCATGGTGACCACGGCCTTGGCCTTGGGCAGCACGCGCTTGCACAGGTCCAGCATGGTGTGGCCGCCCACATAGCCGTACTTGCCGTCCATGGCCGTGGGGATGGCGCCTTCCACCACGCAGATGAAGCCTTCAGGATTGCTGATGGCCTGATCCAGCGCGGCCTCGGCGGCTTCGCCCGCGGCGGCCATGATGGTTTCGTGATAATCCAGGGAGATGGTGTCCAGGATCAGGGTGTCGAGGAAGGGTTTGCAGGTGCGCAGCAGGGCCTCGGAACAGCCCGTACATTCAGCGCAGTGCAGATAGACCACGGAGGCGCGGCGATTGGTCAGCGCCGCGGCCACTTCCGTAGCCATGCTGGGCCCAAGGCCCATGGTCACGGCCACGGCCGTGCAGAATTTCAAAAAATCACGACGGCTGACGCCCTGTTGCGCCAGACGTTCCTCCCCACCTTTTTTGCCCAGACCAACGGCAATACGCATACGTGCCTCCTGTCTGCAGGATGAGATAAACGGGAATGATGAAGACCGCACAAGATGAAATGGAAGGCTCCAGCCACGGAGCCTTCCCCCGACTGCCGTCCACTGCATGAGGTGCATGCCACAGCAAAGGACGACCAAGGCCATGCATGGTCGAATGGGGAGTATGCGGCGAGGGGAAGGAATGGGAGGGATTATGCGTGGGCATGCCATCCATTGCCCGCGCCGCAGCCGGAAATGACGCGAACCCGCGTCTTCAGCCGGCTACTTCACAAACGGACAATGAACATGATGCCTCCTTGCGGCGGAGAATTCCGCCATTGGCAGCCATCCTACCCTGCCACCGTCATCTGGTCAACCACCCCACCGCTTTTCCGGCAGTGGGCAGGGCCTCCCCGACCGCATGACCGCTTGCCGGGGCTGGAAAAAATTTTTCTTTTTCCCCGGCTCCGGCAACGTTTCCGGCCTGCCCTGCCCGTCCCCAAAGCAGGCCGGGAAAGCTGCGGCCAACAAACACGTCAGAAAAGCTTGCACGCCACTTGCGGGACGTCCTCCCCTGCCGCCCCCCATCAGGCAACATCAGCCAGTCATGCCGCCCAAACGCGTGGCATCCCGCCGGTGCCGCTCCCCTCTCGACCCTGCCTGCCGCATCTGGCATACTGGCACCACCGGCATGATGCCGGAACGAAACCGTCAGGAGGATATGAATGAAAACCCTGGATTGTCGGGGCCTTGCCTGCCCCCAGCCTGTGATGCGCACCCGCGACGCCCTGGAACAGGGACGGCCGCAGGAGCTGCTCGTCCTGGTGGACAACGCTGCCGCCAGCGAGAACGTGAGCCGCTTTTTGCGCCGCAGCGGCTTTGAAGTCAGCGTCAACCAGCCCGAAAACGCCCTGTGGGAAGTGCACGGCCTGAGCAGCGCCACACAGGTGGAAGCCCCGGAACAGGCCCCGGCCGCCGCTCCTGCAGCGGATACGGAAAGCCGCAAGACCCTGGTCCTCATCACTACCGATACCCTGGGCCGCGGCGATGACGAACTGGGCGCCCGCCTGATGGAAAACTTCCTGGCCAGCCTGCCCGAACTGGGGGCCTCCCTGTGGCGCATCGTGCTGCTCAACGGCGGCGTCAAGCTGGCGGCCACGGAGGGCAAGTGCCTGGATACCCTGAAGCAGCTGGAAAGCAACGGCGTCAGCATCCTTGTCTGCGGGACCTGCCTGAACTTCTTCAACCTGCTGGAAGCCAAGCAGGTAGGCGAGACCACCAACATGATGGACGTGGTGACCAGCCTTTCCCTGGCCGACAAGGTCATCCGGCCCTGACCGCAACGCCTGCGGGCCGTGCGGGAAAGCACCTTTCCCTGCCCGCGCATGAGGCATAAAAAAAGAGGGACGCTCCACAGCGTTCCTCTTTTTTTACGTCTTGGCCCCTGCAACAGGGCAGGCCATCTGAAAATTTCCCGGCCTCACCAGTATCTTCCCTCATGGGACGGGCCCTTTCTTCTTCCCGCATATCCGCCGGTCCCGGCCGCGTATCCCCTGCCGCAGACCGCAGCCAGCGAAGCGGCACTTCCCCTCAAAGCCTTCCCCCCTGAAGTCCCTGTACTCCGGTCAGGAGACGATAGCCCTCCCTGTGATCCAACGCCGGGGACCTGCGGCCAGACCAGAACAAAAGTTTTCGGAGGATGGAGGGGGTACGGGGGAGGAAGGGCCCCTTTTCCAAAAGGGTCTCTTCCT
>ENA-OROD01002944-OROD01002944.1-human-gut-metagenome-genome-assembly--contig:-NODE-2944-length-11803-cov-2.186925_pt1 | contig 11803 bp, 11 predicted proteins | sample MGYA00242123_ERZ509038 | MGnify/ENA primary metagenome ERZ509038 (study PRJEB26280, sample SAMEA2338719) | human gut metagenome | biome: human gut; feature: human-associated habitat; material: faeces... | reverse complement strand
AATTTTCATGATATACCATTCTTTGCTTGTGATCATCTGTCTCATCCTCTCTTTGTTTTGGTTTACATTGTAGACCCATCGTATCACAACAGGTTTACAATGTCAACTTATTTTCCCAAAAAAATATTGAAACAGAGTTCCCAGGCATTTTCCGGCCGCAATAAATCCGATCAGCAGTATCGCTGCCGCAAAAGCACAGACTGCAAGAATCATCCACTTTTTCTTATTATTTTTTCTGTCCTGCTTTGCATTTTCCTTTCCGGTCTCCTGCATCACTCTGTATCCTCCCCGGCTGACACTTCATTGTAAAATGTATTCAGGATCAGCTCATAAAGTGCCTGATCGTCCACATACATCTCATCATACACGGTTCCTCTTTGGGCATCTGCCTGCAAGGTAACAATATCGTCTTCACTAAATGACATTGATAATCCTTTTGTTGCAAGATAAACAGCATCATTCAGATCAATATCGGTCACCATCTTACCGGAAAGCTCATGATACAATCTTGCCGGCAGCCCCATATCTGATTTCATCTTTTCAATCGCAGTCTGTGCAAAATTCAGCAGATAGGTCTTCTGACGTGCCATTCGCAGATTATTGCTGAAATCAATCGCTGTATCTCTGGATCTGACAAAACTTAAAGCCTGTTTTCCATTCAACGTCACTGTACTGCCCGCACTGAATTGATTTGGCATCATCTGTGCAAGATCCTCCGGAATCGTCACGGTGACTCCGCCAACTGCATCATTCAACTGCTCAACAGCTTCCATATTCAATGCCACATATGAATTAATAGGGATTCCATAAAAGAGATTGGAAACTGCATCAACCATATACTGACAACTCGTCTCTTTTCCATCTCCGAATGCATAGGCAAGTCCAAGATGATTTTCTGCATCTCCCACATAATTTCCCTTATAATCAAATGTCTTGATCGGTGTCATCGTATCTCTCGACATACCAATAATCCGCACCTTGTTCTTACTTTCATCCATCACCAGAAGGAAAATGGAATCTGCCTGTCCACTTTCACCGGAAATTCCTTCAATCTGCTGAATTTCTTCACTGTTCTGATCGATTCCCATCACAAGGATCGTAATCACATTTTCATTGTACTGATAAGCTTTCCCATTATACCAGATCAGTCCTGAATCATCGGTCTGTATCCGGTTCTCCACCTCACTGATATTATCCTTTGCATTGAGCTTACCACTGACACGCAGGACATGATAAACTCCAAAAGCACAAATTCCTGCAAGTAGAATCAGTGCAAGCAGGATCATGATTCCACGGATGATATAACGAACCGGCTTATTCTTCTTTGCAAGCAGCCGCCATAATACTACAGATGCCGCTCCAATCAACGTCCAGGGAATATTCAGTAGAAAATGCCTGATATCAAACATTCCTTCCAACAATACCATCTGTACGGTCTGCGTACACAGACTCAGCATCACCGCCGCTCCGGCTGCTTTAAAAATCATCTTTTTCCCAATACACTGCCATGCAAAAAGGATTCCGACCGGCAGGAACAAAAATCCATAAAAAGAATTACAGATGAGAACCGTTCCACTATACAAAACAATCACGCACCATGCACAGACTCTTCTGACCAGAATCTTCCTTCTTTCCGTAATCTTCAATCTTGAAATCACCATTCCATAAAATGCCAGTAAAACGATGCTCAAAATCCCGGCAATCCCATATCCTTCAAACGGAATATGAGCATATGCCTCCGATAACGGCTCAAGGAATTTCCCTATACTGCTCACTTCATTCATTTATCTACTCCCTCGTACTTCCTGAAAACCGAGGCTCTTCGCCAGATACTTTTACAATGTATCTTCGGTATTCATCGTTTCTTCATCCAGTTCTGCATATTTTCTGTATTTCTGATATTTACCATATCTTCCATAGCCATATCCGCTCTGAGAAATATATCCGCCCGTATCACGGTTGATCACATAACCAATCAGCTTCTCTTTTTCTTCAAAAGAATTCATTCCCACCCGGATCTCTTTTGCATCTGCCTTATCAACTCTTACTACATACAAAACTTTATCTGCATAGGATGACAGGATCATCGCATCCGAAAATACATAAGAAGGAGCCGCATCCATCAGGATCACATCATATTCTTTTCTTAATTTTTCCAACAGACTGTTCATTTTTTCCTCATCGATCAGTCCTGAAACCTTTCCCTTTTTCTGACCTGCACGGAAAAATGTTACCCCGTCCTTCACGACCTGAATCTCCTCCGGCGTACTTTCACCTCTGAAATATTCTGTCAATCCTGGTCCTTCCGGGAGCTTCATCAGTTCACTTACGGACGGTTTTCTCAGATCACCGTCAAGCAATGCAACTTTCATCCCTTCCTGTGCAAATGCAAGTGCCATATTCACAGAAGTCATTGTCTTTCCTTCTGCAGGGATCGTACTCGTAATCAGCAGGACCTTATCACCTGTACGTCTCATGATCTGCTGCAATCTTGACTGGATCATCAGAATTGACTGCTTAAATCCCCAGTCAATTCTCTTATTTGTGATCAAAAGCTTTAATTTTTTATTATTAGAACGCTTCTTCGGTACAACTTCCGGAATGCAATTGACACATCTCGCAGAAGTGATCCGCTTCATATCACTCTCTTTTCGTACTGTCCTTACACTAAGAAGATACACGGTAGCCAATGCAAAGCATACCACCAGTCCCGCCAGAAATCCTTTTGCAAAAATTGCTGCCAGCGAATTGACATTTACAGGTCTGCCGGAAGATGCCGTCTTATCTACAATCTGCAGTTCCACCGTTCCGGTTGTCTTAGAGACCCATTTCGGATAAACTTTCTGAAATGCCTCAAGCAGCGGATTTACACTTTCATAATCATTCGTTGATATTGTTACAGAAAAGAAATTGGATTCATCCGTATTGCTTGAAACAATTGAAAATCCTCCAGATACTTCCCCATCCACCGCTGAAAGAAGATCCTTTTTAAACTCATCATTCGCAGTCAGTACCGGTATACTCTTGCTCAGCCGCTTCGCAACCGCGGAATTGACTGTCATATATTCGGTTCCTGATGCCGCATATGTAATCTTTGCAGAATAAACCGGTTCATAAGTAAATTCAAAATAAGATACAACAATTCCTGCCACGATCACAAAGATCAGCAAAAACTGCAGCCAGAACTTTTTCAGGCAGCTCAGGTAATCCTGCAGCCAGCTCACAAGATCTATCTTTTCCATCTCTTCTGCTTCTGTAATATTCCTTTGTTCCTCTGTCTGCATCTGCTTACTCCCCTGCATTTTCTATCTTTGCATTTTCATTATAATACTTCCTGTAACCATCCCGGTCTTTACTGGTATCACGTTCTCCCTTTGTCATGTTCAGTACACCGCCGATCACTGTCACACCATTTTCTTCCAACAGATCCACCGTATCATTGACAGCGACTGCATGCACCTCATCCTGACGCATGACCATCAACATCGCATCTGCTGTCTCTGATATGATCTCAGCATCACGGATCAGTTCCAATGGCGGAGTGTCCATAACAACATAATCAAACTGCTCTTTCAACTGATTGATCAGCGAAATAAACCGCTCTGATCCTAACAGACGATACGGCTTTGCGACCGCCTTTTTTTGCCAGATACAATCCATCGGATGTGCCTGCACTTCCGTCTGCTTCAGCACTTGATCCAGTTCACATTTTCCAAGCAGATATTCAGAAAACTGCTCTTTTGGATCTACCGTTGCATCAAAAATCTTTGCCAGGGACGGATGCCGCATATCACAGTCAACCAAAACTACTTTCTTTCCTCTTCGTGCAAGATTCAGGGCAATATTAGCTGTCACTGTACTCTTGCCATCATTTTCTTTAATACTTCCAACCATTAAAGTCTTATAACCTTCTGCCGACATCTCTGATCTGATCGATGTTACAATCCGGTCTACTGCTTCTTCATACACATGATCCGTATCCTGGTCTGAGATCAGCAGTGCTTTCTGCCCCGACTTCTTTTTTACATAATCCAAAGAACCGATCATCGGAATATCCAGCAGACGCTTTGCCTGCTCCATACTGTGAATCTTATCTGTAAAAATACATAAGCATACAGTTGCTCCAATGCCTCCTGCCAGCACCAGCAAAATCAAAAGCAACGAATATCTTAAAGTTGCTTTTTCTGTCTTCTGCACATTATTCGCTGAAATACTGCTCAATGGCTGCAATACATACCCTGATTCAAAATAATCCGAAAGCTCCGGATACTGCTGCAATGCTCCTTTCAGCAGTTTATAAGCACTCTCCGCATTCGTTCCCGACGCACTCATTCTGATAATATTTGTATCGGCAACAACTGACGCACTCAGGTTTCCCTTTACACGACTGCTACCGGAAGCTTTCATGATCTGATCTCTCATCGTATCACTGTTCAGAACATTCACACTTCTCTCAAGTGCATTCTCTATATTCGTCTCAGCAAGTTTTTCGCTCGTATTATCCCTCGGAATTACACACAGGTTCACACTCACTGTATAAGTATCCTTCAGGCTGTGATCCAGAATCACATAGGAAAACATTCCCGTCAAACACACACACATCAAAATAAAAACCGCATTTTTCTTAAGGGTTCTGAAAATATATCTCAGATCAATCTGTGAATCTAAACTCTGACTCTTATAACCTTCCTGAATCATATTTCCTCCCCTCACTCAACAACCACAATCAGTTTTGCGGTACAATCCAAACCGCTGGCCGGTGACGTATAAAGATAACTTACTGTATAAACTCCCGGTGTATAGATATCTACTCCTGACTCAACGTAGATCTGTGTAATTGAGATCTGATTATCCGGATCTGCCACATTCTCCGAAAATACAACCTGCTTTACCTTATCGTATTCTTTGATCTGAGTCAGATAACTATTAGGATCAAACTCAGATCCCGCCTGCAGATACACCAGATAGGAACTCAGATTGATCTGCGGACGTGCCGCATTTCCATCGTATACCTCCACCTGAATCGGAAGTGTTACTGTATCGCCTACACTGTTTGTCACACTCACTGTGCAATCATAAAATCCCTGCTGCGGCTTCTTATCAAGAACCGCTGTATCTCCACCGATCGAAATAAAAGGAGTAATATTCCCGTCAATACAATCTGTTGCTGAAAAATAGGACAAAAGATTAGTCTGCTTGCCCGCCGGAAACCTCAAAGCATCTGATAATTCAAATTTCGGTGATTCATAATCTGTATAATGAAGGGTCCGCGTCAGCTTTCCTAGATTACTGGAATGGTCGAACCCTACATAAGTAATATCAAAATCACCGCTTCCATCTTCTTTCTTTTTGATATTATCAATCATCACACTCCCAGATACATTGCCATCCTTTTTATCCACTGCAACCACACCGTTCTTGAGTTCCTCATCTGTTGCCTCGATTGATGCTGTCACTTCGGCCTTTTCTGCACTTAATACCGGCGGGGTAGTATCCTTCTGGTATGCGGATATAAAGGCATAAGCCCCTCCACCAACCAGAGAAGCTGCACAGAGTGCCAATGCAACAATCTTACTTTCTTTCATCCTTTAACTCCTTCACTTTATCTTAACCGGATCGTCGGATTTCCTTTTAATATCCTGCTCGGATTTTCCGACAGCCACATTTTTATCTCCATGGAAGTATACCTCTGCTCCAGATAATGGATCAGCTCATCCATCTGAGGTGTCCGATGCAGACTGTCATGTGCATCCGACGCAATCACCTGTACAATCCCGTCATCCATCATCCGGATCGCCATCTCTCTGCATTTCTTTCCAAATTCCCCCAGAACACTTCCCTTATTCACCTGCAGCACACAACCTCTTTCTGCCAGATAATATGCCAGTTCCGGATCCTCCTGAATAAAGGTGTATCTTTCAGGGTGTGCCAATATGATATTATACTTCATTTGTTGTAAGTCCGCAACCATCCTGCAAACTCTTTCAGGCGATTCCCGAAAGTCAAATTCGATCATCAGATACCTTGTATGATTAATAAAAAGAAGCTCCCGATCCCGGATCAGTTGCATTGCCCTTTCGTTCATAAAAATCTCCATAGATGGGAAAATTTTTACCGGAATCTGCTGCCGATTCAACTCTTTCTGAAGCAAACGAAACTTTCTTACATACTCCTGTACCGTATAGTCATAATAATTTCCATGAGAAGAAGCTGCAATATAATTCACTCCGCCTGCTGCTGCCTGACGTGCCATCCGTATCGATTCTTCCATCGAACTGGCACCATCGTCCAGTCCTGGCAAAATATGCATATGCAGATCGACCATTTTCTTCCCCCTCTTCCCTTTATTTACCGAAACCTATTACTATTAACTATACCTAATCTCTAAAAGAGCTTCAATGAAATCTCACTTTCTATTATCTTAACCCCAATTTCTTCATCATGCCTTCAACATCACTCAATTCTTGTCCCTTCGCATTCGCCTTCAGTTCCTGCACACTCCGATTCCAGCGTCCATCTGCGATCATCTTAAAGAATCTCTTCGCCTCATAATACGGCTGAATATATTTTTTCCCCTCTAACGACGGATAGGCCCAACATAATTCTTCATACGGAAGCCATATTCTGCGTATGACACTTTTCAATTTCCCCTGATTCCGAACTTTCTGCACAATTGCCCAGTTTTCAACACTTCCATATACACCTCCGCCAGCCAGAATAAACCGTTCCACCTGATGCGTTAATTCTGTATGCTCTGCCTTTCCGAACCAGACTTCTGTCACCGATCTGACTGCATCTTCAAATTCTGCCAGTCCACAACGTTCCAGTTTTTCCTCTCTTTTTTTCTCCTTCTTATCTTTCACAGAATGATTCAAGATCCAGAGATCCAGGAAGAAACGGATTCCACAACCACCTGTCGTAAAATGCTGCTTCATATGCTCCAGATGAAATGCATAGAAATCTGCATCTGACATCCTGCACTCATATCCCGTCCTTTCTACATGCGTCCAAATATACTCCGGGGAAAATTCTACCGTCTGCCCATCTTTGATAAGATTTAAATGCAACTCCAGATGCACATGTTCATCTCTGTAGAAATTTGCATTTTTCTTATCTTTTGACTCATACAAAAATCCACATTCTTCTGTCAGAAATTTCTTTGCCTTTTCATAGTCCTCATCTCTGATCAAAATGTCAATATCACTGCTTGTCCTCATCCATGCTTCCGGATAAAAATCCCGGATCACCGCTCCTTTTAAAGGAAGGAAAAAAATCTTCTGCTGCTCAAAAACAGTTCGAATCTCTTCCAATGCCAACTCCTGACACGTATACCGATAGATTGCCAGATTTTCCCGCTGCCGAAATCTCTTCCGATACTTCTCTGATATGATATGGTTCTCACCCTTTCCAACTGCTGCTGAGATCAAATGTGCCATATCCTGAGCCAGACTTATCTGATAAAATTTTTCCTGCTCTGTCTCCGACATTGCAATCAGCGGAACATCTTCTCCACAGATCACATTTCGCAGACATTGCAGCAGATTTTGTACTGTCTTTTCCACTTTTCTATCCTCATTATTTCTGTAAACTCATCTTTGCATATGCTGCCAGAGTAAAACCGTCCGTAATTTTTCCATCCCGGATCCATTCGCCCAACTGCTCCCAATCCAATGCAATATGTCCTACTATTTCTTCTTCCTGTATCACCTGTGGAGCTTCATTCAACTCTGCCAGAAATACATCTGCCTTTGAACTCATTGCACCACTGTCCGGCACAATTTTTCCGAAACTTTTCCATTTTTCTGCTTGCACACCAAGTTCTTCCCATAATTCTTTTCCCGCATTCTCCTTTGCAGAAATTCCTTCTTCTCCAAAACCTCTTGGGAAACCGTACTGATATTCCCTGAGAGCATGACGATACTGCCGCAGTAAAATATACTTTCCATTATAATATGGAACGATAACAACCGCACCTCTCATAACGCGGTTCATCAGTCTTTCATATGCAAACAGACTTCCATTTTTTGCACGCACAACATCCACAACCATTAAATGGTAATGGCTCTCGTATACAATTCCGATTCTTCTGCCACTTTTTTGTGCAAATGCATACAGTTCCTTCGGGTCAAGTACCAGCGGAAGTTCCTCAGACTGGGCAAAAAGTTCCGGACACGTCCGACTTAATTCCAGATATTTTTCAATCGAATCCATTTCTGTTCCTTTTATTTCCATTCCCTTTCATCCCTATTTCTTACCAACTTCTTGTGAGCAGGTTTTCATTTTTTATTTCAGCCTTTTTCAACTTTCAGGCGTTCCCGACATTTTCTTACGATTTTCAGATCTGCCCACGTTCTTGTCAATTCCTCAATACTGTCTAAAATATCACAACTTGTCCACCAACGAGATATCATACCCGAAATCCCCGAACTCAGAATACCAAAAGCTATCACCTGCAAGACCGCCCATCCTATGGTCGCAGCCAATGAAAGCTCCTCTTCTACAGACACAATATCCTGTAGATAGTTCATTCCCAGCTCAATTCCTACAAAGATCACCACCCCAATTAGTGCATCTATGATATTTCTTTTTATTCCTTTATGTATACTTTTATCCCACTCTTTCAGCTCTTTCTCCATCCCCACTTCATAACAGCTTCCCGTCTGTAATTTTTCATTTTCAAGAGCCGGTTTCAGTTCCAACGTTTCCTGCACATTTTTCATCTGCAAAATCCGAATCGCACAACTCCAGTCCGGGAGTTTTCCTTGATAAAGTTCCCACGTTGTACTATCCTTTGCAGGAAAAACATGGCTCGGAGCAATCTCCTTCTCCCAGTAATCCTTCAATTTGCTTTTGAACCATTCACGGCAGGATTCTATATCTTTCGGATCATAATGCTTGGAAATTCCATAAATACTGTCTTCCATTGTAAGATTATAACATAGATCGAGCACCGCTTCTGCATATTCTGCCTTTTCTCCTTTCTCATTTTCGTGGAGATAAATATGCCAGGCACTCCGATATTCCTGACGATTCTGTAAACTCAAATCTTCCTCAACTCTTTTCAGAATTTCTACTGTATCCTGATCAGTAAGCGGATATGCAATTTCATGAAGATATTCTGTCAGTTTCTTTTGCTTTACCTTTTTAGGTGGATTCAATGAAAATGCATTGACACTCAATGCCAGCAACGTCTTCACATAGCGGATCAAATATTCTATCTTTTCTTCACTATAATTTTCTTCATTATTATAACCAGATAATTCCCTCAGACACTCCGGGTCACTATAACGCAATGCTTTCAACAACTGTCTCAGCATCACAGCATCATCATGTGCAACGGGAACCCCTGAGTAAATAAATGCACTCTTTTCAGACTCGGTTTTCTCTGCCTTCGTCAGAAATTCTTCTATCTTTCCCTGAAAATATTGCGACGGAGTACGCAACGTCCCATACTGCGAAATTCGGATCACCCCCATCTGACATAACTCAAAAAATGGTTCAAATGTATTTTCATTTTCAATCGCAGCAAGAAATGCACGAGAATCCGCTAACTGATTCATGGTCAGGATCACCTGGTTCCCATTCAGTATAATTTCCCGGAACATCTGTTCCTGTGCATATTGAATCTCTTCTTTTGAATTTCTTACAGAATCCAGTTCATATAAATAGACACTCTTATTCATTTCAGTTCCACCTCTACAATTTCAGGAATATTATTAAATCGTGGAATTACTTCTGTATTACTTCCTAATCCTCTCGACAAAATCACCTGCGTATGCCCTTTCTCATAGACACCTGATAATCTTCCCGGGAAATACCCCATATCCGGTGCGTAAAGACCTCCAACAAAAGGAAGGATTGCCTGTCCACCATGCACATGCCCCGTAAAAATCAGATCAAGATCAAAAGTTGCCGCAGTATCGTAATACATCCACGTATTTGGAATATGGGACAACAGGATTTTATATCGCTCTGTATCTTCCATTTCCTTTAAAAACTCTGCCTGTTCTTTTGCATTACCCCATTCATGTACTTCATAATCTTCCGGTATATACACCGTATACAGTCCACCAATCCTGAATTTTTGTCCTTTGACAGTCACATCGACAAATTTTTCTTCTAACACCTTTGCCCCGGCTTTCTCCAACTTTTCTGTAAGATCAATTCCCGTACGCTTTTCATATTCTATCTCATGGTTTCCCAAGGAAAAATAGATTGGTGCAATCTCCCGTAATTTTTTTATCAAATCTAACATCGGACTAATCTCATTTTCATCCGAATTAATCAGATCTCCCGTGATAAAGATCAGATCCGGTTCACACTCCTTTAGTTTCTTTAACAGTCGTTGGTTTTCTTTTCCAAACTCTGCATTATGAATATCTGAAAGCTGTACCAGCTTCACTGATTCCTGAATTTTCTCGTTTTCAAACTCATAATCTGAAACCTCAAGGGAGTAATAAGACGGTATGATCCCTGCTCCCAGGGCAAAGATCACCAAAGCAAAAACTCCCAGAAAAATTCTCTTAATTACCTTTTTCATATCGCTCCTCAATATTAAAATGATGTTGGTGAATATTCCTGATACTCTCCATTGATAATCTTTTCCCACCAATCACGATGCTCCAGATACCATCGGATCGTCTTCTTAATACCATCTTCAAATTTTGTCTCCGGCAGCCAGCCAAGTTCATTATAGATCTTTGTCGGGTCGATCGCATATCGCATATCATGACCTTTGCGGTCTGCAACATAAGTGATCAGGCTTTCCGGTTTGCCAAGCTCTTTGCAGATCATCTTTACAATGTCAATATTCCGCATCTCATTGTGACCGCCAACATTATAAACCTCTCCCACTCTGCCTTTGTGAATGATCAGGTCTATTGCCCTGCAATGATCTTCTACATACAGCCAGTCTCTCACATTCAGACCTTCTCCATAAACCGGAAGTGGTTTATCTGCCAGTGCATTTGCAATCATAAGCGGAATCAATTTCTCCGGGAAGTGATATGGGCCATAGTTATTGGAACAACGGCTGATCGTCACAGGCAGTCCATAGGTTCTGTAATATGCCAGCACCAGAAGATCAGCCGCAGCTTTTGAAGCAGAGTACGGATTTGACGGGCTCAGCGGCGCATTTTCTGCGCAACAACCACCTTTGTCAGCTGCTGTATCACCATAAACCTCATCGGTAGATATCTGATGAAAATGCGGCGTATTATGTTTAATACATACATCTGCCAGCACCTGAGTGCCGATTGTGTTTGTATATGTAAATAACGCCGGCGAAATTATGGAGCGGTCTACATGGCTCTCAGCAGCAAAATTTACAACCGTATCGGGCTTTTCTTCGCAAAACACCTTGTCTACCGCTGCAGTATCGGTGATATCCGCTTTGACAAATCTGAACCTTGGCGAATCCATTAGCGGTTTCAACGTATTAATGTTTCCTGCATAGGTAAGGCTGTCAAGGCAGACAATGCGGTAATCCGGATACTTTTTCATCATATAGAATACAAAATTACTTCCGATAAAGCCCGCTCCGCCTGTAACAAGTATTGTCATTTCAGTTCCGCCTTTCACAAATTATGTTAAAAACAGTATAGCACATTATCATACCTATGACAATAAAAATTTGCGGCAGTCGCCCGTGGGGAAACCGCCGCACTCTGATTTATCCGCCAAATTCGTTTTTAACACTGTCAAGCGCCGCTATTATAACCTTATCCATATCATAATACTTGTACTGCCCCAGCCTGCCGCCGAAAATAACGTCCTTGCGTGTATCTGCGAGCGTCTTGTATTT
>ENA-OROD01002938-OROD01002938.1-human-gut-metagenome-genome-assembly--contig:-NODE-2938-length-11824-cov-8.306483_pt1 | contig 11824 bp, 9 predicted proteins | sample MGYA00242123_ERZ509038 | MGnify/ENA primary metagenome ERZ509038 (study PRJEB26280, sample SAMEA2338719) | human gut metagenome | biome: human gut; feature: human-associated habitat; material: faeces... | reverse complement strand
TCACTACCGCGCCGCCGCTTCGCTACCCTAAAAGGGGCAGCGCTTCGCGGCAAAGATTCGTCCTTGGCGCCCCTTCTAGGGGAGCTGTCGCGAAGCGACTGAGGGGTCGCCAGGGTTGTGAGATGAGCAGAGTTAAAAAGACAGAGCGCACTGAATCAACATCGTAGGGGACGGCCGCTGTGCCGTCCCGTTTCATACCCCTCCCCTTCCGACATATTAAGAAATATTATGATGACATCCGCGGGTTTCTCTGCTAAAATTGCACCATACCGAATGGAGGTCTCATTATGAAAAATACATTCAAAAAGATATTTATAATTCTCACATCCGTGTTCCTCATCCTCTGCGTCACGGCCTGCGGGGCATTGAAGCAGCCCACGCAGAGTCAGCCCACTGCCCCCGCGCAGGGCGAACCCGAACCGTCCGCCGCACCCAGCGTGGTCATAACCGTCTACACCGGCGACGAGACCGCCGAGCACTTCCTGACGCAGGAAGTCGCCGCCGCGGCACTCGACGAAAACAGCGTGTTCGCAGCTCTCAAATCTGCCGGCGTCATGCCCGACGACGTTGAGCTGCTCGACTTCGCGCAGAACGGCGGAGCGCTGACGATCGACCTCAGCGACGCCTACGCCAGCTACATCCAGTCCCTCGGCACCAGCGGCGAATACATCGCCGTCGGCTGCCTCGTCAACACCTACCTGACCGCCTTCGGCGCGGACACCGTGAGCATCACCGTCAACGGCGCGCCGCTTGAGAGCGGCCACAACGTGTATGACATGCCACTCGAATTCTATACCGACAGCACAAATTCCTGACATCCTCCGCCATAATCCCCCGCTGCGCCGCGCCCTGCGCGGTGCAGCTTTTATTTACATAATCATGTTAACGTAATCTTATTTACATAAATTGTTCCTTCGCCGTTTCCTGCATAAAGATGTTGACAAGACGCGGATAACTGATATAATATCTCCTGTTTGTTTTTTGAAAACAGACGCTCCAAAAATATAAAAGGGAGAAAAGATCAATGGAGAAATTGTTCAAGCTCAAGGAAAACGGCAGCTCTGTCCGTACAGAGCTTGTGGCCGGACTCACCACCTTTATGACGATGGCCTACATCATCGCGCTCAACCCCAACCTGCTCACCGGCTTCGGCTCGCAGGGCGGCCCGCAGCTCTGGAACGGCGTGTTCCTCGCCACCTGCATCGCTTCCGCAATCGGCATGTTCGTCATGGCTTTCGCCGCGAACAAGCCCTTCGCAATGGCTCCCGGCATGGGACTCAACAGCTTCTTCGCCGTCGTTGTGGCAAACATCGTTTCCATCACCGGCATGGGCTACCTCGAATCCTTCCAGGCCGCGCTCTGCATCATCCTCATTGAAGGCGTCGTATTCGTCATTCTCTCCGTTCTCAATATCCGCGACAAGATCGTCAACGCTATCCCCCTCGGCATCCGTCTCGGCATCGCCCCGGCCATCGGCCTGATGCTGCTGAACATCGGCGTCGGCTCCAACGCCGGCATCTACTCAGAGACCGGCGGCCCGTTCTACGTCATGCGCGACTTCTTCGGCGCGCTCACTCCGAGCCTCGCCCAGTCCAACATGGGCAGCGGTTACAGCGCCATGGTGCTGACCGTTGTGACTATGTTCGTCGGCCTGTTCATCATCGTCATCCTCGCGCACCACAAGGTCAAGGGCGCCGTCCTGCTGGGTATGCTCGCAGCCTCCTGCATCTACTGGGCAGGCGAGGCGATCTTCCTCGGTGTCAATCCCTTCGCAAGCCTCGCAACCGCTTCTTTCCTCCCCGCTTTCGGCGACATGGCAGAGACCACCCTCTTCAAGTTCAGCTTCGCAGGTCTGGCCAAGGTCGGCTGGTTCACCGTGACCACTCTCGTCATCACCTTCTGCATGATTGACATGTTCGACACCATCGGCACTCTCGTCGGCACCGCGTCCCGTGCGGGCATGGTCGATGAGGACGGTAATATGCCTCAGATGAAGGAAGCCCTTCTGGCCGACGCCGTCGGCACCGTCGCCGGCGCTCTGACCGGCACCTCCACCGTCACCACCTTCGTCGAGTCCGCTTCCGGCGTCGAGGCTGGCGGCCGCACCGGCCTGACCGCGCTGACCACCGGCGTGCTGTTCCTTGCCTGCATGTTCATTGCGCCCATCGCCGCGATCATCCCCGCCGCCGCGACTTCCTCCGCGCTGATCTACGTCGGCCTGCTGATGCTCGGCGGTCTGAAGAAGATCGACTTCGACGATATGTCCCAGGGTCTGCCCGCCGCGATCATGCTCATCTGCATGCCCATCTCTGGCTCCATCGGCCACGGCATCGGCCTCGGCCTCATTTCCTACACCGTCATCAAGATATTCACCGGCAAGGCCAAGGACGTCTCGGCGCTGACCTACGTCATCTCCGTGCTGTTCCTCATCAAGTTCTTCCTCGTCGCGTGAGGCTATAAACATTAAAAAGCACTGCCTAGGCAGTGCTTTTTTCGTCTTCGGGGGCAAATCCCATTGCGCCTTATTATCAATTCTGGTTCATTCCAAACGGCTCGTATGTCAGCAGCTTTTTCTTCCAAAGTGTTTCCGCATCAATAATCTGGTTGTCAGGCAGCGCCTTAGATAATATCTGCAATACCGAAAACTGCAAATCATGGCAGCTATGCTTTTCGGACTTCAAATGGCTTATCATGCCCTTATTGTTTCCATGTCCTCCAGTTGCCACATAAACAGACCAACGTCCAAACAGGCCGTCATAGCCGTAGGTTGACCCGACATATCGGTCTCCGCTCTTCGTATCAACTATCAGATATACCGCATTTACGGCAGACATGGCCGTCTGCCACAGCTCATAATCCGTATCGTTCTCAACAACTTCTTTCAGCTCATCGAACGACAGGATCAAATTCTCAAAGCCGACAAATGCTTTTTGATTTTTCGACTCTATTGCAACAATCGGCTTTTCCGTCGTAGCCTTTTGATGCCACATTCTCGCCGACGCGCCCCAATCAATGACCAGTTTTCCCTCGTATTCCTTCAACAAATCTATATATTCAAGGTCAAAGAATGCCTTTTCACCATTATATTCTTTCGCTTCGCAATCAGGCAATCCGGCGGGGCACACATCCGGTGTATCTGGCACGACCCCATTTACACGATAACAGGAATGCAGTCTTGCGTATGTACCTCCATCGCTGATAAAAGTAACCCAGTATGTATAGTCCTTGCTGAAGCCCTCTTTCTGATGCTGTGTGTACTCGTGAGCCATTCCGGCTTTATAGCACGCTCTGAAACGTTCGTCGGATAATGCGTGCCTTATCAGCTTCACTTCCTTTGGCTCAAGTCCAACTTTCTTCAAAACATCCGAAAAGTTCAGAATTGCCACACTCATTCACTCCTTCCGCATTATATTTCTTGGCTGACGACTATATTTATATTCCGCTCAGGGTGCCGAGCTGGTAGAACGCGACGGCGGAGGCCGCGGCGACGTTCAGGCTGTCGACCCCGTGCGACATCGGGATCTTGACGGTATAGTCACAGGCTGCGATGGTCTCCGACGCCAGCCCGTCGCCCTCGGTTCCGAGCACGACCGCAAGCTTTTCGACCTCGCGCAGGCGCGGGTCCGCGATGCTGAGTGAATCGTCGCGCAGCGCCATGGCGGCAGTATTGAAGCCGTAGGAATGCAGCACGTCCTGCCAGTCGGTGTCCTCCGGCAGGTACGTCCACGGCACCTGAAACACCGTCCCCATACTGACACGCGCGGCGCGGCGATACAGCGGATCACTGCCCGCGGCGGTGAGCAGCACGGCGTCCATGCCGAGCGCTGCGGCGGAGCGGAAAATCGCACCGATATTGGTCGGGTTCATCACGTTCTCCAGCACGGCCACGCGCCGCGACGCGGCGCACAGCTCCGAAAGCGCCGGCAGCGCCGGACGCAGCATACAGCAGAGCATGCCGCGCGTCAGATGGAAGCCGGTGAGCTGCGTCAGCACCTCAAGCGGCGCGGTGTACACCGGTACATCATCTGCACAGCGCGCAAGAATTTCGTGCCCCCTGCCCTCGATGTGCTTTGGCTCCATCAGGAACGACAGCGGCACGCAGCCCGCGTCCATCGCGCGACCGATGACCAGCGGGCTTTCCGCGACGAACATAGCGTTTTTCGGGTCGGCGCGGTTGAGGAGCTGATTCTCCGTCAGGCGCGCGTACACGTCAAGCTCCGGGGCGGAAAAGTCTGAAATTTCAATGATTTTTGCCATGTGCTCCCCTTCCTCACTCGATGTCCAGCCAGTCAAGAACCGCCGTCACGGCGCGGACAGGCCAGCGCGGATCGCGCGTGTAGTCAAGGTCGACGTCGCGCGCAGAGCGGTGCTGAAGGTGCAGCCGGAACGCGATGTTATGGAAGCGCCACTCGGCGGCAAGATTCTCGAAGCTGCGCTCCGTCGCGCCGGTGTGCGCCAGAATGGCGCATATAAGGTGTCGGTCGCGCCACGATTTGACCATGTAGGAATAGGTTATTTTGAACGCGTCCTCGCCGAAGCTTAGGCGGCACAGCGGCGACCACGGCTCAAGAATGCCGTTGACGAGCGCGACGGCCTCATCCTCGGTGTAAAAATCCTCGACCTGCTCCTCGATCTCCTGAAGCTTGGCCGTTTTCTCTTCTTTTGTCATCATGTCCCCCAGTTATTGTTTTTTCCATTTAATTTTATCACGCCGTTCACGAATTGCAAGAGTAATATTATGTTAACTTGAAGATTTAAGAAACGGGGCGGATGATGATAATGGCGGAACGGCACAGAGGCCGTCCCCTACAGGATAGGATATAGTGCGTTTTGTCTTTTGCCTAATGGCACTCTCTAACAGCTGGCGACCCCTCAGTCGGCTTACGCCGACAGCTCCCCTAAGAGGGGCGCCAATGGCACAGAGCAACAATGCTGCACCAGACTAAAGCCTTTGCCGCGAAGCGCTGTCCGTTCTAGGGTGGCGAAGCGGCGACGCCGAAGGGGTCGCCAGACACGGTATATTGCCAATAGATAGAAGAAAGGACTATGTCAAGACTATTCCCCTATACAAAACACCCCCAGATTTTCATCTGGGGGTTTTCAAGGCGTCGACAAAGTTCGACGCCTTGAAAACTTATTCAGGAGTATTCAAAAACACTCCTGAATAAGGATGTATTGAACACAGAAAGGGGACTCCCGTCCCCTCTCTGCACTCTCCCCATGCAATTCTATACATCGCCGACAGCTTTGTCTACAGGCTGAACACCCCCAGATTTTCATCTGGGGGTGTTCCGTATTATTGCTTATTCGGTGCTTCGCCTACCGCGGATCACTCTTCTCTCTTGCGGCGGAGCAGGATGACACCTGCGCCGATGCAAGCGATGGAAGCGAACATTGCGGCTGCGTACAGAGCGATATTGCTGCTGTCGCCGGTAGCGACAACGGGCTTATACTCAGTCCAGACGCAGGTGTAGGTGGAGTCGCCCTCGACGAGGTAGACCGTCTCGGAATCTACGCGCTTGCCGTCCTTATCGTACCACACGAGGATGTGATCCTTGCGGGTTGCGTACGGGAACTGGCCGACCTTCTCGCCATAGACAACAGTCTTGGAGGTGAAGTTGAGCTTTACGTCTTCCTTGAAATCGGGGTCTTCCTTGATCTTGAAGGTGAGCTTGTACTCCTTGCCCTTCCACTGAGCGTACAGAGTGACAGACTCTCCGCCGTTGCCGTTATCGGCAAAGGTCAGCTCATCGCCGCTCTTGTAGCTGTCGCCGGTGCCGTCGGCCTTGGTGTTCCAGCCGAGGAAGTCGTAGCCCTTGCGGGTGATTTCCTTGTCGGCGTCGACGGTGATAGCGCTCTCGATGGTCTCAACGGTGGAATCCTTCTCGTCCGCGCCGTTGTAGTTGTAGGTGAGGGAGTTGTTGACCTTGTTGATGACGACCTTGACCTCGGCCTCGGTGGAAACGGCATCATTCTCAGTAATAACGCCGCTGTCCTGAGCATTGGTGACGGTGAGCTTGACGGTGTACACGCCGCTGTCGGCGACATTGCCGTCAAGAGTCAGGGTCTTGTCGTTCTTGCCTGCAAGAACCTCGCCATCCTTGTACCACTGGTATGCGTAACGCAGACCGGTGTACTCTTCAGTGCTCGCGGTGAGGACGATTTCCTCGCCGTCATAATCCTTGGTGATGTCCTCGGAAACGGTGACAGTCACGGGAGCGATGCTGCGCTTGAGGAAGATGCGGTGATTATCGGGCATGCCCACTTCGGTATCGGCCTTTATCTCGGTGCCTCTGACGGTATCGTCAACGATGAGGAACCAGCCGTCCTCGGTGTAGCCGTTGCGCGGGGAAGCGACGATAGCGTCGCCGTAGGGCTGACCCATGGTGACAGTGACGTCAGCGAGCTCGTCGCCGCCGTTGGAGTCACGGCTGAGGGTGTAGTCGTTTGCAGTCCACTGTGCAGTGTAGGTCACGTTCTCGGTCACGGTCTCCGCAACTTCGGGTGCCCAGCCTGAGAAGGTGTAGCCGGCGCGCTCAGGGGTGCGCGGGAATGCGGGGGTCTTGCTGCCGGCCTCGACGGTCGTGCTCTGGTCTGCGAACAGCTCTTCACCGTCAACACCATCGGTGTAGGTCACGGTGTAGAGGGCGTTCCACTGTGCGACATAGGTCACATTGCCGGTCACTGTCTCAGCAACTGTGGGAGCCCAGCCCTTGAACACGTAGCCTTCGCGCTCGGGAGTGCCGTCGAACGCGGGAGTAGCCTTGCCGAGTCTAACGGTGTAGCTCTGGTCGGCAAATACTTCGCCGTTGATGCCGTCAGTATAGGTGACGGTGTAATACTGAGAAACATACAGAAGCTTACCGGTTCTGGAGGTTTCGCCCTTTGCCCAAGAGCTGGACTGGATAGACCAGCCGGAACCATCCTGCTTGTAATCGGTCTTGCTGCCGGTGTACTTCAAGGTCCACTCAAAAGTAGCGGTAGTCAATTCTTCATCAATACGGTATGCAGGAGTGGGGTTGTTGTTTCTGGTGTTGAATTTGGTAACGTAGGGCGCAAAGTCAGTGATCTTGAGAGTGCACCAGAAGTCTCCATTTTCGTCCTTGGTGACAGGGGTGAATTCGTAGGTACCTTCCTTCAAGTCTCTGAAGTAATGTACATTGCTGGAAACGGTGTCTCTGGTGTTTTTCGGGTCAAAAGGAACAGTGGAGTTCTGAACGCAAATAGCGGTAGAGGACTTGGTGGATCTGGGCAGAGCGGCTATTGTCGGAGCCGCAGGAGCGGTCGCGCACCAGACATCAACAGTCTGCACACCGCCGTCAGGCAGCCACAGGCCAGTGGTTTCGGTGCCGGAAGCATTCTGACCAACTGCATCGGGATTCCAGATGAGCTTTATGGTTGCGGTGCGGACAGTATTGCCGTCGGCATCGGTGTGATAGTGGGTCTTGCCCCAAACCTTATTCGGAGCCTTCACGCCGGTGGAAAGCAGGGTCTGAACATTGGTTATATTCGCGCTTGCAGTCCAGACGCCGCGCTCCGCGTCGTAAGTTTTATCGTTATTATATTTGACGTAGTTGCCAAACCAGTTATAAGTCTGGTCAGCATGTGTATCATCAACGGTGCAGTGGAACTTGAACAGTTCCTTGGCACTATTGGCACCGGAGGGAACAACAGGCTCTGCGATTTCCCAGACTGCGGTGTAAGTCACGTCGCCGGTCACGGTATCAGCAACCGTGGTGTCCCAGCCGATGAAGTTGTAGTTCGTGCGGGTCGGGGTGCCATTGAATGCGGGGGTAGCTCCGTTGGGGGCTGCATAATAGGTCTGATCCGCAAACGCCTTACCGCCCACACCATCGGTGTACTTGACTATGTAATACTGGGAAACATACGCGACCTTACCGGTCTTGGCGGTCTCGCCGATAGTCTTATCATAGGAAGACGACTGCATGGACCAGCCGCTGCCGTCGGTCTTGAAGTCGGTCTTGCTTCCGGTGTACTTCATCTTATAGGTGAAGTTGGAAAGCGGCTTGTTGGGGTCAAGTCTAAAAGCGGGGTCAGCCTTGTTGGCAGTGTTGAACTCGTCAATATAGCTGGTCGGATCGATAATGAGGTCGCACCAGTAATCTCCGTTTTCGTCCTTTGTCACAGGTGTAAACTTGTAGGTACCTTCCTTAAGATACCTGAAGTAGGTTACCTTGCTGTAGCTCTTGGCATACTTCGGAATGTCATATGCGGAATCCTGAATACGAATTGCGACAGTACTGCCGGCAGACCTGGTAAAGGATCCAGCTATTGTCGGAGCCGCAGGAGCGGTCGCGCACCAGACATCAACAGTCTGCTCGCCGCCGTCAGGCAGCCACAGGCCAGTGGTTTCGGTGCCGGAAGCATTCTGGCCAGTAGCATTTGCATCCCAAACCAGCTTGATGGTCGCGGTGCGGACAGTATTGCCGTCGGCATCGGTGTGGTAATGGGTTTTACCCCAAACCTTATTCGGAGCCTTCACGCCGGTGGAAAGCAAGGTCTGAACATTGGTTATATTTGCAGTTGCAGTCCAGACGCCGCGGGCTGCATCATAAGCCATGTCATTATTGTACTTTACATAGCTGCCGAACCAGTTGTAGGTCTGATCGGCATGGGTGTCATCAGCAGTGCAATGGAACTTAAACAGTTCCTTGATGCTATTGCTGCCGGAGGGCACCGCAGGCTGTTCCAGAGTCTCAGCGTCGTTTTCCTCGACGGGCGCTTCTTCCTCCGAAACAGGTTTTTTTACGGTCGATTCTTCTACGACCGTTTCTTCCTGCATGGCTGGGGCCTCGTCAACGTCTGCATACGCCGCGGGTGCAAAGCTCACGACCATGCATATCAACAAAACCAAAGCCATTACACGGGAGAAACCTTTGTTTTTGCTCATAAAATCTACTCCATTCCTTTGGATTTTGGGGCATGTATACTTCTGCCCCAAGGTACAGGATATTTTACCATCACGCTATACCAGTGTCAAGCGGTGCGACCTGTCTTTTTATTATAATTTTTCTTAAGCTTTTCAATATATGGTATTCTGTGCAAGCGACAGTACTATATGTTGTGTTAATATTTGGAATTTGACCTAGTGTGTCAATTTTGCAGATTCTGTAACTGGTATATAATTTCCATAGGATTTTCTGGATGGTTAAGCGAGTAAGGGGCACATACAGCAGGAACAAAAACGCAGTGGCGGCTTCCTGCGTTTTTGGGACAAGTTCTTTCTTTTACCTACTGGCAGTAAACCAAGACTGGCGACCCCTCAGTCAGCCTTACGGCTGACAGCTCCCCTAATAGGGGCGCCAAGATAGTGCGCGACCACCCCATGCGGTGTGAACCGCATGGGGTGGTCATTACACTATTATATATTATATTACACAACACGCGCCGCGCATTATCCGCGGAGGTTCAGAAACCGCGGGATGACGCTGACGTGCGCCTTATCCATCACGCCGGAGGCCTCGCCATCCAGTGACCACTCAAGCTCCGGCGGATTCTCAATATCCATCTCCTTTGCCTGAAACAGGTCGATATTCGGGCAGGAATAATCCTGCGACAGCAGGCCGCGGATTATCATATCCAGCTCCAGCATCGTCTTCGGCATCTTCACGAGCAGCACCTCGAACACGCCGTCCGCCGTGTCCACCATCGCCGCGGGCAGAGTTATCGTCCCCGCGACGGAGGTCGTATTGCAGATCGCGCCGAAGATATAATCGTCCTCATGCGTCACGCCGTCCGCCGTGACCTTCATGTGCAGCGGCTTTATCTTATACAGATCCTTTATCGCGTCGAGGATATACGCCGTATGGCCGAGGACGTTCTTCATGTTCTGATCCGTCGTATACGACAGCCACGAGAACGCGCCGAAAGCCGCGACATAGGTGAAATGCCGCCCGCCGAAGCAGCCGATGTCATACCGCGTGGAATACCCCGAAGCGATGTGCTCCGCCGCCTCGATGATATCCGTGCTCAGCCCGTGCGATGCGGCGAAGTCGTTCGTGCTGCCGCAGGGGATGTAGCCCAGCGGCACGTCGATATTCGCAGTCGCAAGGCCGTGGATGACCTCGTTGAGCGTCCCGTCGCCGCCGGTGCAGCAGACCAGCTGATAATCCCGCCCAAAGCTCGCGGCGAAAGCCGTGCCGTCGCCCTTTTTGCCGGTTATCATCGTAGTGACCTTATAGCCCGCGTCCATCAGGACGCGGATTATCTGCGCAACGTTGCGCAGTACCATGCGCTTGCCCGACACCGGATTTATTATCAGCAGCGCCGGTTTCAGATCTTTTCTTTCGGAATAATCAAGAGTATCCATGGGTACCTCCGTGGTATGATGCGCTCAGATCAGGCTATCATCCCGGCAACGATAAGGCAGAGGTACGCGGTCGGGATGGAGAAAAGCAGGCTGTCGGCACGGTCGAACATGCCGCCGTGGCCGGGGATAAGATTCGAGAAGTCCTTTACGCCGATCATGCGCTTGACAAGCGACTCGGCGAGGTCGCCGATCTGCCCCATCGTGGACGCGAGAAGCGCGGTGACAACGCAGAGCCAGAACGGGATCGGCAGCCAGAGCTGCGACAGGTAATAGACAATAACGCCGGTAACAACGGACGAGATCGCGCCGCAGATGCAGCCCTCGACGGTCTTGTTCGGGGAGACGGAGGGGGCGATCTTATGCTTGCCGAAGCGCTTGCCGCCGAAGAGGGCAAAGCTGTCGCACACCCAGGTGGACAGGCAGGCGACCGCGAGCGTCTGGAGCCAGATGTCGCTGACGCAGATGACCATTATCATCGAGAACTGGAAGCATGGGTACGCAAGGCCGAACACCGTACCGAGCGCGCCCTTGCCGGCCACGTCCTTCCGGAGTATGCCCGCGAACAGCGCGAAATACACAGCGCAGGCGAAGAGCACCATGTACCAGAACAGGCCGATCTCGACGCCGGTGAAGCGGTCGATCAGGGTCAGCACCGCCTGGGCGGCGAGGTATGCATACATGACGCCGGCCGCGCAGCCGACCTCAAGCTTTTCAAGGTTGCGGCTGAGCTCGTACGCGCAGAGGATGCCGGCCGCGGCGAAAAAGATGACGCGGGTCACCGGTGAGAGGAAGACGCAGGCAAGCGTGATGCTGATGAGCACCACGGCGGAAATTACTCGTGTTTTCAAAAACTTATCCCTCTTTCTGATCGTTTGCGGGAGTCCTTAAGCTGAACTTAAGATATCATATTATCCGCGCCCACTCAATATACGCCTTACGGTTTCTGTTCGATTTTTGGGCGTTGAGCGGCGTTTTTAACAACTTCTTCACTTTTTATTGCCGAACAGGCCGCGCACGATGGCACTGGAGCCGGAACGCATGACGGAGCTGAGCGCGTTGTTGGCGGCGCGCTTGACGATGGTCTTGCCGCTGGTCTGCTTGCCGCCGAGGATGGAGTTGACCAGATTCGTGCTGACCGAACGCGCAACGGAGGACGCCGCGTTCGTGACGGCGCGCTGTGCAGTCTTGCGGCGCTTCTCGGCTTCCTTCTCCGCCTCGCGCTGTGCCGCGGCCTCGGCCTTCTGCTTCGCCTTTTCGGCTGCGGCCTCCTCGCGGAGTCTCGCTTTCTCGGCGGCCGCCTCTTCCTTCTGGCGCTGCTTCTCAGCGGCAAGCTGAACAGCTACCTCGCAGAGATCGACAACCGGGCAACTGAAATATTTGACTTGCTTATGAAGCAACTGGCTGAAAAGGAAGGTATCACCGAGCAACTTAAAATGCAGGATCAAATGGCTTGGGTGCAGCGCATGAACAATATCCGCAACTCAGCAGAAGAAA
>ENA-OROD01002937-OROD01002937.1-human-gut-metagenome-genome-assembly--contig:-NODE-2937-length-11825-cov-2.635429_pt1 | contig 11825 bp, 11 predicted proteins | sample MGYA00242123_ERZ509038 | MGnify/ENA primary metagenome ERZ509038 (study PRJEB26280, sample SAMEA2338719) | human gut metagenome | biome: human gut; feature: human-associated habitat; material: faeces... | reverse complement strand
TTCCCGAGGTGATTCGAACACCCGACCTACCGCTTAGGAGGCGGTCGCTCTATCCAGCTGAGCTACGGAAACATCTTAAAAAGCTATTCAATTTTAGTGTTTTATTAACTTGTTGTCAATCACTTTTTCTCCAAAGGTGGATGTTATAACAAACTCTTAGGAGGGGAGCGCTCTATCCACCTGAGCTATAAGTGCATACATTGGTATTATACACTAGTTTAAATGTTTTGACAAGAAATATATATTATATTATAATGAATTGGAATTTGTTTAATTAAAAAGGACTGATATATATGCAACGTATTTTAAGTTATGTTAGAAAAGCAATAGATGATTATAATATGATAGAAGATGGAGATAAAATTGCAGTTGGGCTATCTGGAGGTAAAGATTCTATAACTTTACTTATGGCATTAAAGAACTTACAGATATTTTATCCAAAGAAATTTGAAGTTATTGCAATTAGTATAAATCCTGGTTTTGAATTTTTTAATAGTGATTTTTTAAAAACCACTTGTGAAAAAATTGGTGTTCAATATGTAGAAGAAAAAACTCATATTAAAGAAATAGTTTTTGATATACGAGAAGAAAAGAATCCGTGTTCTTTGTGTGCAAATTTAAGGAGAGGAATATTAAATAGTGTGGCAATTAGAGAAGGATGTAATAAAATAGCATTAGGTCATAATGAAGATGATGTTTTAGAAACTTTCTTTTTAAATTTATTATATGGTGGAAATATAAATACTTTTGCGCCAACAGCATATATGGATAGATCTGGAATAACTTTAATTAGGCCCCTTATTTATGCTCCAGAAAGATGTATAAAAACTTTTGTAAAGAAAAATGGCATAGAAGTTATGCCTAAATGTTGCCCAATGGATGGAGTTTCAAAAAGAGAAGATATGAAAAATTTAATTTGGGATTTTCAAAAGAAAATTCCTAATGTTAAAGCAAATATTTATGGAGCAATTAAAAGAAGTAATATAAAAGGATGGAATAAATAAGATATTCCATCCTTTTTTCTTATTTTAATATTACGATTTTTCCTATTAAAGGTAATTCTTTTTCTTCTTGTTTTATAGCATTTATTAATCCCATTACAAACATTACAACAAGATAAATATTTGCAACAAAAACTGCTAACCATCCAAGTATTGGTATAAACGCTAAAATAATTGAAGCTAAAGATACTGCTAAAAATCCTAACCAGATTACTAATGATTGGTTTAAGTAATATTTTGCTCCTTCTTTATCCCCTGCTAAATAAGCTATTATCCATCCTAGTATAGTTATGTATGACACCCAACTAGTTGTTTTCTTATCCAATAAATTCACCCCCTTTATATTGTTATATTTCTGTTTCATTAATTAGTTCTATTAATCTATTTGATAAATTATATGTAAAATTTAACATATAAAAATATTTTTCCAATTGCGCTTTGTTTATAATTCCTTTCCTTACTGATTGTGGTTCAAACATATCTCCGCAATGAAATCTTAAATAAATTTCGTTTTCTTTTACAACTATATCATATTTCATATTTGTTTTATTTTCGAATTCTATCATTTCTTCCATTACATCTGCTGTTAATAGCTGCATTGCTATAATTTTGTTGTCCGTTATTACATCAAAGTATTTCTCAAATTCGCTAGAATCCATATTAAGTCTGTTTTTATTATATTTTCCAATTTTATCTTGTACAATTCTTAACTCGCTTGTTATAGATTTTTCTGATGTCACTTTTGCAAACAATCCATGAAATATTGTTGTTCTTGTTGTATGTGTATTTCCTTCACTATCTGTATGAGTTTCAACATGTTCTGTAAATACTTCTGCCATATCTATATAATATTTATTCTTTATCTGTCCCTCAAAATAGTCTTCTGAATAGTATTCATTGTAATATTCATTATAATTTGGCTTCTCATAAATTCTTTCTGGCATTTCTTTAAGAGGATAATATTCTAGATTATCATAAAAATTATCTATTAATTTTTTTATTATTAATTGTTTAAATTCTAATTTATATGCATTTTGTTTTTTGCTAATTAAACATGTAATCACAAATGCAATTAAATTTACAAAAAATATAAAAAACAAAGATGGAATTATTAAAAATGCATTAAATTCTTTATAAGAATTTAAATTCATTTTTAATATTATAAAACCAAGTCCCAAAACAATAGTTATTATTGCTATTATTCCTCTTATTTTATTCATCTTTTTCTGTTCTTCTCTTGCCTCTTGCCATGATTTTCTTATTTCTTGATTTTCTTCTATCTCTTTAAATAAATCTTCAAAATTCTTCATAATATTATCCTAAATCCACTTGTATATTTTCTTTTTTATAATCTTCTATTGTAAATAATTCTGCTTCTTTAAAATTAAACATTTTTGCAATTATATTTGTAGGTACAGTATTAATAGTAGTGTTATATGCAGTTACCTCATTATTGTATATTCTTCTTGCAGCTTGTAACTGACTCTCCATTTTTGATAAACTTTTTTGCAAGTTTAAAAATTGTTCACTTGCTTTTAATTCTGGATACTGTTCTGCCACTGCAATTACTTGGTTTATACCATTATTTAATTTTTCTGCTTCTTTTAAGTCTTTACTTTTACTATATTTTGCTCTTAATTGTGTAATTTTTTCTAACACTTGTTCTTCATGTTTCGCATAACCTCTTACACATTCAACTAAATTTGGAATCAAATCAAATCTTTGATTTAAATATACATCGATTCCAGATTGAGCCTGTTTTACTGAATTTTTTTGCTTTACTAATTTATTATACTTACTAAGTATTACCAATAATATTATTACTATAACTACTATTAAAACTACCATTTTTTCTCTCCTTTAAAATTGTTTATGAATTTTTTTGCATTTTTTCTAGAATTTCTTTTTGTTGTTGTTCAATATATGATTTTGTTTTCTCATATTCTTCTGAAAAATTATCATCCTCTATTTGTGATTCTATTGTTGAGTTTGTTTCTTCAAAATTTGTATCTATCTTATTTTGTACTTCATTCATCATGTTTGTTACTGTATTAACCATATTGTTATCGGATTTGTTTTCTGTTTCTTTCATTTGATTTTGCATTCCATCCATCATTTCAAATCCTTTATCTAATACTTTTTCTGTCATATCTTTTCCGAAGTTAAATATCTTGAATATATGTGAAACAAATAAAAACCATACTGCTGCTAAAAATATTACTGTAATTAATACTATTAAAATTATTACCTTTAATGTGGAATTGTTTTTTATTGGTTTTTCATTTATAGGTTTATCCTCTATTTTTGCTTCTTCGTTTGTTAATTCATCTAAACCTACTCCAAAAATTTTGCTCATTTCTACTAATTTACTCATTTCTGGTGTTGTTTCACCTAACTCCCACTTTGATACGGTTTGTCTTGTTACATTTAGTTTATAACCTAATTCCTCTTGTGATAATCCTTTTTGTTTTCTTAAATTAATTAGTTTTTCATTAAATTTCATGTTTAATTCTCCTTTACTTTTTATTCGGATTTCTCCATGATTTTATTATACTTGTTAAGTCCTAAATGTTCTACCAATTTAACTTTGCAATTTGTCAACTAAAGTTAACATGCAATTTTAACACTATTTTAGTATCTCTTTCATTCCATTTCTTAAGTCTTCTACTAATCTATCTGCCTCTTCTAAACTTTCTCCTTTTACTCCCATATACAATTTTATTTTTGGTTCTGTGCCTGATGGTCTAACACAACCCCAAAAATCATTTTCTAATTCAAAATATAGCACATTTGATTTTGGTAAATCTTCATTACTTATTTCTTCTGTTACACAATCTTTAATTTTTCCATTTGAATAATCTTTTAATTTTAATACTTTATATTTTCCTATTGTTTTTGGTGGATTATTTCTTATTTCTTCCATCATATCTTTTATTTTTTGAGCACCTTCTGCTCCTTCTAAAACTATAGATACTTGACCTTCTTTATAATATCCATATTTTTTATACATATTTTGCATATTGTCCCAAAGAGTTAATCCTTGTTTTTTATATAAAGCTGCTGCTTCTGAAAGTAACATTAATGCTACAATTCCATCTTTATCTCTTACCCTATCTCCTACTAGGCAACCATAACTTTCTTCATATCCCATTATGCATTTATATGTATTTTCTTTTTCGAATTCTCTTATTTTTGCTGCTACATTTTTAAATCCTGTCAATACCTCAAATAGCTTTACTCCGTTTTCTTCGCATATTTTATCTGTCATATTTGAAGAAACTATTGTTTTTATTAATGCAACATTTTTATCCAATAATCCTTTTTCTCTTTTTTGGTTTATTAAATAATCAGCAACAGTAAGTCCTATCATGTTTCCATTAAATAATACGTATTCTCCTGTTTTATTATCTCTAACATGTAAGCCTATTCTATCTGCATCTGGATCATTTGCAACAACTATATCTGCCTGTATTTCTTTTGCAAGTTTTAAAGCAAGTTCAAATGCAGCAGGATCTTCTGGGTTTGGATAACTTACAGTTGGGAATTTTCCGTCAGGTTCAGCTTGTTCTTTTACTATATGTACATTTGTAAAACCAAGCTCATCTAAAATCCTTAAAGCTAATTTTTTTCCTGTTCCATGTAATGGCGTATATACTATTTTTATATCTTTTCCATATTCCTTATCTATTTCTTTATTTAAAGCGATTGATTTTAAATATTCAATATATTTATTATCAATTTCTTCTCCTATTGTGTTATATAATCCTTTTTCTATTGCTGTATCTTCACTAATTTCTTTTATATCTGAATAATTTTTTATTGCATTTACTTCTTCTGTTATCTCAACATCCACAGGGAAAGAAATTTGCGCTCCATCTTCCCAATAAACTTTATATCCATTATATTTTGGTGGATTATGACTTGCTGTTATTACTATTCCAGAAATACAACCTAATTCTCTTACTGTATATGATAGCTCTGGTGTTGGTCTCAAAGATTCAAATCTATATGTTTTTATACCATTTGCATTTAATATTAATGCAGCTAATTTGCTAAATTCTTGTGACATATTTCTTGAGTCATAAGCAATAGCTACTCCCTTATTTTGCCCATTGTTTTTTGCAATATAATTTGCTAATCCTTGTGTTGCTTTTCCTACAGTATATTTATTCATTCTATTTGTTCCTGCTCCTACAATGCCACGTAGTCCTGCTGTTCCAAATTCTAAATCTTTGTAAAAACTATCTTTTATTTCTGTTTCATCATTTTTTATTTTTCTTAATTCTTCTTTTGTTTCTTCGTCTATCTCGTTACTTTCTAACCATTCTTGGTATCTTTTTAAATAATCCATAAATTCCTCCCGATTTATACATTACAACAAATGTGTGTAGATTTCAAATTACATTTCTTACAAATTCTTATGATATTTATTATATAATTCTCTTGCTGTTTCTACACTATCTACTCCCGTTTTTCCTTTTACTGGAGCAAATTCTTCTTCTCTATTTACTCTTAATATTGCCATGTCATCTAATTTTTGGAAGCTATCAAATATAAAACTTTCAAATTTATATGCGTTTGGCTCATTTGGTTCTATTATCTTTCCTTTTTCATTCATATATGTTGCCTTTTTAAAAGCGCTATGATATGGCAATTTATTATTCCCTATATATTCTATCGCTTTTATATTGAACATATTGCAATTAATATGTGATTCCCCATATACTAAATTTCCGTCTTTGTCTTTTTCTTCTGCCATTTCGTCACTAATTTCTGTATATTCTATTACAGCAGGTTTTCCGTTCTTTTTGCAAAAAACTCCTACTTTTTCTTTAGGATTTGCTTTTACTAATGATTTTCCTATTGCTAATACTTTTTTATCTACTGCAACACCAATAAGTACTTCGTCCACCATTTTTACTAAAGGGTTGTCAACAGGTCCAACAAAAATCCATTCTATGCCATTATTTTTCATATCTTCTACAACATTATTTTTAAACATTGCTTCAAAAATTCCGCCATGTCCATCTGCAGCTTCTTTTATTATTCCTTCTTTATCCAATAAAATTTTTCCATCTGTTCCTACCATAGGTAATTCACCTTGAACAAAAAATTTTATTTTATCTTTTGGATAATTAAAATAATTATTTTCTTCAAAAAATTCAATAGTTTGTTTGTTGTTTTCTCTACTTGTCATTATGTACCATGGTATAACTACATTGTATTTTTTATTAGCTCTTGTTAGTGTATCCACAATAACTTCAAATAGATATTTTCCATTTTTTCCAATATCCATCTTATATGTTCCTTTTGGAAGTGGATGTCCGTAGTCTTGTACCTTGACCTCCAGCCATTGTTGCAACTGCAAACTTGTTCTGTTTTATTATTTTTGTTGCAATTTGTTCATACTCAGCTAATTTTTCTTTCGAAAGTTTATCTGGATTCACTCCTCTTATTGGCTGTAACTGTTCTAAATCAACATATATATCTTCAAAAGTTTTTTCATATAATTCTTTTACTTCTTCAAAATCTATTTTTTGTACTTGATTTGCAAGCTGTTGCTTTTTTTCTTCTGGCATTTTATTTGCAATATCAATTATTTGTTGTTGATTATATTTTTCTAATATTTTCTTTGCATTTTCATAATTGTTCATTTTAAATCTCCTTAAATAAAGACTAATACTTACATAATATACCATTATTTTTAATTTTTGTCTACTGCTTATTTTTTTGTTATATCTTCTGCAAAATATAATATAAATATAAATAAGAGGTGTGTCCATGAATAGATTGAAAATTCTTTTGTTAAAATTTAAAAGCAATATTCTTACTTTATTAATTTGTTTATTTACTTTATTATTAATTGTTTTTTCTAATCAAAATTTAATGTCTGCCAAAAAAGGATTAAGTCTTTTGGCAAATTCAGTAGTTCCATCACTTTTACCATTTTTTATCGCAACAGAATTATTGGGATATACTAATGTAATAGCATTTTTAGGAAGAGTTTTAAATAAATTTATGAGACCTCTTTTTAATGTACCTGGTGAAGGCGCTTTTCCTTTTATAATGGGTATTATTAGTGGGTACTCTGTTGGCGCCAAAATTGTATCTAATTTTAAAGAACAAGGACTTTGTACAGATATAGAGGCAGAAAGACTTATTGCCTTTACAAATAATTCAGGCCCCTTGTTTATAGTTGGTACAGTAGGGATTGGCCTTTTTAAAGACACAAAAACTGGAATTTTGCTATTAATAACTCATGTTCTTGCATGCATTACTGTTGGAATTTTGTTTAGATGGTGGAAATGCAAGAAAAATAAAAGAAGTTCTATTTTAGAATCACATACAAACAAAATGTCATCTAAAATATCTTTGTCAAATTTGGGTGAAGTTTTAGCTAATGCTATTATGAATTCTATTAATACTATATTCCTTATTGGTGGATTTGTTGTTCTTTTTTCTGTTATTGTTTCTATATTAAATAGTAGTGGCTGTTTAAATGTTATTTGTAAATTTCTTTTGCCAGTTTCAAATATTTTTGGATTTTCTTCTAATTATTTAAAAGGAATTGTAACTGGACTAATAGAACTTACAAATGGAGTTTGTTCTGTTGCATTAATTGCTAATAAAAATATATCTATAAATATAATTATTTGCGCGTTCTTACTTGGATTTGGTGGAATTTCTGTGGCTTTACAAGTACTTAGCATTACTTCAAAAAACGGAATATCTATAAAACCTTATTTAATTGGAAAGCTTTTGCAAGGATGTTTTGCAGCATTTTATACATATTTAATTTTAAATAATCTTTGTTTTTTGAATTTGAATTTATAAGCTTTTTATATTGTATTTATTTATTTGACTTGATATAATAAGAAAAATAAATAAATGGGGGATTATAATGAATTCTAAAAGATTTTTTAAATTATTTTGTATGGTTTTTTTAATTATTGGAATTGTTCTTATTGTAGCTGGAATTGTTTCTCAAATTAACACTTCAAATTTTTTAAAAACAGCAATAAAAGCTGACGCTAAAATTACAGATATTATAACATCACGTGATACTGACGGAGACATTAATCATGATGTATATATAAGTTTTATAGTTGATGGAAAAACATATGAAGGTAGATTAAATGAATATAGCAGTAGTATGTATACTGGTGGATTAACAACAATATATTACAATCCTGATAATCCTAATGATTTTATTGGAAATGATGGAACTTTTTTTAATTGCCTTCTTATCGCACTTGGGGTTGCATTTGCAACTGTCAGCATTTTTATTATTCATCACTTTGCAAAGAAAAATCGTGAAAAGTTCCGTCTTCAAGAAGAAGGCATATGTTTACATTCTAAAATAACTAGCATACATAAAGATCTTAATTTTACTTACAATAATAAAAATCCAAATGTTATTGAGTGTTCTTGTGAATATAATGGAAAAATATACACATTTACAAGCGAACACATATGGTCTGACGCTAAACTAATTTGTGAAAGTAAAAACATAACAGAGCTAGAAGTTTTAGTTGACCCTGAAGACTTTAACAAATACTATGTTAATATAGAACCTTTAAAAAATTATATTGGAAATGGACCAGACGGCTTATAGTCACCCTTTATTCTAGATAGTTTGAGTTTCAAAATGAAAAAAGCACAAAAATGTGCTTTTTTTATTTTTTTGCTGCAGCTATTAATCCTTTAAATAATGAACCTGGTCTATTTGGTCTTGACTTAAATTCTGGATGGAATTGGCCTGCTATAAAGAATGGATGATCTTTTAATTCAACTATTTCAACAAGTCTTCCGTCTGGTGATGTTCCACTGCATATAAGTCCTGCATCTTCCATTTTTTGTTTATAGTCATTGTTATATTCAAATCTATGTCTATGTCTTTCTGCTATTTCTTTTTTACCATATAATTCAAAAGCTTTTGATCCTTCTTTTAATACACATGGATAACTTCCAAGTCTCATTGTTCCGCCTTTATTTTCTATATTTTTTTGGTCATCCATAATATGAATTACAGGATTTTTTGTATTCTCGTCAAACTCTTCTGAATTTGCATCTTTTAATCCTAGTACATCTCTAGCAAATTCAACAACTGCCATTTGCATTCCTAAACATATTCCTAAAAATGGTACTTTGTTTTCTCTTGCATATTTTATTGTTGCTATTTTGCCTTCTATTCCTCTGTTTCCAAATCCTCCTGGAACTAAAAGTGCATCATATTTGCTTAATTTTTCTTTAGCATTTTTATCATTTATTCCTTCTGAATCCACAAAATCAATATCAACTTTTACATTGTTTGCAAATCCTGCGTGTCTTAAGCTTTCTGCAACTGAAAGATATGAATCTTCTAATGCTACATATTTTCCTACAATTGCAACTTTTACTGGGCCTGCTTCTATTTTTCTTATATTGTCTATCATAGCTTGCCATTCTTCATTTTTTGGTTCTACCTTGTCCAAGTTCAAGCATCTACATACTTCTCTTGTAAGTCCCTCTTCTTCTAGCATTAGTGGTACTGCATACAAATTGTCTACTGTGCTATTTTGAATTACACTCTCTGGTCTTACATTGCAATATAAAGCTATTTTCTGCTTCATATTATCTAGTATTGGTAATTCTGATCTGCAAACTAATATATCTGGTTTAATTCCTAAAGATTGTAATTCTTTTACAGAGTGTTGAGTTGGTTTTGATTTTAGCTCATTTGAACCAGAAATGTATGGAAGTAAAGTTACATGTATGTATATTACATCTCCTTTTGGTTTTTCTATTCCAACTTGACGTATTGCCTCTATAAAAGATAATCCCTCTATATCTCCTATAGTTCCACCAATTTCTGTAATTACAATATCAACATCTTCATTTTCAAAACTATATATGTTCTCTTTTATTTCGTTTGTAATATGTGGAATTACTTGAACAGTTTTTCCTAAATATTCTCCTCTTCTTTCCTTTTCTATTACACTAGAATATATCTTTCCTGTTGTAATACTAGAATTTTTAGTTAAATTCTCATCTATAAATCTTTCATAATGTCCTAAATCCAAATCTGTTTCTGCTCCATCATCTGTTACAAAAACCTCTCCATGTTCAATTGGGCTCATTGTTCCTGGGTCTACGTTTATATATGGGTCCATTTTTTGGATTGTTACTTTATATCCTCTATTTTTTAAAAGTCTACCTAAAGATGCAGCTGTTATTCCTTTTCCTAGTCCAGATACTACTCCACCTGTTACAAAAATATACTTTGTGTTCATGTACAATTTCCTCCTAAATTCCAAAACAAAAATAGATTTAAAAAACTTGCCCTAAAATTGGGGTTTTTTTTAAATCTATTATTTATTATTATTAATATGTAAATATATTATCATTTTTTGTTATATTTTGCAAGAGTTTTTTTAATTAATTTGGGAAAAAAGGGGTCTGACCCCTTTTTCCCCCATTTGTTTATTTCATAAATGCTTGGTAAGTTCTGTATGCTTGGTATATATCGTATTTGCTTGTTACTTCGTATGGTGAGTGCATTGATAATACTGGTACTCCACAATCTATTACGTCTATTCCTTTGTTTGCTAGAATGTAAGCGATTGTTCCTCCACCGCCTATGTCTACTTTTCCTAATTCTCCTATTTGGTATGGTATTTCATTTTTTTCTAACATTGCTCTTATTTGTGCTACGTATTCTGCATTTGCATCTGATGCTCCTGATTTTCCTCTTGCTCCTGTGTATTTGTTTAGCCCTATTCCATGTCCTAGGAATGATGCATTATTTTTTTCTGATACATGTGCATATATTGGATCTAATCCTGCATCTACGTCTGCTGATAACATTTTTGAATTGCAAAATACTTTATCTAATTGGTTTGGTCTGTTTTCTGCTTTTTTGTTTAGTAATTCTGCTACAAATGTGTCAAATACGTGTGATTCCATTCCTGTATTTCCCATGCTTCCTATTTCTTCTTTGTCTGCTAATATGCATACTGCTGTTTTTTTAGGATTGTTTACATTTAAGATTGCTCTTAATGATGTAAATGCACATACTCTATCATCTTGTCCATATCCTGCCACCATGCTACTATCAAAGCCTAAACTTCTTGCTTTAAATGCTGGTACTAATTCTAATTCTGAACTTAATAAGTCTTTTTCTGTTATTCCATATTTCTCGTTTAATATTCTTAATATATTTAGTTTTATTCTTTCTGATGTTTTTTTGTCTCCATATGGAATGCTTCCTATAAGTAAATTCAAGTCTTCTCCTGCAATTCCTTCTTTTAGTTTTTTCTCCATTTGATCTTGTGCTAAGTGTGGAAGTAAATCTGTTATTGTAAATATTGGATCTGCTTCGTCTTCACCTATATTTATTCTTATTTTTTCTCCTGTTGTTTTTACTATAACTCCATGTATACTAAGTGGAATTGTTGTCCATTGGTATTTTTTTATTCCTCCATAATAATGTGTTTTAAAATATGCAAAGCCTGAATCTTCATATAAAGGATTTGGCTTTAAGTCTAATCTTGGAGAATCTATATGTGCTCCAACTATTTGAATTCCTTTTTCTAATGGTTCTGTACCAATAACAGCTAAATACATGCTTTTTTCTCTATTAATAAAATATACTTTATCGCCAGGTTTTAGATTTTCATAAGTTGAAATATCTCTAAAACCATTTGATTCAGCTATTGCTTTTGCTGTAACTACAGCTTCTCTTTCAGTTTTTGATTTGTTCATAAAATTGATGTATCCATTACAATATGAATATATTGCTTCTTTTTCACGTGTATCTATCTTAGACCACCCGATTTCCTTTTT
>ENA-OROD01002928-OROD01002928.1-human-gut-metagenome-genome-assembly--contig:-NODE-2928-length-11854-cov-2.733113_pt1 | contig 11854 bp, 13 predicted proteins | sample MGYA00242123_ERZ509038 | MGnify/ENA primary metagenome ERZ509038 (study PRJEB26280, sample SAMEA2338719) | human gut metagenome | biome: human gut; feature: human-associated habitat; material: faeces... | reverse complement strand
ATATTGCAAAGAATGCCTCTTTTGAAAAAATTGTGTCTGCAATTAATTCTGTGATTTCAACAATGGAAATGGGTTCAGCTTTTTCGGTTGAAGGCAATCTCAAACAAAGTTCAAAGCTGCTTTTGGAAATTGAAAAATATGATGAAAAGTTTGGGGAGCTAGCAAAAAGGCTTGATAGCGCAAGACTTGAGATTGAAGATATTCGCGAAACGCTTGAAGAAGAGCGTGATGCCTCATATTTTGATGAAAGACAACTTGAGAGCATGATTGAGCGTGAACAGGTGATTAAGAAACTCAAGCGAAAATACGGGGCTACGATTGAAGATGTTTTGCAATATCTTTCTGATGCAAAACAAAGAAAAGATAATCTTTTGAATGCTGAATACGAAATTGCAAAACTTGAAAAACAAAAAGACGAAATTGTTGGGAAGTTAAAAGCCGTGTGTGACAAACTCACATCGCTTCGAAAAAACATGGCTGAGCAAATTGAAAATAAAGTTGTTTTGGAACTCAAAGAACTGGGAATGAAAAACACAACTTTCAAAGTTCAAATATCTCCAAAGGCAGAAGAATTCTCTCGTGAAAGAGTGAATTCAACAGGATTTGATGATGTCAAATTCTTGTTTAGTGCCAACCTGGGGCAAGCGGTCAAAAGTTTGTCAAAAACCATTTCGGGTGGTGAGATGAGCAGATTTATGCTTGCGGTTAAAAATGTTTTGAGAAATGATGAAGGCATGCTTGTGTTTGATGAAGTTGATGCGGGAATTAGCGGACAAATCGCGATATCTGTTGCTCAAAAACTTGCAAAGATTGCTCTCCACAACCAAATTCTTGTGATTTCACACTTGCCACAAGTGTCTTCGATGGGCGACCATTTCTTTAAGGTGACAAAAAATGTTGTTGAAAATCAAACAATTTCGACTGTGTCAAAGCTTGAAGGCGATGAAATTGTTAAAGTTATTGCTGGCATGGGATTTGGCGAAAGCCTAACAGGAAATGCGTGTGAGTATGCAAAGGACTTGATAACGAAGAATGACGAGTTCAAAAAATCACTTTGTGAATAAATATCAAATAAAAAAATAAACTAATCTTTCGAGGATTAGTTTTTTTATGAGAAAAAAATTTAAGAGAAGATTTCTGATTGTTGGTGTTGTGTTTTTGGCGTTGATTATTATTGCGGCAGTTATGTTGTTGAATGTCGATGTGAAAGCCTTAGGCGACCTTTCAAATGAATCATATGTGACATTTGAAGATATGCAAAAAATTAACGAACAAAACATGTTTGGAAAATTTGTTGATGCATCACTTGATAAATCTCAAGTTGAGGTTGGAGGAGAAAAGCCAAAAATTGGCAAAGTCACATTCAAGCTTTTTGGGCTCATTCCGATAAAAAGTGTTGATGTCCAAATTCTTGGCGATGAAAACGTTTATCTTGGAGGAAATGCAGTTGGGTTTTCAATCAAGACAGATGGTGTTATTGTTGTCGGCAAAAATAGCGTTATGACTGAAAATGGTTTGGTGTCGGTTTGCGATAATCAAAATATTTGTGCAGGGGACATAATAACTCACATTGATGGAAATGCGATCAAAGATGCAAATGACATTCCAAGTCATCTTAAAGGTGTGACAGGTGGTGTGAAATTAACATTAAAACGAGGATCAAAAAAATTTGATGTCACATTACAACCGCAACTTGACACCAATGGAAACAAAAAAATTGGGCTGTGGGTCAGAGATGATGCAACTGGCATTGGAACGCTGACATATGTTGACTCAAAAACACTTGATTTTGGAGCGCTCGGACATCCTGTGACGGATGGGGAAACGGGGACAAAGATTGATGTTCAAAAAGGTCAAGTCTATGATTGTTCTGTTGTTGGCATAGAGAAAGGTGAGAGAGGAAAGCCGGGAGAACTCAAAGGAGTGTTTTTGAGCAGTAAAAATGCGAAAGGTGAAATTGAAGGTGGAAATGAGTTTGGAATTTACGGAAAAATTCTTGAAAAGAGTGGAATGGTTGATGAAAATGTTGTTGCTGGAGTGGGTGGAAGGCTTGCGGTAAAGCCTGGCAAAGCACAAATCATGAGTTCTGTTAGTGGCGTAAGAGAATATTATGACATTGAGATAATTAAGGCAAGTAAGCAAAAAACCGCAAAAGATAAAAGTATGGTTTTTCGGGTGACTGATAAAAGACTGCTCAACCTCACTGGCGGAATTATTCAGGGAATGAGTGGAAGTCCGATTTTGCAAAACGGAAAGCTTGTTGGTGCGGTCACTCATGTTTTTGTTTCTGACCCAACAAAAGGGTATGGAATTTATATTGATTGGATGATGGTATAAAAAATTTTTTATTATTTTGTAAAAAATTATTGACTTTGGTAAAATAATTTGTTAATATTTTTTCCAAGTAAACAAAGGATGATGCCTAGTAAACAAAGGATGCCTATGGATTGTCAAAATGGAATACTATTTTCCAATAAAAATTATGAATTATATTTTAATTTGAACAAAATAATAAAAGGTCAAAATATTTATGTGACCTATGCGAAAGAATGTGGTGAGTTTTTTACAAAATTGATGAATTTCAAACCCAACTTTGTTATTTTTGATTTGGATACAATAAATCTGCCATATGATATATTGAAGACTTTTGTCGATAAAAAAGTCTTCAACCTTAAGGGGGTTTTCTTTTTTTCAACAACGAAAAATTATTCTGAAATCGATGGCGGAAACAGTTTAAATTATTCAAATCTTGAAAAAGTTCTTGATGTTTGCAACGATACCAACAATTTTGTGATTAGGGCCAATCTTGAAAAGAATGAACAGTTGTCTTCCAAAATCACCAAAATGCTAATTGAATATGGCTTTTCAACAAAGCATTTAGGATTTGTTTATTTGAAAGAAATTCTGCTTGATATTTTGGGGGATAATTCTGTTTTTAAATCATTCAATGGGAGTATTTATCCAAAACTTGCTTGCAGATTTTCGGCTTCTGTTGCGAGTGTTGAAAGAAATATTAGAAATGCAATCGCATATGTTTATAACAAAAGGAAAGAATTCGTCGACAAGATTTTTAAAAAAAACAAGGCGCCAAGCATCAGAGAAGTGGTGTTTTATTTTGTTGACATTCTGATTGTTGATGTCATATAATTTGCGATTTTTGAAATAAAATGTCAACTTCAGGAATATCTTATGATATGGGGAAATTTGGTTCCGGAGTTGAAAACGTTTATCATTCCGCGCGCGGGGGAATAAAAGAGTTCACAAAAAAACATAAGGTTTTGCTTGTATGTCTTTTGTTTGTCGTTCTTGTATCAGTTCTCACGGGTGTTTTTACGGCGATAAAAAATGTTGACAATTATTCTTCTGTTTGGTTTGACAACTACAACATCATGAATTTCTACAATTCCGAGATTGGCACTTGGGAGTTGTTTTTTAATCGCTTCGGGTCGTATTTAATTTGCCTTGGAGTTGTGTTCATTTGTTCTTTTAATATATTTTTGTCACCATTTTCAGTTGTGGTGCTTGTGATACGTAGCTATTTGGTTGGACTCAATTGCTGTTTTATGTTTTTGTTGTTTGGGCTCAGTGGAATGCTTACGACAATAATAATCATTTTGCCAATTCAGTTAATTAATGTTTTGCTTTTGATCGCGTTTTGTTCTCTTATGTTTGTTCGTGCGCGAAACAAGCAAAAATATGGCTCGTATTGCATTGGGGGAGAAAAGAAACCCTTTGTTTTGTTTTTGATATTTCTTGTCCTTTTCACGCTTGTGAATGTTGTTGAAACTTTGTTGCTGTTTATTTTTTCAAGCAAAATTATTTTGGTTATATAAAAAACTGTGATATATTGATTTTGTGGAAAACAAAAAAGTTATATTAGTTAACATAAGCGGACTCGGAGTTGGAAAAACAAATCAAAACACACCAAACACAATGAAAGATTTGACGGATAGAATGGTGTGTTTTGTTAACAATCTCAATCTGTTGGGATTAAAAAGAATACAAGAAAATGACGATGAGTTGGGGGATAATGTCCTCGGATGTTATAGTCGTGCAAACATTCAAAATTCAGCAAATGATGCGTTTTGGGGGCAGTGGGAAATTGCTGGTGTTTTGTCGGATGATCAGCAGTTTGTGACATTTGATGACACGCTTTCTGATGAAATTCGTAGTGCTCTTATGACAACTTTCAAAAGTGATATATTGTGTTGCAAAAAAATGTTGGGTGTGCATGTTCTTGCAGAGTTTGGAAGGCTTGGACGCGATGCGAATTGTCCAATTTGTTATATTGGACAAGACAACACTTTGAATATCACTTGTCATGAAAATCTCTATTCGCACGACCAATTAAACTTTATTGTTGAAGAATTTTTGAAAAACAACAAGTTTTGTATTGAAAAAATTTCAACTCGAATTTATGCGGGGACACAAAATACGTTTTATAATCTCGGACAAGCAAAAATTTTTGTTTCAAAACCAAAACAAAAATCCTTGTTTCAAATAGCTCGAGAAAGTGGAATAAAAACAGTTGGATTTGGCAAAATTGCTGAATACTTTGACGAAGGGGAGTTTGATGAAGTGTTTCAGACAAGAACAAACGACCTTTCATGCAAAATGCTCCTCAAATCAATGGCAAGCGTTGATAACGCACTTCTATATATCAATCTTATGGATAATGACCAAGTGTTCCTGCAAAGAGGTGACTTGCTTGGTTATAGAAAATGTCTTGAAGAAGTTGATTTATTTGTTGGGCGAGTCAGAAATCAGATGAATGAAGGTGATGTTCTTGTTGTAACATCTGACCACGGCGGAGATTTAGTTAACAGACAAAATATAAAACAAGATGTTCCTGTGCTCATATATGGTACATCATTCAAATATAATCATAGATTCCAAAATCTCAATTCAACAAGTGAGATTGCTTCTTTCGTTGAAGATTATTTTGGGATTGGGAAAAATCAAAGTTTTCTAAAAGATATCGTTTCAAATGAATAAAATATGATTGTTTTCAAAAACTATTCTTGAGAAGGAGAATGGTATGAAAAGAATTATATCCCTATGTTGTGTGTTATGTTTTGTAATAATATCAACATCTTGTGCTTTGCTTGGTATCAACATGAATGTTCAAGCAGAAAAAGAAGAAGCAAAGTTTGACGTCAAAGCAGCATATCTCTTGGATTATGACAGCAAAGTTGTGCTTTATGAACAAAACGCTCGAGAGCATCTCCCAGTTGCCAGCATGGTCAAACTCATGACAATTCTTTTGACTTTTGAAGAAATTGATGCAGGAAGGCTCAGTCTTGATGAAATGATAACCACAAGTGAAAATGCATCGGGCATGGGTGGTTCGCAAGTGTTTATTGATCCTCATGTCGATTATAAGTGTGAAGACTTGTTGAAGAGTGTCATTGTTGCATCGGCAAACGACGCATCAGTTGCGCTTGCTGAACGTATTGCAGGGACGGAAGAAGAGTTTGTTGCGCTTATGAACAAAAGAGCAAAAGAACTCGGAATGCTTGACACAAATTATGTCAACTGCACAGGACTTCCTGCTCCAATGCAATATTCTTGTGCAAAAGATATTGCAACACTTGACCGTGAAGTTATTACCCACAAAGATTATTTTAATTATTCAACAATTTGGATGGAAGACCTTGTTCATCCATCAGGAAGAAAAACAGGACTTGTCAACACAAACAAACTAATTCGCTATTTCAAAGGTTGTGATTGTGGAAAAACTGGTTCAACAAGTGAAGCGGGGTATTGTCTTACTGCATCAGCAAAACGCGGAGATATGAGATTGATTGGAACAATTATTGGGGCAAAGGATAGCAAATCGAGATTTAATGAAACATCAAAACTTCTAAATTATGGATTTGCAAATTTCGTCAATAAAAAAGTTCTTGACGCAAATGACATCTTGGGCGAGCTCAGTGTTCAAAAAAGCAAAACAAAAACTGTTAATGTTTCAAGCCTTGAAGACTTTTATGCAATCATGAAAAAAGGTGGCAACACGGTTTTTGAAATTAAACTTGAAATGCCAGAAAACATTCCTGCACCAGTTCGAGTTGGGCAAAATGTTGGAAAAGTTATGATTGTCAAAGATAATGAGATTGTCGCTGAAATCCCATTGGTTTCAAGAGATGCGGCAGAAAAATTAAATTTCTCTGAAGCGCTTTCAGAGGTAATTCACAATTGGGCATTCTGGGGATAAATCAAAACATGAAAAAACTTCGCGTGGACGCGGAGTTTTTCTTTTTTCCTTGCTTTTATTATTCTTTTGATATATACTAACGACTATGATTAACGAAATGCAGGGTATGCAGAATTCAGGACTTGGTTTGTTTTGTGTTTTTTTGGCTTATTTGATTGCCATGCTTTTTGCAATCACTTTTCATGAGTTTGCTCATGCATTCATCGCGCATAAGTGCGGTGACGACACTGCAAAATATATGGGTCGAATGACACTCAATCCTTTCAAACACATGGATTTTTTGGGTGCAATCATGTTCATTTTTTTCGGCTTTGGTTGGGCAAAACCTGTTCCTATCAATCCAAATAAATTCCGAAACTACAAAAAAGGCTTGTTTTGGGTGTCTGTTGCGGGGATTATTGCAAACATAATTTTGGCAATTGTTTCGTCATTTATTGCGTTTTGGTTTGCAAAAATTCAGCAACTCAACTACTTTTATTTTTTCATGTATGTTTTGTTTTCACGTTCAGCACTCTTGAATGTTAGTTTTGCACTTTTCAACATTTTGCCAATCTATCCGCTCGACGGATTTAATGCGATTGCGGCATACGCCAAATATGACAACAAATATGTTTCTTTCATGAGAAATTATGGTTATATTGTGCTTATGATTTTGTTGTTGACAGGACTATTTGGTTATGTTTATATTTATGTTGTGCAAAATGCAATTTTTGGACTTTATTCTTTGTGGGGGCTAATTTTTGGGTGAGTATGGAAGAAAATTTTGAACAAACAACACAAACTGAAATGTTTGAAGATACTTCGGCGTATAAGGTGCGATTGGATAATTTTGAAGGACCTTTGGATTTATTATTGCATCTCATCAAAGAAGCAAAGCTTGATATTGCGACAGTCAAGCTTTCGGCAATCACAGAACAATACCTTGATTATATGGAACAAATTCCAGAACTTGACATGGAAAAGGCGAGTGAGTTTATTGAAGTTGCAGCAACTTTGATTGAGATAAAGAGCAAAAAACTTCTTCCAAAACCAGAAGAAATTTTGCCAGAGGAAGAAGACCCTGAAGCCAAACTTCTTCGCCAACTTCAAGAATACAAAATATTCAAAGAGGCGAGCGAAGAATTACATAACATTGAAGATATTTCGCGTTTCTATAAAGAACCAGACAAGCAAGCGAATAAATATCGTGTCGTGTTGAAAGACATGGCGCTTGAAGGACTTCTTGATGCGTTTTCGAACATACTCGCAAAAACGCTTGAAAAAACAGTTGAGATCAAAGAAAAGAAGATTGAAAGAGACCGTTTTACTGTGGCAGAAAAAATTGCAGCAATAAAAGATGCTGTTTTGGTTAATGAAAAAATCAAATTTTCTGAACTTGTGGCAGAAGACCAAACAAAGAGTGAAATTATCAATATTTTCTTGGCTCTTTTGGAACTTTTGAAATTGCAAGTTGTTCGAGCAAGACAAACAAGCAACTTTGAAGATATTGAGATTGAAAGATATGAGGAGAACGATGATGAGCGACCTAATAACTGATGGAATGTTGAAAGATATTATTGAAGCAACACTTTTTGTGAGTGGCGAGGGCATTGACATAAATGCGTTTGCCGAAAAACTTGAAGTGACGCAAAACGAAGTGAACAAAGCGGTCAAAGAGTTGAAGAAAAAACTTTCGGGAGATTCGGGAATTCATCTCATTGAATACAAAAACAAGATTCAACTTTCTTCAAATCCAAACTATGCTGACCAAATTGCGAGCGTGTTGAATCCAATTCGAGAGAAAGCGTTAACAAAAGCGTGCATGGAAACTTTGTCAATCATTGCCTACAAACAACCAATCACAAGACTTGAAATTGAAGAGGTGAGAGGTGTTAACTGCGACTACACCGTTCAAGTGCTTTTGGAGCACAATTTGATTGAAGTTGTTGGCAGAAAAGATGTCATCGGCAAACCCCTTCTTTTTGGAACAACAGAAGAGTTTTTGAAGAGATTTGATCTCAAAGATCTCACAGACCTCCCAAATCAAGAAGAAATTTTGGAGAGAATCAAACTCATCAGAAATCCAGAAGAAAATTCTGATAGTTTGTATTATGACTACAAACTTCCAGACGAAGAAGTGCCAGACTTTTTGCAAGGTGAAGAACTTCAAGAGTTTTCTTCTGACGAAAGTGCGGCGGACACATCTTGCGAAGAAAACCCTGAAATGACAGAGGAAGAAGTTGTTGACGCCTTGACGGAAACAGAAGAGCCCGCAAACGAAGAAGAAATTGGCTAATTCTAAATAATTTTTTGATATTAACAAATAATAGCATTGTGGAAATATTTTTAATCCTGGTGCTATTATTTTTGTTCGTCATTGCGTTTCCATTTTTGTTTGAAGTCCGATTTTATGTCAATGTGTTTGAAAACTTTGGCATGGTGACTTTGAAGTTTTGCGGGATACGCGTGTATTTTGCAAAACTAAAAATCAAGGGCAAAAGCATTGTCATTAAAACATCTCGAAAGCGCACTTCAAAAGAGATTGAAATTTCAACTGAAAAAATTGATTTTGCAAAAAACTTTTTTGATGAACTTGTTGATGTTCTGTCGCTTCGAAAACTTTGTTTGTATCTCAATCTTGGAACGCCAAATCCGTTTTTTACTGCAATGCTTGGCGGGGTCACATCAAGCTTAACAAATTTTATTGCACTAAAATTAAAAATGAAAAAACCGCATTCTGATATTGTTCTTGTCAACAACTGCAATTTTGAAAAAACTTGTGCAGTACTATCAACACGAGTGAGATTTTTTATCACTTTGTCTGATGTGGGGCTGAGTTTTTTGAGGGCGGCAAAGAAGACGAGAAAAGAGGAGATTGAACAGTGGAAACAGAATTTCAACAAAGCAAAGTAAAATCAATCATTGACGACACATTCACACAAATTAAATCAATATCGAGTTCAAAAACCATTATGGGTGACCCGATTATTTCGCCACTTGGAACAACAATAATTCCTGTTTCCAAGGCGACTGTTGGATTTGTTTTGGGTGCGGGAGAGTATAACTGTGTTGAAGGCAAAAGAAAGCCAATAACATATCCAATGGCTGGCGGAAGCGGAGGCGGAGTGAATCTCACGCCGGTTGGCTTTTTGGTTGAAAATGAAAAAGGGGTGAAGTTTATTCCTGCAAGTGGTTCAATTGATAATTTGCAAAAAATTATTGATATTGCTGAAAAGGGATTGACTGTTTTGGGAGGCATAAAATGAAACGCGTTTTGTGCATTCTCTTTTTGATTGTCATTGCTGTGATTATTGAAACAAGCTTTTCAAACACAGCACACGCCGAAATTCAAAACAATATTCCTTCGACCTCGGCAAAGGGCATGATTTTGATTGAAAAAACAACCGGTCGTGTTCTTGCTGAGAAGAATGCAGACGAACAACTTTCAATCGCAAGCACGACAAAAATTGTGACAGCACTCACGGTGCTGAATAATTGTGACGACATAAAACGTGTTGTGACAATTGACAAAAAATGTGTCGGCATTGAGGGGACAAGCATATATCTTCGCGAGGGCGAAAAACTTACCATTGAAGATTTATTGCATGGACTTATGTTGCGCTCTGGAAACGATTCTGCGGTTGCTCTTGCATATGCGGTTGGCGGAAGCATTGACGGATTTTGCAAAATGATGAATGAAACTGCAAAAAATTGTGGCGCAACGGGCTGCAATTTTACAAATCCTCACGGGCTCGAACAAGAAGGACATCATTGCAGTGCTAGAGATCTTGCCAATATTTCAAGATTTGCAATGCAAAACAAGGAGTTTGCTCGAATTGTTGGAACAAAGCAATATCGAATTGCTGCAAGCGATGACATAATCGGGAGAGTGTTTCAAAACAAAAATAAACTGCTCACGCATCTTGATGGGGCGGACGGCGTGAAAACTGGTTTTACAAAAAAGGCAGGCAGATGCTTGGTGTCAAGTTGCACAAGAGATGGAATGACACTGATTTGCGTTGTGCTAAATTGCGGTCCGATGTGGGAAGAAAGCGAGAGACTATTGGAATATGGATTCAAGAGCTATTCAATGAAAGAACTTTTGCAACCATATTTTGTTTGTGGGAGCATTGATGTTGAAAATGGCGACAAACAAACTGTTGATGTGTTTTCAATCAAGGGGTTTTCTTATCCCATGACAAATGAAGAATATCAAAAAGTTAGTGTTTCGTTTGACTATCCAACAACACTTCAAGCACCGGTTCAAAAAGAAAAAATTGTTGGCAAAGTTTCCATAAAACTCAATAATGATTTGCTTTTCGAGGAAAATATTTATACAATGGAAGAAGTAAAGTCAAAATTCGTCCGAAGTGGGCTTAAAGACTTAATCTATAATTGGTTTAGGTGAAATGAGAATAAATAAATACATTGCAGCGTGTGGAGTTGCATCAAGAAGAAAGTGTGAAGATTTAATAAAAAACGGACAAATCAAGGTTAATGGACAAGTTGTTACAAACCTTGCAACAGATATCAATGAAAAAAAAGACAAGGTGGAGTTTGACGGAAAAGTTATTGCACCACCAAAGGGTTTTGTATATATAAAACTCAACAAACCAAAAGGTTATATTTGTTCGGCAACTGATCCAAGGGGCAGAAAAACAATTTTTGACCTAATCCTAGACAAATCTGTTCGACTGTTTAGTGTCGGCAGGCTTGATTATGATAGCGAAGGGTTGATTATTCTTACAAATGACGGAGAGTTCGCAAATTTTCTCACTTCTGCAAAAAATGGGGTTGAGAAAACGTATATCGTCACGGTTGAGGGAGAACTAAAAGAGAGCGAACTTGCAGTTATGCGTGCGGGAGTTGTTGAGAGTGACGGAACAAGACTTCCAAAATGCAAAATTGTGTTCAAGTCTTTTGAAAATAACGTCACACGACTTGAAATCACAATTGATGAAGGCAAAAATCGTCAAATACGCCGTATGTTTGAAGCAATTGGACGCGTGGTCATCATGCTGAAACGCGTAAGTATTGGCGGAGTTAAACTTGGCGGGCTAAAACGCGGTGAATATCGCGATCTCACAGATGGTGAACTAATTTTGCTTTCAAAAGGGCAAAGACAATGACAAGGATAATTGTTGTTGGTGGTGGGCCGGCAGGCCTTATGTCGGCTTTTTTTGCTGCAAACAATAATAATGATGTTCTGCTTCTTGAAAAAAACGAAAAACTTGGCAAAAAACTATATATCACGGGCAAGGGTCGTTGCAATGTCACAAATGAAAAATGCGTGGGGCAAGAGTTTTTGAATAATGTTGTTTCAAATCCAAAATTTTTGTATTCGGCAAGTTCGGCGTTTGATTATGATGACACTGTAAATTTTTTTGAAAAATTTGGTTGCAAACTCAAAGTTGAACGTGGTGGACGCGTTTTTCCTGTTTCTGACAAGGCGAGTGATATCACAAAAGCACTCACACATGCAATAATGAAAAAAGGTGTGCGTGTGCAACTTGATACAAATGTTTTGTCGGTGAAAAAAAATGAAAACAAATTTGAAGTCTGAGGATACTATTGATAGTATTGATATCACAATGGATGTTCGTACATTGTTGAAGTAACTCTTGATATGTAGCGGATATTCCAACCGATGATACATCGGAA
>ENA-OROD01002926-OROD01002926.1-human-gut-metagenome-genome-assembly--contig:-NODE-2926-length-11854-cov-10.434359_pt1 | contig 11854 bp, 14 predicted proteins | sample MGYA00242123_ERZ509038 | MGnify/ENA primary metagenome ERZ509038 (study PRJEB26280, sample SAMEA2338719) | human gut metagenome | biome: human gut; feature: human-associated habitat; material: faeces... | reverse complement strand
GCTGCTTGAACAATTTTTACTTCAGAATATTGTCTAACTTTTTGGGGTCACTTCAGCTTTGCTTCTGACTGTGAGTTCATTCCAAATTCAACGAGCGGTATAATGATCCCAGTGTTATCCTTACAAAAAGGAAGGCCGGCAATAGCAATATTATTATTCAAAGAAATACGAAGATAACGCAGAGATGGAACACCGCCAACATTGATCATAGAGAAAAGTGGGAAGCCGGTTTCGCTATCTCTCGGCTCATTTCCCTCAGGAAGTTGCTTTGCTATTCTTAAAATAGATTCTATATCTTCTGCTGAATAGCTGTTTGCAAAATCGCCACTGAATGCAAGACGGAGAAATACTTCTCTTGACAGTCTGCCGTCAAAAGCAGCCTGAACATCGCCGATTTTTTCCTCGAAGTCCAGTATTCCCTGAAAGCCGCCATCAGGCAGATATTGTTCAGGGCAAATAAGTGTCCTGACAGTAAACAATGGGATAAAGGATGTAAGTTTCCCGTTGTCCATTATCGCTGACAGAGGCACCTCCAGCATATCATCAAGAGAATATTCCGTATCATTTTGGAGATAAGGGACAAGGTCTTCTAAAACACCTGAACGACTAATATCATCAGAAAAAGCCGTCAAATCGATAATATCAGGGCCTTTTCCTGCAACAAGCTCTGTATTAAGGATATCATTTCCGTTGGCATATACCGAATAGTCCTTTACTACGACCTTATAATCCGGGTCACTGTTATTAAAGGCCATAACTGCATCGGCGTATTCGCTGGATCTTGACCCGGCAGCCAATACAATCGTCTGTCTGTTGTCACCTTCTGATGGATATATTAGTCTGATTTCTCCGTCACGTTGGCTGACAAACTGATTCTCGCCCAGAGGCAAAAGCCCTCCGGAGCTGAGGTTGATCCCGCTCCAAGTAAACAGGGGTTCAGTGATTCCCTCATCTATGTTATATTGAAAAACACAGGTAGAGTCACCCACATAGATGTTGCCGTCCTTGACAGCCATAAGGAAGCCTGTATCAAAGCTGCATATCTTTATCAGCTCCTTATTTTCCATATCCAAGTAACTTACTGTACATCCTGAGGTGTCGGCTATAAAAAGATTTTCCTGCGATATATAAACCTCTTTTCCGTCCACTTTATAAATGAAACTATATGGAATCTTCATTTCATCAATGAGTTGTCCATCAAGGGTGCATACAGCGAAGGTATAAGAGTTGTCACTGCTATAGAATCTCTGCATAAAGAGGCAATCTTCTGTAATATAGATATTGTTCAGTACTACATCATTCTCGGAAGTATAATTGAATTTCTCCTCAAAAATTCCTTCCTCTGACAATGTACCATATTTCTGATAAGTGGCTGTTCGGCTTTCGTTCTCTCCTGACACCACGACCCAAAGCTCAGAAATATTGGAATTAATAGGTGCGATACTCTCACCAGGGGAAAGAAAACTCAAATCATAATCCCTGAGTATATTACCCTCCAAATCCACTTCCATCAAAAAGCAGCTGTCATTTATAACATCAAAACCATATACAAAGGGACGGCTGCCTACATAGAGCATTAGCGCGGTTACGGGAAATTCCCTCTGAAAAGCAATAGTCTTGGCAGCGAACGATAAATCCCCAGTATTATTAACTGCCGAGGGATCAACTGAGGTTAACTCTATTGTTCCGTCTTTTGCTATGCTAGGGGCAAAACTGTCATTCTTGGAAGAACATCCACTCAAGCATAGCGTCAAAGCCAGGGAGATAACCAACAGACAAACAAAAGCGGTTATTATATTGCATTTCATTATAATATATTACCTTTCTTCTTTCATAGATAACCTATTGAAAACATGGAAGGCAGTTTCCTGCCTTCCATGAGAAAAGGATACTTTTTACAGATAGCTCTTGATGGTAGAAGTCACTCCTGAGCCGAGGCTTCCCCCAATTGTACATCCAGAATAGGAATACATCCCTCTCCATGTATTAGGCCCACAAATACTATCTGCTGTCACCCCGCAATATCCCTGCACTTTAGTGAGAGCTTCTTTTGTATTCTTCCCCCACCACTTATCTACTTTAATAGTAGTAACAGATACACCATGTATACTACCGTAACGAATTAAGCACCCATTAATGAATGCTTGGCACACTCCGTTAACATCACTGTATGCGGAATATGCATCGCCAACACAGTCGCTTGCAAAGTTCACGTAATACCACGTACCTGATGACCCCTGGAAGTAAACATAGTCTACACCCTGTACCGGATCAGCGTCCAGTGCGACAATGTCCTCATCTGCCGGGTTAAATCCATCCGCATTTGCGACTGTACACATGGTTGTTACTACGAATACAAGCACCAGGAAAAAACTTATTATTCTCTTTTTCGTAATACACCCTCCTATTTTTTGTATTTCTAATATTCAAGCCGGCGCCTTGCCTGAATAAAAGCCAAATGGAACTTCTGCCATTTTGAGCTTTATAATAGTTTTATAATTTTACCACTCTTACTGGCTGTATATTACCTTATTTCACATCTGTTGTCAACAGGATTTCCCAGAAATATTGTAAAAAACAGTTGATTTTCAGTTTGTTATCATGTAAACTCTAAATTAGATAATAGATTTATTTTTTTGTTGTTCTATCTGGAGGATATCATGGAACTCACCAAAAGCGAACTGGAAGTAATGAATGTACTGTGGCAGGCGAACAGGCCACTGTCCCGCAGCGAGATACTTGCCCTGTCTACCGGCAAGACCTGGAAAGACAGCTCAATACACATTTTGCTCAACGGTCTGCTCAATAAAAATGCCATCAAAGAAGCCGGCTATGTCAGAAGCGGAAAAACCTTCGGACGTCTGTATGCGGCAAACATCTCCTGCCAGGAATACTATGTCAAGAATGTGTTTGCAGGCAGCAGCAAAGAAGTGCTTCCTATGCTGTTTTCCGCGCTTATCCAGAGTGACGGCATCAGCCCTGAACTGATCGATGAATTGGAGGACATGCTGGAAAAGCGCAAACGGGAATTGGAGTAAAATATGATCAGTGCCTATTCCGTATGCAGCGCGGTCATCTTCTACAACTTGTCGCTGGTGCTTGTTTTTCTGCTGCGGCGCAAGACCCGTTTTCTCGCAAGGTATAGCACTTCCGTTCTCCTGTTCATCACCGTTTTGGGGCTTGTCCGCCTGTTCACACCGGTTGATCTGAAACCGGCAATTGTAATACCTTCCAGATACCTGCTACCTGCTGTTCAGAGTGCCTTGCAATTTAATATCCCCGCACTCAATATCAGTGTAGGTATAGTCCTGCTTATTGTCTGGGGATGCGGAACTGTTGGGTTCATCCTGCGGGATATCATTGTCGAACTGCGCTCCTACCGTATAAGGAGAAACTATATAACCATAGAGGATAAGCGGATAAAAAAACTCGCCGCCAGCTTCGGCAGCGAGTACATCGTGAAAGTCTCCCCTGATGTAAAGGAACCATATGTTGCCGGGATCTTTCGGCTTACGATTTATCTTCCGAACATAACGCTGACTGATGATGACCTGCGCTTTATCCTCCGCCATGAGGTCCAGCATGTATTGTCCCATGATGGGCTGAAAAAGCTGCTTTTCCTTACGATAGAGGCGCTGTTTTGGTGGAACCCCATTGCCCATATCACCATGAGCGAGATCGACGCGATCCTTGAATTTCAGTGCGACGCGAAGATCACCTACGGTCTTGACGATAAGGCAGTGTACGAGTATATGCGTACTTTGCTCTCGGTAATGAAGCAGATCGGCTCTGCCGGTGAGCCAAAGGGCGCTTGTACTGTTCACTTTGCAGGGGATCCGCCGGTGATAAAGCAAAGATTTGAGGTGATGCTGAACCGAGATAAGAGGAAGGCGAAAGGCGCCCGCTGGCTTTTATGCTGCGCAATTGTGGTGGGCTTCCTGCTGTCGTATATGGTTATCATTCAGCCGCGTTTTGAGATGCCCAAAGGCGAAATAGATGGCTATATCAGTATCACATCAGATAATGCTTATATATTATTTGACGGTGGAGAATATTATTTTTTTATTAATGACTCTTGCGTCGAAAAAATTACCGAAAGTGATTTGAAAAAAACACCTTATAATCAACTTGAAATAAAAGGAGATTAATACCGTGAAACGGATACTTACATTTTTATGCGTTTTTATTTTATGTTTCAGCACACTGTTTTCCACTCCAGCTTTTGCCGACTGTTCTGAAGCTGATAGTGTTCTTGTTGCGGCAGGAGACTCGGTAGTTGCTCCACGTGCGGAAGAAACGGAATGGGTTTACCGAATTCATAACGGATACTATGAGAAACGTCTCTGGTCGATTACATATGGCAAATGGCTCACTGACTGGATTGTACTTGGTCCAGCCACTTGAATTTATTTACATATCTGAAAATCACGGTGAAACACAGTTCTTCCAAGAAAATGCGTTTCACCGTGAAACGCATTCTTTTCATTTGTATTCATTTCAAAACGGCCTATTAAAGGCGATATATTACGGTATGCAGGAAATAAGATGCTTAGCCCTCTCAATATAAAGGCAATCCGTAACCATATATCACAGTACTTCCAACTAGGTAAGAGTTTTCCCGGCAGGCGTCGCCGGAGTTGCCTTCAATGGTAAGGACGACGCCATTTTCACAGCTTTTTACAATGCCCACATGATCAGCAAGACCGTCGTTTTCCCAGTCGAAGAAAATGATGTCTCCGGGGCGGGGTGCATAATCCCGTCCCTGCCACTGGCCTCTGTCCTTAAACCATTCTGCGCCGGGTCGCACGCCCTCAAAGCGGGGGATCAGCCCCGCGTTAATATAACCGCACTGCTCCGCGCACCAGCTCGCAGACATGGGGATTATTGTCCGCACTGAGCCATTTAGTTTTCTCAATATTTCTGCTCGCAAGTAAATCAGCCTGAAAATCACGGTGAAACACAGTTCCCCCAATCCCCCAAGGAAATGTGTTTCACCGTGAAACGCATTTGCCCAATTACGCCCAGTTGAAGTAGACTTGATTGGAGAGCCTTGATTATGCTATGCGGCTTGATCCCACTTTTCGAATCATCCGCATTTTGCACAACTTTATCCGCTCAAAAAATATTGTGTAAAAAAGTCATGTTGACGGTATGAACAAAACGGGTTATAATAATTTGACATTACTTTATCCGCTTCAATGGCTAAAATGGTGGAAAGTCAGAAAGGTACTGCACGCATGACAGGTGTGGAATATTACAAGAATATATTTGCGCGATACGGCGGGATGATGCGTACAAAACAGCTGGAGGAAGAAAACATACTCTATCGCAAGGTACAGCAGCTCATTCAGGAAGGCTATGTGGAAAAGCTACGCTATGGTTATTATCGATGGGTCAGCCCGGACGATTTCAGCGAGGTTGGCATCATAAAATGCCTTTTCCCGGATGCTGTTCTCTGCATGAATACCGCTCTGCGCTATTATGAATACAGCGACCGGACACCTGGTGATTGGCATCTGGCTGTCAGCAAGGATTCCGGCAAATCTCGCTTCAAAATTGATTATCCGTTTATAAAACCTTACTATGTAGAGCCTTCCATCCTGGAGCTGGGCCTGACTCACGGAGAAATGGATGGGCACGACATCCGTATCTACGACAAAGACCGTGTCATTTGTGACTGTCTGCGTTATCGCAATAAAATGGACAAAGAAATTTTTAATAAAGCGATTCAGAACTACATCAATGATCCCGGCAAAAACATCCCCAAGCTTCTGGAATACGCTGAACCATTGCGAGTAAAGAAGACTGCAAAAGAGTTGATAGGAGTGTGGCTGTAATGGCAAATGAAGAAATCAGAATTTGGGGGATTCACACAACAGATGAGGCCCTGTTTCTGCACGATAATATTATTGCAATCGGCTGGAAAGAGTTTTGGGATTGCAGTAAACTGGAGCCCACTCGTGAGGCATATAAAAACCACTATATCGCATCATATCCCAATGGCAAAAAAGGTGCAGTTGCTACCAGTGCCGGTATGCTGTATCGTTTCGTGCACGAAATGAAGGCCGGCGATTATGTTGTTTTTCCTTCCAAGTCAGACAGAAAGATAAACATCGGACTCGTTGAGAGTGATTTTATTTATAATCCGACAGCGGATTTGTATGTACAGCAAAGGAAGGTTAAGTGGCTGAAACACCTTCCCCGAACAGCGTTCTCTCAGGGAGCCTTATATGAACTCGGCTCGGCCATGTCTTTCTTTTTGATAAAGAATTATGCCGACGAATATTTGCAGGCTTTGGATAAAGGGTTCAAGCCTGCCGCGGCCATGAATGAACCTGACGAAACAGTCGCTGCGACTGCCGAGGACATCATCGAATCCACAAGAGATTTCATTCTGAAAGAGTTAAGCAAAAAGCTGAAAGGTTATGCGCTCGAAGAATTTGTGGCAGATTTGCTCCGCGCAATGGGCTATCGTTGCACGGTTTCTCCACAGGGCGGCGACAGCGGCATAGATATTACCGCATATAAGGACGAACTCCCACCTCGTATACTCGTACAGGTAAAGAGTCAGGACAGCGACATTAAAGAAACGACTATTCAATCCCTCAAGGGGGCTATGCACGAAGGGGATTACGGCCTTTTTGTTACCCTGTCCAATTACACAAAGAATGCGAAGAAGTATTTGGAGAATACTCCTATCATTCGCGGCATTAACGGTACGGAGTTGGTTGATTTGATTCTGAAGTATTATGACCATCTCGGAGACAAGTACCGCAAGATGATTCCGTTGAAGATGGTCTATATCCCTGTCCCGGAAAATGAATAAGGAGATGCACCATGTCTGATCTTGCCGCTTCTGTTCTTGCAAAACTGAAAAACAAGGCAAAGGCCTCCGGTATCAGCTATCAGCGGTGTCTGCAGCTTTTCTTTCAGGAAGAGTTCCTGCGCAGGCTGGCAGCTTCAAAATATGCTGAGAATTTTGTGCTGAAGGGTGGCCTTTTCATTTATACCCTGACCAACTTTGAGAGCCGTGCCACCGTTGATGTGGACTTCCTGATGCGCGGTCTGAGCAACGATCTGGCGCGTATGGATGAGATTATTGCCGAAATTTTGGCTGTCCCCGCCGGAAACGACTTCGTGACATTCAAAACTTCCAAGGCCGAGCCGATCGCCCTACAGCGCAAATACCATGGCGTCAGTATGCAGATCACCGGATACATAAAGAACGTACGAGTGCCCTTTAATGTGGACATCGGCATTGGTGACGTCATCATTCCTCACCCGGAGCGGCGCAGCATACAGACACAGCTGGACGGTTATGAAAAACCGGAGATATTGACTTATTCCCTGGAGAGCACGATTGCCGAAAAGTTCGATGCTATTCTGCAGCGCTTTGAACTTACCGGTCGTATGAAGGACTTCTACGATATTTACTACCTGTCCCGCACTTTTGATTTCGATGGACTGAAGCTGCAGACAGCAATTCAGGAAACACTTCAGAACCGCGGCACCGCTTATGAAAAAGAAAGCTTCAACCGCGTTATTGCACTGGCTGATGATGAGGATATGCAGACCAAGTGGCGCTTCTTCCTGAAGACACTGGGCAATCCGGAGATTTCGTTTCAGGATATTATGATGGGTATTCAGTGCTTCCTGGCTCCCGTCTGGGAAGCAATATTGAAACAAGATGAGCTTTTGGCAGTATGGCACTCTGAGCATGCAGAATGGAATATCCGGTAATTCATACACTGCATTTTTTATTTTAAATATAGTCTTAATTTCTTTTGCAGAATTCCCTTCATTTTTAGCTTTGAGAAAACAGACAACCAATATCCCAGCCTAGTGAAGTGCGGATGGTGCGGATCTTGCTATAAACTATTTACAGGGTTTCCTTTACCAGCCGCCAGGCTTCTTTGGCAAGCACCGCAGCTTCTACGATCTCTGCCTCATGGATACTCTTTTCTTTATTAGCCCAATGGGCGATCTGGTTGATATTGTTTCCGATTGCTGACAGCTCCCTGAGCAGCGCCGTATATTCAGCAGGGGGCCGGGGACGAATCTGCACTCCGGCAATGGCTTGCCTTATAAATGCACTGACAGATAGACCGCTGGCAATACATTGCTCGGCCAGATGGACATATTCCTCATCTCCCAGCCAGACGCCGATAAAATGTTCTCGTTTCCGCATGATTCCTCCATGTGTATGATTAAATACGTTTCACGGTGATACGTATTCCGTATGGGGTTGGGGGTTCGATTCCCCCGAACAAGGGCGTTTGTGTTTAACAAATGCCATACTTGCAGGGACAGCCACATATTTGTACATGTCCCTCGAAAAAATGTCTTACACAGCTTATCTTTCAGGAGAAAATGCGTTTCACCGTGAAACGCATTTCTACTGTGATGCATCATATTTCACTCGGGCAGAATAATAAGGGCCTATCGTCATCGGCGCATTGTACAGCGCAGTCAACAGATAGGCCTTTATGTTTTTGATCTCTGATGTGGTATTCTCAAGGGCGTCCTGGACAAAGGCCGTGTGCGCAAACCGCAGCCATCGGAAACGGGCCTGCACCTTTGGCATGGGGATGGTCTCGCTGCTGAGCTTCAGGTATGGGGCCGTGCTGCACTGCACATGGCTGATCAGCTCTGGAATATAGTTCGGGTTGTTGTTCATGTAGGACGTGGCCAGCAAGGGGTAGTCGTGCCGCTCCCGTACCGTCTCTATAATTACCTCTGCCTCTGATGGATAGATAGATGGATCAGTATAACTGTTCTAAGTATAATTCTTATCAATATTATTTCCGTCCGTTTTTACGCAGTCTATACTTCTGGTTTCCCAAAGCCAGGATTCCTGCTTTTCGGACGCAATGGTGTCTTGTTTTTCGCTGTCCGGCTTTCTGGTTTTCGGAAGGCTGAGTTCATTTTGCTTGCCATCGGGAGAATCCGGCGCATCATTTTTTGAGAATTGCCGTACATAGATTCTTGCCGGTTTGCCTTGTCCTTGCTTAATTCGTTCGATAAGCCCTATTCCGTTCTGCGTGTCCAGCTCTTTCAGCAGCTTTACCGCTTTGTCATGGCCGCAGTTCAGATCCTCCTGTACTTCAGCGAGGGTATAATAAATGTATACGCGCCCCTCCTCATCCAGCCAGCCGTTTTGCATAGACAGCCCCATGCGGTCGAGCAGCAGAGCATAGAGCATCTTTGCATCCGTGGACAGGCCCCTGAACTCCTCACCTGTCATCAGCAGGCGGGGGAAGCGGATAAAAGAATAGCTTTTGACCTGAGAGCCGTAGAAATAATCGTAGTTCATATAGTTTCTCCTTTTTCATAAATGTTTTTGTATAGCGCCCTTAGCCCAGGAAAACAGGGCCAGAATGATACAGAGGGTGATGCTGTTGTAGCTCATAGACTCATATTTGCAGGAAACGGAAAACAGGGCAGGACGATAGGGATAGGCTTAGACAGCAGGTCCTCCGTTGCAATATAGCTGATGTCCATTTCACACTGGGGGACTACTCTTTCGGAATCTCATCCTGGGGCAAGGGGCATTCTGCATACCGGCAGAATCGATCTCTGCGGTACGGCTGATGCTCCCTGCACCCCCTGCACTCCGGATACGGCCCGTCCACGCCGCTGTCATAGTGGTCGCTGCCGGGCCTGCCCTGCATGAGGCTTTCAAACGCCCGATGATCGCCATTGGTAAAATACATGGCACACCTCCCTTCAGGGTGAATTTGGGCTTAGCGGCATATATAAGAAATGCGTCTCACCGTGAGACGCATTTCTTATAGCAACTTGGTAATAAAACGACTACGAAAAAATAAGAATCTGCCAAGGATAATAGTTGCTTTTGCTTTCAGGGAGAAAGGAAAAGGATTGCTTTACCCCATTTTATGCACTATAATGTAATTGTAATTTGACTCGCTATATACAATGCAGATTGTGGGGAGCGATATGTAAAATATGAATAAGATTACAATAAACTCTTTTTCAGAATTTATTTCTTATGTGGAAGGTCATTATTGCAGAGACCACCTGTTTAGGGGGCTGAAAAAAACAAGTTACCAGCTCATACCTAAAATTGGACGAGAAGACTATGTGAAAATGTGCTCTACTAAACCTGCCGAGAAGCTATACGATTTACAGGACTTGGAAGAGCGTACAATGAGTGATTTTATCAAAATGTCGGTTCCCTACGCCGACTTGCGTACAATAAGTGCATGGGAACAATGGACTATAGGACAACATCATGGACTGCCGACGAGATTTTTAGACTGGACAGAAAATCCGCTTATTGCTGCATATTTTGCCACTGAAAATGCTGGAGCCCATGATGTGGCAGTATATGTTGTTGATAGAAGACAATTCAATACAGAGACAAGTGACAGCTTAGATATTTTTTCATTCCCAGAGGGGGATGATGTTGTTCTTCATATTCCCAGCTATATTAATCCACGAATCATTGCACAGAAAGGAGTTTTTACTGTTCATAAAGACCCAACATTGCCATTGGATCAAACTTTGATAAATGGGGAGTTGTGTAAGATAGATCAATTAATTATTCCACAAAGCACGGTTCGTGAATTTATTAAAGATTTGGACTGGTTTGGAATAAACCGATCCTTTATATATCCCGGATTGGATGGATTAGCGCATTATCTTGATTTTAAGGCGAAGGGAGGTGTAGATTGATGTATGTACCTGTAATGAAAAATCGTACTGTAGAAGTTAGTGTCCTCCAGCAACTAAGCCTTTTGCATGTTTTCGATGGGGATGTTATTCCTTTAATTGAACTTATTCAGGAGCGCACACGAAGCAACAATAATAATACTTTCACTCAGGATTTATGCAAGATTTTGGATGAAGCCCCCAATATGCGCGTAATGGTTGACTTCTACAAAACCACTAAACTGCGAAATACAACAGACACAATACGCGAATATGTCACACTTTCAGTCCGTCAGCCAGACTTCTGCCTCTCGGAAATGGCTGCATTACAGACGCATAGCCAGCGTGTAATTCCAGTGGTGTCATATTTGTCAGAAAATATTTCTCCAGAGCGAATTCAATATGAATCGAACTCTTTGAGAAAGAGCTTTCCTAATATTGCATATCGAGTAAAGGTGCAGGAATTTGAGAGTGTTTTCTCATACATTGAATCTCTTATTTCACCGAATGATTTTTTATTACTTGATATTGAATCCGCTTCTCATATGAGCCCGGTCTTTAAGAAAATATACAAACGAATCGCCGATAGCAAAAAGCGACTCCACTTTACTTCAATTGTTGTGAACTCACATCGTCCAGACGGCCTAGCCAATAAGGATATGCTTGATGGCGAGCCAATTGCAGATATCGACAACAGCCTAAAAGAATTATATTCAACAAATCTTATGAATCGATTTGATGGGTTTGGTGATTATGCGTGTATATCTGCCGCTTTGCCTTCTACCGGTGGTGCGATTAGCCCCGTTGGTATTTATTATTCTTTAGAAAATAATTACTTTGTTTCATATCGTGGTAGAGCACCTCAGTTATCAGAGTTTCCACAATATATTGCCCCACGCATTGTTTCATCAGAATACTGGAAAGAGTTCTCCGATGAGCACCATGATAAATGCCCTGGTTGTCAAGAAATACAAGCGATTGTTGACGGCCTCAAAAGTGGACGAAATCAGGCTCAGTGGAAAATGATAACAATGTTGCATTATATCTACACAATATATGAAGAAACCTTATAGTGAGGTCCCGTCAAGATTTATGCGCAAATTTATTTGCAGGCTCCGGCTGAATGAGGTCAGCCGGCAATAGAGGCGTCGTACAGAGCCGCCTCCAAGTGCTTCATGTTCAT
>ENA-OROD01002924-OROD01002924.1-human-gut-metagenome-genome-assembly--contig:-NODE-2924-length-11858-cov-4.268491_pt1 | contig 11858 bp, 4 predicted proteins | sample MGYA00242123_ERZ509038 | MGnify/ENA primary metagenome ERZ509038 (study PRJEB26280, sample SAMEA2338719) | human gut metagenome | biome: human gut; feature: human-associated habitat; material: faeces... | reverse complement strand
CGCTGGCTTTTGCCGCGGGCTTTACCGTAATGATGATCCTGGATGTGGCGCTGGGGTAGGGAGGAGGGTTGACAACGGCCAATTCCTGTAATATAATGTCGCTGACAAGTAAATAAACAGTCTGTTGATCCAATGTCGCCGGCGGCCGTACAGCCCACCACGGGCCAGGCGTCGGCATAGAAGGAAAGGGGTAGCCAAACCCCGCACGACCGGTACTGTGAGCGCAAGGATGCACCGAAGCGGCGTAAGCCGCCGGGACGAAAGTCCGCCATTGTGGGTAAGCCCATGAGAAGGTAGGCTGCAAACGAGGAGGGATGTCTGCCCCCCGCGGCGCGAGCCAGGAGAATTGCATTGTGTAGGACAAAGTTGCAGCGGGCGCGCTCTCCGTGTGCGGGAATCTTGTACCACCATGTAGATGTACCACGCTGACCTCCTGAACGGGAGGTCGGTGTTTTTTGCACCACCTTTTTCGCGGCCGGCCCTTTTGGGCGGGCGGCGGGGGCGGCGACGTCTTTCCGTGGTGCAGGGGTCGTATCTATTGCGTTCGCTGTCCGGCTTTGCGCCGGGCAGCGTTTCATTTTCGCGGGACAGAGTGCACTCTGTCCCGTTTTTCATGCCCTGCATGAAAAACATTTCCCTTGCCAGGCTGACACGCTGCCATACACAGCGAAGCGGTGCGGAAAACTCGACTGTCAAGCTGAGGCGCCGTGCGCTTTCCATCTGCACCGTGAAACTGTGCAGACAAGTCCCCTTTGTCAAGCTGAGGCGGCCATTGGCCGCGTGCTTTTCCATAAGTGGGGCGGGGATGTTGCCGCATCCCCGCCCACCCCCTCACGTCGACAAAAAATTTACATAAAGGAGAAAGAGACATGAAGAAGAGAGTCATAAGCTGGCTGCTGACCGTCGTGATGGTCGTCAGCCTGCTGCCCACCTCCGTGTTGGCCGACACGCTGGCCGCGGATCAGGAGCAGCAGACCCAGCAGGAACAGATAGCTCCGGTGGACACGGAGAACACCGTCCCTGCCGGGAATGAGGAGACGCAGGAGCAGCAGGAGCCTGCTCCGGAAACGCCTGCGCCCCAAATGACCCGCAGCGGCGGCGCGGCGCTGGCGCTGGCGGAAGGAACTGTCAGCTCCGCGAAGGAGTTTGCGGCGATGGACGCCAGCGGCAGCTATACGCTGACGAAGGATATCATTGTCACTGAGCCGTATGCCTACGACTTTATCGGCACCTTTGACGGCAACGGCCACACCGTGACGCTGGATATCACCGCTTCTACGGCCAATGTCGGCCTGTTCAGCAAACTGGCGGGCGGCGCCGTGGTGAAGAATGTGATCACCGCAGGCAGTATTTCCGGCAAAGTAAACAATGTGGGTGGTATCGCGGGTACTGCGGATGGCAATGTAACTATTGAGAACTGCAAAAATACAGCGAGCATCAAGGGGGGAAAAGGTGCTGGTGGTATTCTTGGCTATAGTGAACCCGGCAGTGGCTTTGTTACGATTTCTTCCTGCGCGAATATGGGAAGTGTGAGTGGTACAAGAAAGCAAGTTGGCGGCATTGCAGGAAATGTTGTAGGAACTCACATAATAAGGAATTGCTATAATCAGGGGGATATAAGTGATGGCGCAGGCATACTCGGTAGAGGAACGAAGGGCGTTCTGGTGGAGAACTGCTATACTGTTGGTTCCGTTGAAACGAACGGTGCAATAATAGCGGTATCATCTAGTTCCTATTCTTCGGACGAGCCATGCCGTATTGTTAACTGCTATGCGCCGAGTGAAACCGTAACGGCGCTGGTACCGTCAACTGTTAAGATTAGCAACTCTGGTACCAAATCCTCCGCCGAGATGCAGTCTGCGGAGTTTGCCGCCACCCTTGGCAGCGCATTCCAGTACAATGGGGGCGGCTATCCTACGCTGAAGGACCCGGAGCCAGTGGTGGAAAAGAACGTCGTGTCTATTTCCGTAAAGTCGGCTAAAACGACGTGCTATACCGGCGATGAACTGGAGCTCAGTGTTACAGTTACCTATGACGATAACAGTAGCGAGGTCATCACCAAGGGTTTCACGGTGGAGGGATTTGACAACACCGCGCCGGGAAAGCAGACGGTGACTGTGACCTACAAGGAAAAAACGGATTCCATTGAGATCGAGGTCATTAAGAAGCCTGAGTTTGATGACTTCTTCGCTGGTATTGTTAACAGTGTTGAGGTGACGAATGATGCCACCTATCCTTATGTGGTGGACATGACCGACAGCGACGGCCTTTGCCTGCGCTCCAGCAATCCGGTTCAAGGAAATACAAGCAGTACATCTACGATTACGCTGAAGGCAAAGGCCAATGTGACGCTTAGCTTTAAGTATTGGGGCTGCAATTATGATTCTTCTTACGCAGCTCTTACGATCGTAAAAAACAACAGCTATAATCCAGAGATGCGGTCATGGGGGAGTACTCAGTGGAAGGACTTTACCATTGATCTGAAAAAGGGCGATACGCTGAGACTGAATCTTATAAAGACGTATGTCTCAGGTGATTACTATGTCAAGCTCAAGGATTTCACAGTTTCGTCCCTGTATGAGGTGAAGTTGACAGCGGAGCCTGAAGAGGCTGATGCGGTCGTTGCACTGAAGGACAGCACAGGCGCAGAACTTAAAGGTACGAATGGTGTATACATCGTTTCTGCAGGTGAGTATACCTACACGGTGTCGGCTTATGGGTATGACACTGTTACGGAAACGATCAATGTTGCTGCAGATGTGGCAAAGACGGTGCCGCTGACCAAATCTGCGGCCTATTCCGTGGCGTTTGATATCTCGCGCCCCGCAGGGATCACGGCGGATCCGACAGTGACCGTCAAAACCAACGGTAAGGCGGTATATACCGGTGATGGTACAGGCTGCAGTCTGTCCAATGGCAGCTACGCTTATACAGTTGCCTGCGATGGCTGCGATAATGCCGGCGGTATATTCTCTGTGAATGGCGATAAGGTGAATATCACAGTGACGCTGGCAAAAAAGGCGATATTTGAGGATTTCTTTGCCAATTGCCAGGGTATTACCGTCAGCGGTGACAAGGGGAAATTTACCATAGAGGGTGCTGGCAAGGACTCCTATCTCAAGACCACAGAAACGACCACACTGGCTCTCACAGCTACAAAGAATGTGAAGCTGTCGTTCAGCTATATCGCCAATGCGGCAGGGTATGTGGAAGGCGACTGGTATTATGATGAGCCGGATGAATACTATTATTTCACCATAAAGAAGAACAGTACACAAGTCAAGCGTGCTTACAGCGAAACTTCTTGGAAAGATTTTTCAGTGGAGCTTACGCAGGGTGATGTGCTGACCATTAGTTATGATGGTTATACCAGTTACTATTACGCAGCCCTGAAGAATTTTGCAGCAGTTCCGTTCTATACCCTCACCCTTAATACTCCCGACGGTGCAACGGTGGTGCTGAAGGACCGTAGCGGCGCAGAGATCACCGGCAAAAACGGCGCATACACCGTTGCCGCCGGTACCTATGCCTACACCGTCAGCAAGTTCGGCTACGAGACCGAGACGGGGAGCATCACCGTTAATGCCGATGTGAACAAGACCGTCACGCTGAGCGAACTTGCCTCCTGCACCCTGACCTTTGCCGTAACTCCGGCGGAAAACGCTAAGGTGACCGTAACCCACCCCGTGGGCGGCACCATCAAGCCCGAGACCGACGGCGGCTACAAACTCTACCTCGGCGAGACCTATGCCTATACCGTCACTAAGGCGGACTATATCCCCGTTCACGGCAGCATCACCGCCGCCGAGGACAAGACGCTCTCCTTCACCTTAACTTACGCGGGTGAGGGCTGGGACGGCACCGCCAAGACCGCACCCACCCAAGACAAAAACGGCGTCTATCAGATCGGCACCGCCGCGGAACTGGCATGGTTTGCCGATGCGGTCAACAAGGACGGCACGACCATCAGCGGCAAGCTCACCGCCAACATCAACCTCAACGGCAAGACTTGGACGGCCATCGGTACCGACAGTAATAAGTTTGCCGGCACCCTGGACGGCGATAATTACACCGTTAGTGGTTTGGCAGGAACTGGCGGATTAGTCTATTATTTGAGCGCCAATGGAACTGTCAAGAGTTTGTGTGTGGATTGCGCCATTGACGGTACAAGTAATGTCGGAGGTATTGCGGATAAGAGTGAAGGCCGGATTGAAAACTGCCTCGTCAGTGGTTACATCAAAGGCGGCGATGACGTGATCTTTGGTGTTGGCGGTATTGTTGGTCATGGTGTGGCAGGCAATGTCATTAGTGGCTGTGTGAGCACAGCGGATATTCTGTTCAAGTACTCCCGGTATGCGGTGCAAAATGGCGCGGGAGGTATCGTGGGTTATACTTACGGTACCGTAGAGAACTGCTATTTTGCGGGGAACGTCCACACTAACGCAAAGAGTGTTAGCGCTGGCGGATTTGGCGGACTTGTCGGCTGTGCGCGCAGTAATGCTGTTATGAAAGACTGCTACACTGTAGGTGCTGTCACCGGTCCGGAAAGCAGCTTCGGTGCGGTGGTAGGCAAGGTGAACTCCGGCGCCACCATCACCAACTGCGCTTATCTGGACACCGTCGCACCACAGGCCGCGGCGGATGGCACCACCAGCGGTATGACTGCCCGCACCGCGGACTATATGCGCACCCCGGAATTTGCGGCGGAGATGGGGATGCACCTTGACAGCGGCAACAGCAACGGCGGCTTCCCGGTGCTGCCCTGGCAGGGCGGCACCCCCGTGGACAATGCCGACCTCAAGGCCGCTGCCGCCGCCGCCAACGCCTTGGAACTTCGCGGCATGAGCGCCGCCGACGCCGCCAAGAAAGCCAAGGCCGACTGGTACGCCGAGACTGTGCTGGGACTCTATGAACTTACGGACGGTAACTATAATAAGGCCGACCTCTGCAAGGAATACGGCATCGAAGAGCCCGGCGAAGCGGTCACGGACCTGCACGACTACTTCCTGACCGCCCTGCAAAAGCACTTCTATAAGGAACAGGGGCTCGATGCCGAGAATGCAGACCTTCTGAAGGCCGATGCCACCGGCGTCTATCAGCTCCGCGGCCTTACCCCGGTGAGCGGCGACCCGGAGGAGGAAGAGGAGATCGCGCAGACCCATACCGCCTGCCTGACCCTGCCCGCGAGCGTCACCGTTCCCGTGGAGGGCAGTGGAGAGAAGATCGTTTCCCTCACATGGACGGCGGATAACGCTCTGGTGAACACCGCCACCGGCGCGCTCACCGCGCCTGCGGCGGATAAGGTCACGGTGACCCTCACCGCCACTCTCCAAAGCGGCGCTGCCACGAAGACCAAGACCTTCACGCTGTGCCTCTGGTCCGAGAATGCGGAAAAGGTGCAGACTCTGGAGGATATTGCCGCCGAGTTCACGCGCAAGAATACCGCCGTGCAGCCTCTGGAAGGCGTGGGGCTCTATGATGAAACCAACATCACCCAAGCCTTCCGCCGCCTGCTGGCAGAGCAGGGCTATGCGGATGTGGCGGACAACTCCGAGATCACCTATGTCAACGGCAGCGCCAAGGCCAACGGCTTTGACGATACCAAGGTACAGTACATTGCCGACAACGGCAAAATCACCTACTTCACCGGCGACGGCACCGCCCGCCAGACCGTGCAGTACACGGGGTTGAAGTTCAACATCACCTATGCCGGGGTCACCAAGGAGATCACCCTCCGTGCCACCGTGGGGCGCAGCGCCGACGCGGTGCAGAAACTGCTGGAGAGCGCCGCCGGGTCCCTGAACTGGGAACTCATCCGCGGCGAGAACACCAACGGGGCCACCCAAAGCGAGGTGGCGGGCTGGACGCTCTACACCGTGAACGACCGCATCACCTCCAACCTCACGCTTCCCTCCAGCATTGCGGGGCGCTATGATGTGAAGGTGCAGTGGGGCACCCGGAACACCGAGTGGCTCTACATCACCAACGGCACCAACGGCACCGGCGTGGGAACCGTCAACCGCCCCCTGCAGCCCGCAGACGGCACGGCGCTGCCCGAGAAGGCCGGCAAGTTCCGGCTGATCGCCCGCGTGACCTATGACGCCTTCGATGACTACACGCTGGCGCACATCACCGGCGACAACGGCGTGGAGGTCTATGCCGATGTGCTCTTTGACGCCACCGTTGCGCCCTTCGACAGCAGCGTGACCAGCGAGATGCAAAACGCTCTGGCGGAGAAGTATCGGGGGCTCCTGCGCGACTTTGTGGACAAGACAAAGTCCGTGGACACGACTGCCGTCAGCGACGATATGCAGATGCCCAGACCCGCTCTTCTGGAGAAAGCGGGCATCATGACCGACAGTTATAACCAGAAGGTCACGATGGTGAGCCGCACCCCGGATGTGCTGGACTTCAACGGGTATCACGCCATGGTCTACCGCCCGCTGCCCGGTGAGGAGCCGGTGAAGGCGAAGTATGTGGTGACCATCACCACCCGCAGCTCCGGCCTTCTGCTGGCGCGGCAGGAGTTCAGCTTCACCATTCAGCCTTTTACCCAGCAGGAGTTGAATGGCGCTGCCGCCTTTATGACGGCGGCGCGGACCGAGGACACCTACTGGGACGGTATCAAGAACAAGAATACGGATAAGACCAAGGTCACCTCCGACCTGTATCCCTTTGCGGAGATCTGCAAAAACGAGGACGGCACGCTGAAATACGTCCGCGGCACGGTGAATATGACCTTCGACGGCATCGAGGCCGACGATATCCCCGGCTGGCTCGATACAGAGAAATACCGCTGCTTCCGATCCTCCCGACCCTCCGTCATCGAGAATGAGCTGCTGCGTGTACACCAGCCGGAGTACAATACGACAGTTACGCTGGACAGCGTCCTGACCTACACCAAGTACGCCCAGTATTGGGAAAAGTTCGGCATCAACGGCACCGAGGAGAGCAAGGAACGCTACAAGAACTTTGCCCAATTCTACAAGCAGCCCATCCAGATCGACCTGACGGTGCCCGGTACCACGGGGCAGAATGACCCCAACGAAAATCAGACCCTCGCCGTGAAGGTCAAGGTGGACGGCTACGACAAGAACGGCCATACTTTCACGGGAATCTCCGGCTTTACCTTCACCGGCAAGGCCAACGAGGATCCCACCGCTTGGGACGCTGTGAAGGCGTGCCTTGACAGTGCCAACTACACCTATACCGGCAGCGGCACCTACATCAAGAGCATCACCGATGCGGCGGGCAACACCCTCAAGGAGAAGGGCGACGGCAAGTCCTCCGGCTGGATGTTCGGCCTCACCTTACAGGGCGGCACCGAGACCTTGCCCAAGACCACGCTGGACAACACCTATCTCAAAGACGGCGACACCCTGCGCCTGTTCTTTACCGACACCTATATTCCGCTGGATCCGACGGATCCCGCCGTGCCCGGTGCGGAAGTGCCCGGCTTCGATGAGGCGTATGCCGGCGCCAAGGCGTATATCCAAGGCGCGGTGAGCGCCCCGGTCGTCAGCTATCTCTTCGGCGAGTGGGCGGTACTGGGACAGGCTCGCGCCAAGGTGCCCCTGTCCGAGGCATATATCGCGGCCTATTATGAGAAGGTCGTGGCCTATGTAAAGGCGAACATCGGCTCTGACGGCGTTCTTGTCGATCCCGAGAGCCATAACCCCACCGTCACCGACAACGAGCGTATCATTCTGGCCCTTACCGCCATCGGCAAGGACCCCGCCAACGTGGGCGACAAAAACCTGCTGACGGCGCTGCAGGACAAGGATATCATGAAGGTCACCGATACCAGTAAAACGGATATCAACGGCCTCGTCATGGGTCTGCTGGCGCTCAACAGTCGCAATTACACCTCCGACACCTCCTGGCTGGTGCAGGCTGTTCTTGAACAGCAGAACAAAGACGGCAGCTGGAGAGCCAGCGCCGACACAAAACCCGTCGGCGACGTGGACATGACCGCCATGGCGCTGCAGGCGCTGGCACCCTACCATAAGGACGGCGGCAATGAAACCGTGAACACCGCCGTGGAGAAAGCCCTCAACTGGCTCTCCGGCAAGTATCGAAGCGGCTACGACTCCTCCGAGAGCTGCGCGCAGGTGGTCATCGCCCTTTCCGCCCTGAATTTGGATGCCAACACGGACGCGCGCTTTACCAAGACCGTGGAGGGGAAGACCCTGAGCGTGCTGGGGAACCTCCTGCAGTACCGCGTGGCGGAGAACGGCGGCTTTAAGCATCAGTTCGCAGACAAGGCCGTCAACGAGATGGCCACGGAGCAGGCGCTTTGCGCCATGGCCGCCTATGCGCGCTTTACCGAGAAGGCCAACGCCCTCTACGATATGACCGACGCCGCCTGCGCCCATCGCTTCGGCGAGTGGAAAGTGACCGTGGCCGCCACCTGCACCAAGGACGGCGTCAGCCGCCGGATCTGCTCCATTTGCGGCGCCGTGGAGGAAAAGTCTGTTCCCGCGACGGGCCACAATTTCGGCGCGTGGACGGTGACCAAGGCGGCCACCTGCACCGAAAGCGGTATCAGCACCCGTAAGTGCAGCGTTTGCAGCACGGAGGAGACGATGATCGTCCCGTCTCTGGGGCACAGTATGACTGCCACGGCGGGCAAGGCTGCTACCTGCACCGAGGCAGGCAACAGTGCCTATTGGACCTGCTCTCGCTGCCACAAGTTCTTCAGCGATGCGGCGGGCAAGACCGAGATCGCCAAGGACAGCTGGGTCATCGCGGCCCTGGGCCACGATGAGGCCACCCGTGCGGCGGTGGCGGCCACCTGCTACGCCTCCGGCCATGAGGCGGATACCTACTGCAAGCGCTGCGGCATTGTCATCACAGCTGGCGCGACCATTCCCGCCACCGGCAAGCACACCTACGTCAACGGCGTCTGCACCGTCTGCGGCGTCAAGAATCCGATGGCCAACGTCAAAGGCGATGACATCAAGGTGGACAGCAAAGACAACAAGACCGCCGCGGGCGACGGCTTGGTCATCAAGGCCGATGATACCATCACCGGGGAGGTGCTGGCGGACATCAAGGCAGCAGTGAGCGACGGTGCAATCACCGTGACCGTGACGGATACGCTCCAGCTCACCAACGAGCAGAAGGCCGCCGACGGCGGCAAGAGCGCCCTGACCGAGGCGGCCAAGACGGCCGGTGACGAGGTTAAGAAGGAGCTGAACAAGCTGGCCGAGAAGCTGGACGCCCTGCGCGGCGACAAATCCCGCAAGAACGCGCAGTTGGAGAAGGTCGTAGACGTGACTGTGGCGCTGGTCAAGACGGAAGGGAACGAGATCAAGACCGTGGCGCAGCTTATCGAGCTGCCCCACAGCGTCACCGTGACCATCCCAATCACCGACGAGCTGTACGCGGCCCTTCAGGGCAAGCACGTCTGCGTGGTGCGCAGCCACACGGATAGCAGCGGCAATGTGACCACTGCCGAGCTGTCCGCTACGCTGGGCGGCACCAAGGGCAATTATGTCCTGACCTTCCAGACGGACAAGGCCTCCGCGTTCGCTATCGTCTCCTATGAGACGGTGTCCTCCGGGTACTACTACGGTGGAAGCGGTACGGCTGACAGCGGCAAGAAGGACTCCGCCAACACGGCGGACGACAGTCAGATGGTGCTGTGGCTGGGCAGCGCAGCCCTGGCGGCGGCAGCCGTTGTGGTGCTGACCCGGAAGAAGCGCGTTTCCAAGTAACAACAGCACAGCCGACGCAGGGGCGCGAAAGCGCCTCTGCGTATGGCGCTTTTATGAGGAATGAGAGATATGAAGAAAAACCACCGATTTTGGCTGTTGGCGCTGGCACTGTCCCTGCTGCTGACCTGCGCCGCCTGCGGGAAAAAGACCGTATCGTACGCCACCGGCAACATTCCCACGGCAACGCAGGAGCAGACCACGGACACCAGGAAGAACGACACAGCTGAAACGGGCACCACCAAGGCTGACGGCAAGCAGGACGCGGCAAAGACTGAGGATAAGACCGCGGACGATAAGAAGCCTGACAAGCAGAAGTCGGCTGATGATGCCAAAAAGGCCGAGGAGGACGCCAAAAAGCAGGAGGATACCAAAAAGCAGGAGGAAGCCAAGCGCCTGGAGGAGCAGAAGCGGCTGGAAGAAGAGAAGAAACAGCAGGAACAGGAGCAGCCTTCTGCGCCGGACCCGGACCCTGCGCCTGCACCTGACCCTGCGCCGGCGGCATCCGTATCGCTGTACATTTCCTGCGCCACGGTGCTTGATAATATGGACAAGTGCTCCGACGGCGTGAAGGGCCTTATCCCCGCCGACGGCGTGATCCTGTCCACCACGGTGACCATCACCGAGGGTGAGTCTGTCATGTCCGTACTGAAGCGGGCCTGCGGTGACGCGGGTATCCCGGTGAGCTCCAGCGGCAGCTATGTCAGGGGCATCAACGGCCTGTTCGAAAAAAATGTGGGCAGGAGCTCCGGCTGGATGTACTGCGTGGGGGGAACCTTCCCCAGCTATGGCGCGGACAGCTATACGCTCTCCGGCGGCGAGAACATCCAGTGGCTCTACACCTGTAATATGGGTGCAGACGTGGGCAATACCTACATGGGCTGACAAAAGGGCGGCTTTTGCCGCCCTTTTTCCGCACGCAGGATTGACGTATCCCCTGGCGGCAGGGTATAATCAAAAGGTTAAGACATCATGTATGCAGGAGGTGATCCCATGGACGATACGCTGCGCACTTGCCATCCGGCGGTGAGCTTTGCCTATTTCGCCCTGGTCATCGCCTGCGCGATGCTGCTGATGTACCCGGTGTGCCTGGTTCTGTCGATGCTGGGCGGCGGGTGGTATGTTGCCCGCCTGCTGGGCGGCAAGGGCCTGCGCCGCCACCTGCTGTGGCTGCTGCCCATGGCCCTCCTGGCGGCGGCCCTGAACCCGGCCTTTGTCCACCAGGGCGTCACCATTCTGGCTTATCTGCCCTCCGGCAATCCCCTGACGCTGGAGAGCCTGCTCTACGGTCTGGCCGCCGGCGCCATGCTCAGCGCCGTGGCGCTGTGGTTCGTCTGCGTCACTGATGTCATCACCTCGGACAAGGTGGTGTACCTCTTTGGCCGCGTCATCCCGGCGCTGTCCCTGCTGCTGAGCATGATCCTCCGCTTTGTGCCCCGCTTTGTCCGGCGGCTCCGTGCCGTGGCGCAGGCCCAGCGGCATCTGGGCCGTGATACCCAGACCGGCGCTCCGGTCCGGCGCGTCAGAAGCGCCCTTCGTGTGTTCTCCATCGTTGTTACCTGGAGCCTGGAAAGCGGCCTCATCACCGCCGACAGTATGCGCTGCAGGGGCTATGGCCTGCCGGGGAGGACCTCCTTCTCCCTCTACCGGTTTGACCGGCGTGACGGTGCCGTCGCCCTCTGGCTGGCCTTCTGTGGCCTGTATCTGCTGGGCGGCGGTCTGGCCGGCGGCTTGCGCTTTCAGTATTATCCCATGCTGATCAGCGGCCCCGTCACACCGCTGACGGTCAGCTTTTTCGCCGTTTACGGCCTGCTCTGCTTTACGCCGGTGCTGCTGGACGCCCTGTCCCGGCGCCGCTATCTCGCCCGGAAAGGAGGGACGCCCCATGCCTGAACTGCTGCGTTTGGAGCATTTTGGTTTTACCTATCCCCAGCAGCCCTGCCCCGCGCTGGCGGATGTGTCCCTCACGGTCCGTCAGGGCGAGTTCTGGGTCCTCTGCGGCGCCTCCGGCTGCGGCAAGACCACTCTCCTCCGCCAGCTGAAGCCCGCCCTGCGCCCCCACGGTGCGGCCGAGGGCCGTATCCTCTTCGACGGTCAGCCGCTGGATGACCTGCCGCCCCGTCGGCAGGCCGCCGATATCGG
>ENA-OROD01002907-OROD01002907.1-human-gut-metagenome-genome-assembly--contig:-NODE-2907-length-11901-cov-6.322472_pt1 | contig 11901 bp, 9 predicted proteins | sample MGYA00242123_ERZ509038 | MGnify/ENA primary metagenome ERZ509038 (study PRJEB26280, sample SAMEA2338719) | human gut metagenome | biome: human gut; feature: human-associated habitat; material: faeces... | reverse complement strand
GGCTGGCTTTATTCCGAGCCGGACAGATACCACGAAATCACTGACTCCTACGATGTGGAGTATTTCCGCTACGGCGTCATCTCCGGCAGTCTGGACATTGAGGAGCAGCTGAACAAGGTCGGAAGTTTTACGGTTACCTTCAACTGCAAGCCTTATAAGTACAGCCTTGCGGGGCAGGAAACGGTGTCGGCTGACAGTTCTGAACTGACGATCACCAATCCGACTGCCTTTGAGAGCCGACCGTATATTAAGCTCTATGGCAGCGGTACGGTGGTAATAATGATACAGCCCCAAGGTCGAGGCATGATGATTTCCGATCTGGATGAGTACATCGAGATTGACAGTGAGCTGATGAACTGCTTCAAGGACACCGTTCTCAAAAACGACACTGTCAAAGGAGCAGAGTTCCCGATTCTCAAACCAGGTGTTTGCACCATCAACTGCACCGGCAATGTGACGAGGATCGAGGTCATTCCGAGGTGGTGCTGTCTATGATCCCTGTACTCTACGCCGCAAATACTGCGGATTTTTCCTCATTCGGTATCGGCGTGTTGACGGACACCATCTCCTGCGAGGTCACCGAGGAGCGAAACGGCGTGTTTGAGTGCCTGCTCAAATACCCGGTGAGCGGTCAGCACTATGGACTTATCACCAAGGAGTACATTATCAAGGCAAAACCCAATGACACCGCCGCCGACCAGGCATTCCGTATTTACCGCATCACAAAGCCATTGAACGGCATCGTCACCATCTACGGTCAGCACATCTCCTATGACCTTGCCAATGTGCCGGTGTTGCCTTTTTCGACGGAGAGTCGCTCTCCTCAGCTCATTCTCTCGCAGCTCCTTGCCGGAGATACACGCTTCACGGGCTGGACGGACTACTCGGATGCAAAGGCGTTTTCCGTCACGCAGCCGAAAAGCGTCCGTGCCTGCCTCGGAGGTACGGAAGGCTCCATGCTCTCCAAATGGTACGGCGAATTTGAGTGGGACAACTTCACGGTAAAGTTCCATTCGCACCGTGGGCAGAAAACCGGCGTGGTCATTGAATACGGAAAGAACCTCACCGCATTGGAGCAGGACGAAGACAACAGCGGAGTGTATACCGCACTGCTCCCGTATGCCGTATACACACCGGAAGGCACGGACACCGAAACGGTGGTCACGCTGCCGGAGGTCACGCTCCCCATTGTGACTTCGGAGATCGTCCGGGCGAAAACGCTTATCATGGATTTCTCCGACCAGTTTGACGGAGTTGTGACCGAGGAAGCCATCAGAGCCAAAGCCAACAGCTATATCAAGGCAAATCCGCTGGGAGCGACCATGCCCACGGTCAAGGTGTCCTTTGAACCGCTATGGAAACAGCCGGAGTATTCGGCTCTCCTGGAGCGGGTCAATCTCTGTGATACCGTCACCATCCGGCACTCGCTTCTGGGTGTCAGCGTGTCGGCTATGGTCATCGAAACCGTATACGACACCCTCGCCGAGCGGTACAAGAGCATTTCCCTCGGTCAGAGCAAGTCCAGCATGATTACCACCATCTCCGAGGTGCAGTCCACGGTCGACAAGGTGGAATCCACGGTGGGACGCTTTCCAAAGCTGCTCCAAACCGCCATCGGTAAAGCCACCGAGCTTATCACCGGCCAGAGCGGCGGCTATGTGGTTATTAACACAGACAGCGAAAGCGGGCAGCCCTACGAGCTGCTCATTCTGGACGCTCCCTCCATTGACGAAGCCGTGAATGTCTGGCGGTGGAATGTGGGCGGCTTAGGCTTTTCCCATAATGGCTACAACGGCCCCTACGAAACCGCCATCACGGCAGACGGTCAGATCGTCGCAGACTTCATCACCTCCGGCTCACTGGTGGCGAACATCATCAAGGCCGGTGTCATCCAGTCGCAGGACGGCTCGTCATGGTGGGATTTGGAGAGCGGCGAAGTGGTACTCCGTGCGTATGCCACCAGCAAAGAGGTCACTGAGGTCAGCGACCGCATTACCACCATTGAGGAGCAGAAAATGCTCCGACTGGTCATCATCTCATCCAACGGGAACATCTTCAAGAACGGTAATGTAAAAACGCTGCTTTACGCTAAGGTGTACTCCTGGGACGAGGACATCACCGACACGCTGGATGCCAACCAGTTTATCTGGACAAGGGTGTCGGAGGACACAGAAGCGGACAAGGTCTGGAATGAACAGCATTTCGGCGGCGCAAAGTCCGTGGTCATCACCGGTGCGGATGTCAAAGTCCGCGCCACTTTTTATTGTGACCTCATCGACACCACGACCAGGCAAAGCCTGTTATAACGGAGGAATTTACTATGGCAACCGCAGAACCCACAATAGAAGCCGGCACAGTGTCCGGTTCAGATACAACAACTTCAAAGGAGGCTTCTCACATGAGCAAAGCACAAGGCCAGTTTACCATCATCGACTACAATGACGCACTGACGCTGACGGGGTACATCGGCTCGAACCTCGCCAAGACTCAGATGTATAACCCCGACAACGGCAGTTACACCCCGGACTGGAAAACGAAGAACCTCGTTCTGACGCCCAGCCTGTATGTCATCGGCACCACCGCCGACCAGATCGCCACCGCCAATGTTACCTCGGTCAAGTGGTATGTGGGCGACAGCAACACCGCCATTACCGCAGGTACGAACTACGGACTGAGTGGTGCCAAGAGCCACATCCTCACGGTCAAGGCCAATGTCATGGCGGAGCTGCCCGGCATCGACTACCGCTGTGTCATCACCTACAAGGACGAAAGCACCGGTCTGTCGCTGACCCATCCGCTGACCATTTCCTTCTCCCGTGTGGTCAACGGCTCCGGCATCGTTGACCTGCTGGTCACCACGCCCAACGGAAATGTGTTCAAGAACGAGGAGGTCGCCAGTCTGACCGCCAAGGCCGAGCTGTGGCGCGGCTCTACGGTAGACACCACCAAGGTCAGCTACAAGTGGGCGGTCATGGACGCTTCCGTCACCGCTACTTCTTCCACCGGCTATGATGCGGACTTCGGCATCGGCTGGCGCAAGCTCTCGGACGCTGCTGACAAATACACCGGCACGGCCACCAATACGCTCACGGTCTGCGCCGCAGCGGTAAACAGCTACGCCGTGTTCAAATGCTGTGCCCAGGACACGGATTCCGCATCCGCTTCTTATAACACGAAGTTTTTCGATGTGGCGACCTTCATCGACAACTCCGACCCGTTGCAGATCATCGTCACCTCCACGGGCGGCGATGTGTTCAAGAACGGCCAGGGTACGACTGTGCTGACCGCCGTCTGCTACCAGGCGGGCTCCGAGGTGGATGCGGCCGGAAACGGCAGTTACACCTGGACGAAGTACAACAAAGACGGCGTTGTCGATACCTCTTGGGGTACCAACGGCAGCAAGACCGGTAAGACCCTGTCGGTGTCCAGCGCCGATGTGGATACCAAGGCAACCTTTATGGTCGTTGTGGCGCTTTAAGGAGGTGGTGAGATGATCGCATCGGCTCAGTTCACGATTATCAGTCTCTGCGATGTGGTCACCTCGGACACGCCGCCGGAGAACCCCTATGAGGGGCAGCTCTGGGTGGATACCTCTGTGACCCCGCCGGAAACGAAGATATGGGACGGAAATGAATGGATGGTGCAGAACGACATTGAAACGATCCGCACCACCATTTCCATTCTGACCGAGAAGGACGCACAGTTCCAGCAGACCATCGACGGGCTGAACAGCTATGTGGCGACCCTCACCGAAACCGTGGAAACGGTGTCCAACGACCAGGGCGTCCTGGAGGAACGGGTGCTGAACTCCGAAAGCCGTGTTTCGGAATTGGAACACACGGTGGACGGGCTGTCCGTCACCATGCAGGAGCAGTACATCGGCGGCATCAACTATGTGCAGAACTCTTCCGGGCTGAACGGCATCACGGATGATTGGAGCTACTCCGGTACGGTAAAAACAGATACCTCCACCGATACCCAGAACAACACCATTTCCGACTCCTGCTTTGTGCTGGGCGCATACTCCTCGTTGTCGCAGTACATCCGAGGGGTGGTTCCCGGCACTTATACGATCTCGGTTCGGGCAAAGAAAACCTCGACCATGTCCGGGTATTTCTATGTGACCTACAACGGGAACAAAGCCAAGTACCTGTTCAATAAGTCCACGGCGTTTGACTGGACGGATTACTCCGTAACGCTCACGGATGTGACCGACCCCACGCTGCGCATTTACTGCTACTGTCGGGATGCGTCCATTTATCTCGCCGACATCATGATCTCCGAAGGAGCGATCCCCAGAAAGTGGACGCCTGCACCTAACGAGATCTACACGCAGGAGGTCAAGATCGACAAGCGGGGCATCGAGGTATCCAACAGCGCATCGTCTCAGCGGACGGTCATCACAAACACGGAGTTCGCCGGTTACTACAACGACGAGGTGATCTTCACCCTGAACAAGGACGAAACGCAGACCAAGAAAACCACGGTGGACGGCGAACTGACCGTGGGTAAAACGAAGTTTGTCCCGATGCCAACGGCGTCCGAAGGGCTGAACATCGTCATTCTGGATTAAGGAGGGAAAGCTATGGCAACTTGGAAAAGCGCGGCATACGATGGACGCTATCTTCAACTGGACATTTCAGAAAGCGTGAATGTGGTCAGTAACAGCTCGACACTTTCCTGGACGCTGACCTCTACCGGTGGCGCATCCACTTACTACACCATTGACACGACCACTGTAACGATCAATGGTACGACCGTATACTCAAAAGGCCGTACCTATTGGGATGACCGTGTTTTCCCGGCAAAGAAAGGTTCTGTCAGCGGCACGATTACTGTGGCTCATGACAGCAACGGCAGCAAAACGATTGCGGTCGGATTCTCGACCCGTGTGTATATCTACGGTTCACAGGAATACGGCGGCAGCATGACGCTGACCACCATCGACCGTTCCGCACCTACCGTGACCTTCAGCACATCGAATGTCACGGCAAACGGGTTCAAAATCTCCGCTACATCCTCTGCCACGGCGGACATCTGGCAGTACAGCACAAACGGCGGTTCGAGCTGGACGCAGTTCTCAACAACCGCAGGGACAAGTGCAAGTATAACGCTCTCCTCGCTTTCGCCGAATACAAGCTACACGGTGAGGGTCAGAGCAAGGCGGCAATACAACCATGTCTACGGAACTTCCGGCAGTTCCACGGTCAAGACGCTGGGCGGTGCTGTGGTGAATAGTGTCAACACGGTGACGGCGGACAATGCCACGGTTTCCATTACCATCAATGTGACCGTGTACGAAGCCTCCTACACCAATACGCTGGTGCTCAAAAACGGCAGCGCGACCATCCTGACTATTTCCGGGCTTTCCTGGTCGAAGGGCACTGCGAACCGCACAGTCACGCTGACATCGGCGCAGAGGACGACACTGCTGAATGCAATGGCATCCATCAAGTCGTTCACAGGTACCTTTGCGGTTTCGTCTTACAGCGGGTCTACGCAGATCGGCAGCACCTCAAGCAAGACCGCCACTGTACTGACCACGGCAACCAATTCTGCTCCAACCATAAGCGGATTCACTTATGCCGACAGCTACACGACCACGAAAAACCTCACAGGCAACGACCAGCTATTCGTTCAGAACTACTCGACACTCAAGGTCACGCCCGGAACGGCAACTGCAAAAAACGGTGCCAGTATTTCCAACTACACAGCTTCCTGCAACGGGCTGTCATCCTCTAACACTACCGGCTATGCCTTATCTGTTGGAAAGATCGCCAAGTCCGGCAGCGTAACGGTCACGCTCACGGTCACGGACTCCCGCGGTTATACCGCCAGCGTTTCCCAAATTATTACGGTCATCCCATACGCAAAGCCGAAGGTGTCCTCGGTGACGCTCCGACGAACCAACGACATTGAAGCGGAAATGCAGCTCAAATTCAGTGGCTCTATTTCTGCTGTGACCGTAGACGGGACGCAGAAAAACAGCGTGGTTTATGTGCGGTATCGGTACAAGAAAACCAGTGAGAGCAGCTACGGCAGCTACACCAGCATCTATTCCGGCACGACAAAAAGCGGAACCTCTTTCAGCTACTCCAATTTGGAACTGTGCAATCTGGATGCCAACAGTTCCTACGACTTTCATCTACAGATCCAAGACAAGCTCTATTCTTTGAGCAGTCTGGATCTGTATTTTACTGTTCCGCAGGGTACGCCCCTCATTGCACTGCGGAAAAAGAAGGTCGGCATCAACACGCCGGAGCCACAAGCCATGCTGGATGTTGCCGGGGATATGCGGGTGGATGGCTCACCCCTTGCGGATTTTGTCATTCAGCAAGGGACAAGTGGCATCTGGAATTACCGCAAATGGAAAAGCGGCACAGCGGAGTGTTGGGGTCAGTATTCCTTTACGACCGCCATTTCGACGGCATGGGGCGTACTCTATGAGAGCGGCGCAATTGCGCTCCCTAATTTTCCGTTTACCTTCGCGGAAATTCCTCATGTCCATATCTCCACGGAGAACAGCAACTACGCCATGTTTGTGGAGCGTGGCAGTTCAAGTAGCTGGTCTACAACGACCAACCCCGGAAAGATATTTGCCGTAAGGCCAAATACGGTACCATCGGCTACCTATAAAATATCGATCTACGCTATAGGAAAAGTGTGACGCTCCAGCGTCACTTTTTTCATACCCATTTTAATTTCAAAGGAGGACAAACAACATGAAAGAATTCTGGACAACCATTCAGGTGGTGTTCGCCGGTATCGGCGGCTGGCTCGGATGGTTCTTGGGAGGATGTGACGGCTTGCTTTACGCGCTTCTGGCTTTCGTAGTCATCGACTACATCACCGGCATCATGTGCGCCGTGGTGGATAAGAAGCTGTCCAGCGAAGTCGGATTCAAGGGCATTTTCAAAAAGGTGCTCATCTTCGCTCTGGTTGGCATCGGGCATATTCTTGACACCCGCGTCATCGGCAGCGGCTCGGTGATGCGTACCGCCGTCATTTTCTTTTACCTTTCCAATGAGGGAGTATCTCTGTTGGAGAACGCCGCATATCTGGGACTGCCCATCCCGCAGAAGCTGAAATCCGTGCTGGAGCAGCTTCATGACCGCAGTGAAAAGGAGGATGAATAACATGGCTTACACGAACAGCCCCCTGGTGTCCTACACCAAACTCAGCCCGAACCACTCCGGGCAGCGCACCCACAGCATTGACCGCATCACGCCGCACTGCGTGGTGGGTCAGTGCAGTGTGGAAACGCTGGGCAACATCTTTTTGCCGACCTCACGGCAGGCAAGCAGCAACTACGGCATTGGCGTGGACGGCAGGGTCGGAATGTATGTGGAGGAGAAAAACCGCTCCTGGTGTTCTTCTTCCAGTGCCAACGATCAGCGGGCCGTCACCATCGAGTGTGCGTCCGATACCACAGAGCCGTATGCCTTTAAGGATGTGGTCTACCAGAAGCTGATCACCCTTTGCATAGACATCTGCAAACGAAACGGCAAGAAAAAGCTCCTGTGGCTTGGCAATAAGGACAAGACGCTCTCTTATGAGCCGAAATCCGATGAAATGGTGCTGACGGTGCATCGCTGGTTTGCCAGCAAGTCCTGCCCCGGAAACTGGATGTATGCCAGGATGGGCGATCTGGCAGAGAAGGTCACGGCGCAGCTTGGCGGAAGTTCCGGCGGCACAGGTGCTGAAGCCACGCAGCTTTACCGTGTCCGCAAGACCTGGTCTGACAGCAAGTCGCAGAAAGGCGCATACAAGATCCTCTCTAACGCCAAGAAATGTGCTGACGCCAATCCGGGATATAGTGTGTTCGATGTAAATGGTGTAAACATCTACACACCAAAAACAACTGCTGCGGAGGTTCCATTCCTCGTCCAGGTCAGTATCACCGACCTGAACATCCGCAGAGGACCGGGGACGGACTACGCCAAGGCCGGGAAGTTTACCGGCAAGGGAGTGTTCACCATTGTTGAGGTGAAGTCCGGCAAAGGCTCCACGGCGGGCTGGGGACGGCTCAAATCCGGCGCAGGCTGGATAAGCCTTGATTACGCAACAAAGATTTAGTCGGAACACGAGAACACATAGGAACAGCAAATTCCTATTTCTCCGTATATAATACACATTTTTATATACTCCATTTTCGTTTGCAAAATTTATGATGTAATAGGATTTCTCGTGTTCCGACCGTTGAAAATAAATGATTTTTCAGAACAGGTATGGCCTGTGGGTTTCTCTTCGGAGAGCCTGCAGGCCGCTTTTTTTATGCCGTAACGGTGGGGGTTGAATTTCTCGGTAGTGAGTGAGGGTGATACCACAAGACCTATCCCTCGGAAGGAGTCGAGAGAATATGACTGATAATCAGAAAGCGCAAATCATCAAACTCCGTGCGGCTGGAAATGGCTATGGCAAGATTGCCCAGACGATTGGCATTTCGGTGAACACAGTAAAGTCTTTCTGCCGCAGGAACGATATCAACGGGGACATGGCAGCCGTACTTTCCGTTATTCTCACCGGGGAGACAACAGCCTGCGAGAATTGCGGTCGGGAGATTCAACAGATCGCAAAGCGTAAGAAAAAACGCTTTTGCTGCGACAAGTGCCGAAATGAGTGGTGGAACAGCCATCTCGACCAGGTGAAGCGGAAAGCTGTCTATGATTTCAGGTGCCCATGCTGCGGTAAGGAGTTTCACATCTACGGAGACAAGCGCAGGAAGTATTGCAGCCATGAGTGCTACATCGCCGACCGTTTCAAAGGTGGTGACGGCGATGAGTAAAGAAGAATTCCGCAACGAAAAACTCTATCAGACAACCATGTACCTTGCCAGAAAGATGCTCGAAGAGGGCATTATTTCCGAGGAGGAGTATCGTCAGATTGATACAATTTTCCTTGAGAAATATAAGCCTGTTTTCGGCACATTATTCTCGGATATATCGTTGACTTCCGGCTCGTAAAGAGTGATATATAGTGTCGGAAAGGAGTGATTTCATGGCAAAAATCACAAGGGTCGAACAGGCAGTGCCGACCATAAAAACGAAGAAGAAAGTTGCTGCCTATGCCCGTATCTCAATGGAATCGGAACGCATGAACCATTCCCTCTCCGCACAGATCAGCTACTACAGTTCCCTGATACAAAAGAATCCTGACTGGCAGTACGCAGGCGTGTTCGCAGACGATGGAATAAGCGGCACCGGGATTGCCAAGCGCGATGAGTTTAAGCGTATGATCGAAGCTGCCGACAATGGTGAGATTGACATCATTCTTACGAAGTCAATCCAACGTTTCGCCAGGAACACGGTGGACTTGCTGCAAACGGTACGGCATTTGAAGGACATCGGCGTGGAAGTACGGTTCGAGAAAGAACACATCAATTCCATGAGCGGTGACGGCGAGTTGATGCTGACCATCCTTGCGTCCTTTGCACAGGAAGAGAGCCGCAGTCTTTCAGAAAACTGCAAATGGGGTATCAGGAAACGGTTCGAGAAAGGCATACCGAATGGACACTTCCGGGTGTACGGTTACCGCTGGGAGGGAGATGACCTTGTCATCGTGCCGGAGGAAGCGGAGATTGTGAAACGCATCTTCCAGAATTTCCTGGACGGTAAGTCGAGACTGGAGACGGAGCGGGAGTTCGCCGCCGAGGGCATCACAACAAGAGAAGGATGCCGTTGGGTGGATTCCAACATCAAGGTGGTTCTCACAAACGTGACCTACACGGGAAACCTTCTCCTGCAGAAAGAGTTCATTTCCGATCCCATTTCAAAGCAGCGGAAAAAGAACAAGGGACAGCTACCGCAGTACTATGTGGAGGACACACATCCCGCCATCATCGACAAAGCGACCTTCGATTATGTGCAGGAGGAGATCGCACGGCGTAAGGAACTGGGACCGAGGGCGAACAAGAGCCTGAACCTCACCTGCTTTTCGGGAATGCTGAAATGCCCGCACTGCGGTCAAAGCTATATGCACAACAAGCGTACTGACCGGGGCTTCATGGAGTTTTGGGTCTGCGGTTCGAGGAAGAAAAAAGGCGGTCGGTGTCCCGTCGGCGGCAGCATAAACCACGAGAACCTCAAGAAAGCCTGCGCCGCCGTCCTCGGCCTGGATGAGTTCGATGAGGATGCGTTCCATGATAGAGTGGATTTCATCAACGTGCCGGAACGCGGGATGCTTGAGTTCCATCTGAAGAACGGCGAGGTCATTACAAAGGACTGCCCGAACACAGGACACAAGGACTGCTGGACTGCGGAGTACAGAGCGAAAACATCAGAGAAACGCAGGAAAAGACCGAACTGCAAAGGCTCCTCCGTCATGACGGGCAAGATAAAGTGCGTGGGGTGCGGGTGCAATTTCCGCAGAGCCACGCAGCCGTCTTCTACATCGGAAAGCGGCAAAGCCTACTACTGGCGGTGCGCTGAGCGGGACGGATGCGAAACGGTCGGTCTGCGAGAGGATGTGTTGAAACCATTCATAGCGGAGACGCTCGGCATTGCTGAATATGACGATGGTGAGTTTGAAAAGCGGATAGACCACATTGATGTGCTTTCCGCTACGGAGATGGTTTTCCATTTCAAGGACGGCAGGACGGTCAGCCGCACATGGGAGCAGCCGAAACGGGTCGGCAGACCGTGGACGGATGAGCAGAGAGCCAAGTTTAAGGAATCCATCAAGGGTAGGTATACGCCGGAGGTACGGCAGCAGATGAGCGAACACATGAAACAATTACGGAAGGAGCGTGGTAAAGCATGGCGCAAAGAAAAGTAACGGCAATTCCGGCTACCATCAGCCGGTACACGGCCACGCCGATCAACAGTACGAAGAAGCGCCGTGTTGCCGGATATGCCCGCGTTTCGACCGACCACGAAGACCAGACCACGAGCTACGAGGCGCAGGTCGATTACTACACCAATTACATCAAGAGCCGGGACGATTGGGAGTTCGTTGCCATATACACGGACGAAGGAATCTCAGCAACGAATACAAAAAAGCGCGAAGGCTTCAAGGCGATGATCGCAGACGCCCTTGCCGGAAAAATAGACCTTATCGTGACCAAGAGCGTGAGCCGTTTCGCAAGGAACACAGTGGACAGCCTTACCACGGTGCGGAAGCTGAAGGACGAGGGCATCGAGATTTATTTCGAGAAAGAAAATATATGGACGCTGGATTCTAAGGGCGAGCTGCTCATCACCATCATGTCGAGCCTTGCGCAGGAAGAAAGCCGCTCCATTTCCGAAAATGTCACCTGGGGACAGCGCAAGCGCATGGCGGACGGCAAGGTTAGCTTTGCCTACAGTCGCTTCCTTGGACTGGACAAGGATAAAGAGACGGGCAAGATCGTGGTTAATCCCGAACAGGCAGAAACAGTGCGGCTCATTTTCCACTTGTTCCTTGAGGGCATGACGCCGCATTCCATCGCCGCAGAATTAACGAGCCGGGGCATCAAGACGCCTGCGGGCAAGGATGTGTGGAACCAACAGACGGTGCGCCGGATGCTCTCAAACGAGAAGTATAAAGGCGATGCCCTTTTGCAGAAGGAGTTCACGGTGGACTTCCTGCAGAAAAAGATGAAGAAGAACGAGGGCGAAGTCCCGCAATATTATGTGGAGGGCAACCACGAGGCAATCATCAGCCCAGCGGTGTTCGACCTGGTGCAGGCGGAGTTTGCAAAGCGCACCAAGGGCGGCACACGCTACAGTGGCGTGAGCATCTTCTCCAACAAGATAAAGTGCGCCGATTGTGGTGGCTGGTACGGCTCGAAGGTCTGGCATTCCACAGACCGCTATCGCAGGGTCATTTACCGTTGCAACCGCAAGTATAGTGGAGAAGATAAGTGCCAAACTCCCCATGTCACGGAGGACGAGGTCAAGGCGGCATTCGTATCGGCGTACAACC
>ENA-OROD01002900-OROD01002900.1-human-gut-metagenome-genome-assembly--contig:-NODE-2900-length-11918-cov-5.099722_pt1 | contig 11918 bp, 11 predicted proteins | sample MGYA00242123_ERZ509038 | MGnify/ENA primary metagenome ERZ509038 (study PRJEB26280, sample SAMEA2338719) | human gut metagenome | biome: human gut; feature: human-associated habitat; material: faeces... | reverse complement strand
TGCAGAAAACCAAGAGCGAAATAACACAACAGCTTGCTCCTCTAAATTCTTGTTTGAAACGGAGCAAAGATGAATGAAAAACACCTCTAAGAAGAGGATAATCTAAGAAATAAACGAAGGAGTGAGACTCATGTCAGGATTTTACACCGAAGCGGACTATGAGAATTCGATAATCGAATTATTCCAGAACATGGGATACAGGTATGTCTACGCGCCGGATTTGGAGCGTGACTTCCGTAGCCCTCTATATGAAGAAGAGTTGGTATCAGCGCTGCACAGGCTGAATCCGAAAATGCCGGAGGATGCTATTACGGACGCGCTGTTCAAGTTGAAGAATTTTGAAAATGCTGAACTCGTCCAGAAAAATGAACTTTTTATGGATTATCTTCAGCATGGGATCGAAGTCCGGTATTTCGTTAAGGGCGAGGAGCGCTCCGGCCTCGTCTATATTGTCGACTATAAAAATCCTGAGAATAACTCCTTTGTCGTAGCAAACCAGTGGACTTTCATTGAAAATAGCAACAAGCGTCCAGATGTACTTCTGTTCCTGAATGGTCTGCCGGTCGTGCTTATTGAGCTGAAGTCGCCATCTCGTGAGGAAACAGATGCTTCCGAGGGCTATCTGCAGATCAGAAACTATATGCAGGAAATCCCGTCAATGTTTATTTATAACTGCATCTGCGTCATCAGCGATCATCTGACCAGCAAGGCCGGAACCATCACTTCCGGTGAGGATCGCTTCATGGAATGGAAAACAAAAGACGGCAGCTATGAAAATACGCAATACGCTCAGTTTGATACGTTCTTTGAGGGAATGTTTGAAAAAGAGCGCCTGCTGGACATCATCAAAAACTTCATCTGCTTCTCCAATGAGGGATTGAAGAAGTTTAAGATTCTGGCTGGCTATCACCAGTATTTTGCAGTTCGAAAGGCTATCGAATCTACAAAGAACGCGACAGTAACTGATGGTAAAGGTGGCGTATTCTGGCATACACAGGGCAGCGGAAAATCTCTGTCTATGGTCTTTTATGCACACCTTCTGCAGGAAGCGCTGGATAGCCCAACTATCGTAGTAATTACCGACCGTAACGATCTTGATGATCAGCTTTACGGACAGTTTGCTAAGTGCAAAGATTTTCTGCGTCAGGAACCGGTGCATGCTACCTGCAGGAAATTGACAGAGACTTCCGGTAAGAATGATATAGGATTGAAGGACTGGCTGGACGGTAGGCAGGCAAACGGCATCATTTTTACGACGATGCAGAAGTTTGAAGAATCATCAGAGCCGCTTTCGGAGCGCCGCAACATCATCGTTATGGCTGATGAGGCGCATCGTAGCCAGTATGGATTGAAGGAAAGAGTTGATGCCAAGACCGGCGAGATAAAGGTCGGAACGGCACGTATCATACGTGACAGCCTTCCAAACGCTACATATATTGGATTTACCGGAACACCTATAGCTGCAAAAGATAGAAATACCCGTGAAGTTTTCGGCGACTATATCGATATTTATGACATGACACAGGCCGTAGAGGACGGCGCTACAAGACCGGTCTATTACGAAAGCCGTGTTATTAAGTTGAAATTCGATGAGGCTACGCTTCATCTGATCGATCAGGAATATGACATTATGGCAAATAATGCTGATCCTGAAGTGGTTGAAAAGAGCAAGAAAGAGCTTGGTCAGATGGAGGCTGTTCTCGGAAATGACGCTACCATAGATTCACTGGTTAATGATATTCTTGATCACTATGAAAATTATCGAGCCAATCTCCTGACAGGAAAAGCTATGGTTGTCGCGTATTCCCGTGCAATCGCTATGAAGATTTATAACCGTATTCTTGAACTGCGCCCAAGCTGGAAAGAAAAGGTTAAGGTTGTAATGACCGAGAGCAATAAAGATCCAGAAGAGTGGCGTGCTGTTATTGGAAATAAGCGCCGCAGGGATGAGCTCGCCAAGGAATTCAAAGACAATAATAGCGAAATGAAGATCGCCATAGTTGTTGATATGTGGCTGACTGGATTTGACGTTCCTTCTCTTGCAACGATGTATGTCTATAAGCCGATGCAGGGCTATAACCTGATGCAGGCCATTGCCCGCGTCAATCGTGTCTTTCAGGATAAAGAAGGCGGCTTGATCGTTGACTATGTTGGCATTGCGTCAGCATTGAAGCAGGCCATGAATGACTACACAGCACGCGATAAAAAGAACTATGGTGATACCGATATCGCCAAAGTTGCGTATCCGAAGTTTCTTGAGAAGCTTTCCATTTGCCGTGATCTATTCCACGGATATGACTATTCCAAGTTTACGAACGGCACCGATCTTGAACGCTCGAAGGCTATCACCGGTGCGGTTAACTTCATTGTAGGCACTGACAAGGAAAGAGAACGCGAAGACTTCATCAAAGAGGCACTGTTGTTGCGTCAGGCTTTGTCTCTATGCTCATCGCTGGTAGAGCGCGAACTACGTGTCGAGGCGGCATTCTTTGAATCTGTCCGCGTGCTTGTTATGCGCTTAATGAATCAGGGCGAGGGTAAGAAGATATCTTTGCCGGAAATGAACGCCCGTATCAATGAGCTTCTGAAATCAAGCATCAAGAGCGATGGTGTTATCAATTTGTTCTCTGATGTTAAAGAAGAATTCTCCCTGTTTGATCCTAAATTCCTTGAGGAAATCTCAAAGATGAAGGAGAAGAACCTTGCTGTTGAACTTTTGAAAAAGCTGATCGCTGAGCAGATACAGATCTACAGACGAACAAATGTGGTCAAATCCGAAAAGTTCAGTGAAATAATACAGGGCGTTATGAACCGGTATCTGAACGGAATGCTTACCAATGAGGAAGTCATCGAAGAACTCCTGAAAATGGCACAGCAAATCCGAGAGGCTCACGATGCAGGAGATGAGCTTGGTCTCTCTGAAGATGAGCTGGCGTTCTATGATGCTCTTACCAAGCCGCAGGCGATTAAGGACTTCTATGAAAATGATGAGCTGATTGCTATAACAAAAGAGCTCACGGAGGCGCTCCGAAAAAATCGATCCATTGATTGGCAAAAGCGTGATTCAGCGCGTGCCAAGATGCGTATGATGATTAAGAGACTTCTGAAGAAACATAAATACCCGCCGGAGGGCATGGATGATGCGGTTGCCACAGTAATGCTTCAGTGTGAGCTATGGACAGACAATAACGATATGGAGCATCGGGTAGTTAACTATGCTGAGGCTTTCAGTAAAAAAGCACAGGATTTACAGATGGTAGCGGAAGAACCTGCGCCATACGGAACAAAGAAGGAGGACTAACCTAATGGACGCGACAAAAGGTAATATCTACGCCATCTTAAATGGAAATAAGCAGTTTCTCATTCCTGTATATCAGAGATACTACAGTTGGGAGACGGAACAATGCAGTCGCCTTTGGAATGATATCGTTGACATGCAGAAAAAGGATAAGGTCGGTCACTTTGTTGGCTCTATCGTAAATATTGCGGAGCAGGCAATGCCGACCGGTGTTCAGAAATATATGATAATTGATGGGCAGCAGCGTTTAACCACGCTGAGCTTGCTGCTGATTGCCCTCCGCGACTATGCGGAAGAACATCCGGAAGATGGCACGATCAATGCTCGTCGCATCGATAATATGCTTCTGAAGAACGAATATGAGGATGGTGACGAGAGGTACAAATTGCTTCTTACAGAAACTGACCGCGACCTGCTGATTAGTCTCGTTGAGAAGAAGCCAATCAGTGATCCCGGTCTGTCTCGCATCCTGTCGAACTATAACTTTTTTGCCGGTAAAATAGCCGATATGGAATTGCAGCCGAAAGATGTCTACGAGGCTATCGGTAAGCTTCAGATTGTTAATATTACTCTTGACCGAAATGTGGATGATGCACAGGCAATTTTTGAGAGCTTGAACTCCACAGGTAAAGAGCTGTCTGAGTCTGATTTAATCCGAAACTATGTGCTTATGGGACTTGAACCGTCAGAACAGCGATATGTATATGAGCACATGTGGAGGCCGATGGAGCTGCTATTTGATTATGAGAAGCAGGACGCTGTCATGGATAGATTTTTCCGTGATTATCTGACGATGAAGACTACGCGCATCCCGAAGATCGATCGGGTTTATGAGGGATTCAAAGCGTATCATTTGAATTGCGAATTCAGCACGATTCGGGAACTTTGCGCCGACCTGCTGACCTATGCTACATACTATACAAACATGGTATTCCGCAGGAGTGACAAGCCTGTCTTAAAATCTTTGTACTCAGATATTGGCGATCTTCGCATGGAAGTAGCATTCCCGTTCTTGCTCAAAGTGCATAACGATTGCACAGAGGGCGTTATCACGGAAGATGATCTTATTGAGATTATCAAGATGTGCATCAGTTATGTATTTCGTAGAAGCATCTGCGACATTCCGACGAATTCACTTAATAAGACGTTTGCGACACTGCGTAATGAAATCAAGGCCGATGATTATATGAATTCTATTAAGGCCTTCTTCGTACTGCGAGATGACTATAAAGAGTTCCCGGATGATGAGAAATTCGAGAAGGCATTTGTGTCCCGTGACATTTACAATATGCGTTCCAGAAACTTCATTCTCAGCCACCTTGAAAACTTCGGGAACAAAGCTCCAATCATTATCGAGAATTATACGATTGAACACATTATGCCACAGAACAGCAATCCACGTGACGAGTGGAAGACTATGCTTGGCGCAAACTGGAGAGAGGTTCAGAAAACCTACCTGCACACAATAGGAAACCTGACACTAACAGCTTATAACTCGGAAATGAGCGATAATCCATTTATGGTAAAAATGGATATGGAGGGTGGATTCAAAGAAAGCGCTCTGCGTCTTAATGCCTATCTGGTAAAGCTGACAGAGTGGAATGAACAGCACATAAAAGAACGTGCAAAGTTGCTGGCTGAAAAGGCAGAACAGATCTGGACTTATCCTGAGATTACTGCTGCTGAACTTGCGCCATATCAGGTAGAGGAAAAGCCTACCCAGAAATACACGATTGACTCTTACGATATCAATGCATTTACACGGACGCTTTTTGATATGCTCGACAGACGAATTTGTAATCTGTCACCGGATGTGAAGCGTGAGTTTAAGAAGCTGTATATAGCCTATAAGTTGGATACCAATTTCGTTGATATCGTTGTTCAGAAACAGCGCCTTCGAATTTCTTTGAATATGAAGTTTTCGGAGATTCACGATCCAAAGGGACTGTGCAAGGACATCACCGGTCTTGGCAGATGGGGCAATGGCGATGTTGAGGTGTTCTTTGAACATACGTCAGAGATTGACGATGTGATGGAACTGATCGAGCAGTCATACAGTAAACAAGCTGATGAATAAAGAAAGCGGGTGAGCATATATGGGACGAAATTTTACGGATTTTCTGGCAGGTGCTGGATATTTTCTGCTCGACACTACTCGAGAAGCGGTTTTGAGGCATGACGATGAGACAGCGCAGCAGGAGCGAGAAGCTGGGATATCGATTTTAACGGCGGCACTTTATGAATCTAAAATGAAAGACGCTGAAATAGTTCGTCTTCTCCAGAAGTACTATGGCCTTAGAGAAAATGAAGCTCAGGAACAGATCAGAATTGAGAGAACGATTAATTACCCATGCCGCGAACTGGAGTCTTATCTTATGAGCACGGAAGGATTATCGCAGCAGGAGGCTCAGGATTATATCATCGATCATGGTACGGTAGACTTACTTCAGCAAGAGAGAGGGCTTTGGAAACTGTCGCCAAAGGAACTGTTGAAGCGGATCGAGTGAGAGGATGTCTGACAATGGATTTTGATGTATTGAAAAAAGAACTTGCTGAGCACAAAGTCTATACGGCTTGGCAATTTATTGAAAATACGAATGCTAATATAAGGGTAGCACAGTATTGTCTGGACACCATCGTGGCGATTTCTGCAAAAATGACTGAAGATGCACATAAGAACAACGAGGAAATATCAGAGAGAATAATAAACCACAAGAGCGTTGCTATAACTGATGCGGATCTACCAGACTTTTTAATAGATATCGCAGGCAATGATGTCGATGGTTTTTTCTTGATACAGAAACTAATACGGGATTTTTATCAGTATCTTAGAAATAGTTTTGATAGTATCGGACAAATTGCAAACGCTGGATTGTTGGCTAATAAAGGGAAGAAAGTAGACAAAACAGACTTCCCGGCAATGAAGGATAGATTTCAACAGCAAACGTACTCTGGAGAATTTCCGCTTACATCGGCATGGTTTTCAAAGACTGATAGCGATGATGAATTCAAGTATATTGATGCTGTATGTAATCGTGTGAAGCATACAGCCTTTATAAATAATCAGATTTCGATAGGATTGTTTGGCTGCGAGAACAAGATGAACATGGGAGCTTTTCTCAGAAACGGCGAGCAGCATGAAAAGGCCGATCTTAAAGATAAGATGCAGCAAGCGATAAAATTCACGGAGGATAGGTATATAGAATTTCTTACATTTTTTTCTGCGGAGTTTAAGAATGACCTGCATGTTTCGGGACGTTATCATGATGGCATCAAAGTTTATCAGCAGTATATGAAGGATAGCGAGCTATCATCCTTCTCATTACCATATATTGTTTCACAACAACATTTCGATGCAATGCCCAATGAGATTTATGTACTTCTCCTAAGAAATAATGAAGGTGAAATAAAAGCAGCGGATTGTCCTTTTACATCGATACTTATCACTTCAGCGGATGATTATAAAACTGCTGTAGGTAGATATGTTGCAACAGCCGAGGATATGGTAGGAAAAGATAACATAGTAAAGTACAGGAAATATATCAAGGATACTTCTACAGCCAATCCTCAGATAGCAATGATTAAGTCTATGCAGGACGGAACTGGAAAATTTTATCATGCGAATCCTTTCTTTGACTTGCAAACTGTATCTGTATCAGATGATGATACTTTTTTAAAGCGAGCAGCACTTCCATTCTGAACATTCGGGAACGGATGATTAGAGTTGAGGCGATGGGATTTCAGACTTGTTTCCTCAGAGCGAAGTCTTGAAGCGGTCGGCAAATCTGTGCGTTTGCATATTATAAGTAGGAGCAAGGCCTTTGACCTGTTTCCGAGAACGTACAAGGGTAAAAATCGGTGTGATTTAAGGCAAAAATACGCTTTGATAAATTCCCGCGAACGACAGCGAAAATCTGACATCAATCTGGAGCAATCGAGCCATGTGGAGACGGTAGTATTGATGTCAAGGAAAGACACATAAGGACGTCAAAAGTGCCGTATTTACGGGCTTTTCGGGCAGTGGGCCGTCAGATGAGAAAAGCGAAAATGGCCTCAAAAATCGCTCCGTGGAAATATATCAAAGGAAATTTGCGGAGGGTTGAGTAGGCCATTTAGATGTCAGAGGGTTGAGTTAGTGGTTTAGATGTTTTTGCGGTAGGGTTGAAGCTGTGATTTAGATGTCAGGAAAAAGGCTCCCACACTGCCATCAGTGGCGGCGGGGAGCCAAGAAAGAGAGAATAGGATATGACGTTCGAAACAGAGAGACTCATTCTGCGTCCGTGGGAAGAAACGGATGCTGAGGAATGTTATAGATACGCACAAGATCCACAGGTTGGACCAATAGCGGGCTGGGCAGCGCATACCAGTGTTGAAAATAGTAGAGAGATCATAAAAACAGTCTTGTCTGCGCCGGAAACATATGCTGTGGTACTTAAAACAACAGGTCTTCCGGTTGGCAGTATCGGCCTGATGCTCGGCAAAGCAAGCAATATAGGTCTTCCTGATTCTGAAGGGGAAATCGGCTACTGGATTGGAGTCCCGTATTGGGGCCAAGGGCTGATACCGGAAGCGGTCCGGGAGCTTATGAGATATGGCTTTGAAGAGTTGAAACTCGAAAAAATGTGGTGCGGTTATTTTGATGGAAATGAAAAATCAAAACGTGTTCAGGAAAAATGCGGCTTCCGGTATCATCACACGAAGGAAAACGTTCCTTGTGCCATAGAGGGATTGTTGCGAACAGAGCATATTACCTGTATTACAAGAGAAGAATGGTTGAAAAGTAATAAATAAAGACAGACGCACCAAGGCTCCCACACTGCCATCACCGGTAGTAAGGGAGCCTTGTTTTATGCTTCGATGTCTATTGTGATCCCGGACTTGAAATCCACGGTGAAGTGGTGCTCGAAAACGGTGATCTTTTCAATCAGGCGGCTGACCAGCGTCTCATCAAACTCTGTGATGGTGGCGGGCTGGCCTTTGACGAAATCCTGTAGGTCCCGGATCTGCTTCATCTGTTCATCCTTGATTACGCTGTCCACCTCGGCCTGCCTGCGCTGATCCCGGAGCCGGAGAATCTCATCCGCGATGGCGTCGTAGTCGTCTTTCTGGTTGACCTTCTTCAGGAGCTCCTTTTGCAGCTTGTTCAGCCGCTCGTCTATGACCTCCGGTGAGAGGGCATCACCCTGCAGGACTACCGTGGCAATGTTCGCCCGTAGCGTTTGCAGGAAATCGTCCTTCTGGCAGAGCACCCGGTTGATGGCATCGATTACCACCTGTTCCAGAAGGGTTTCATTGACCGTCCGGTTATGGCAGGCGTGGCCGGTAGCTTCAAGCCGTGAGCAGCACCGCCAGACAATGGACTTGCAGCCTCGGTTGTTCCAGTGGACGCGCCGGTAAAACTCACCGCACTCACCGCAGAAAAGATATGGTTGTAAATCCTACAGTGGATGCAACCGCAAATATGCAGATGACACAGAGCCAGCAGGCCAATGCCCTGGGAGGAATCCTCTCTGGAATACAGTCACTGGTAAATAACATTGGCAACCTTCAAATGAAAGAAGGGGATATTGTTATCCCGGTATATCTTGGAGGAACACAAATTGATGAGGTTGTGCTTTCGGCACAGAACAGAAGAAGTCTAAGGAGTGGGGGTAGAGCATAATGGCATTTATGAATGTTTTAGAGATAAACGGAGAGACACTTCCATTCCCCGATTCCTACGATGTAGATTTATCGGATGTGGAGGCTGATTCTTCAGGGGAGACAGAGGCAGGAACGAAACAGAGGGATTTGGTGAGGCAGGATGTGGCAACCATCACTGTCTCATTTTCTGTTTCAAAGAAGTGGTTAGAGAAGTTATCGGCATATAGGAATACCCCAAGGCTTACCGTGAAGTATTTCTCACCTGATACTCTTCAGTACAAGACTGCGCAGATGTACATAGATGGTTTCAAAGCCAAGCTGGAGCATGATACTTCTTATAAGGGTTTGTGGACTGTGAATTTTACATTGAATGAGTTTTAAAGTGGAGCAACTTTTAAGTAGATAATAAATCAGTCATCAGCTATAATGAGAAATGTGCCATGTGCCGATATTGGATATGTGGTACGAAATTATATTTCAGTTTTATAGACGATGAGGAAAACCTGCGCATTAGTTTGGGCGGGTTTTTGTTTGTGATACCCCGATCTTTTTATTACCATATTGACAAATGATTCAACATGCAAAAATATAAACGTGTTTACATTAAAAAGAGAGGTTAAATATCATGATTCTTATAGTGAATACTAGTTCGGATACTTCCATAACCGAAGAATTGAAACGCAATTTTGAAGAAAAACACATTGAGGCCGAGATTGTTGAAGCCGCACCCTTAAGAATAAGCCACTGTATCGGATGCAATTATTGCTGGCTGAAGACACCCGGAGAATGTGCGATCAAGGATGATTATGAGATTATTCTGAAGAAGGTGATCCATGCGGATCAACTGTGGGTTATATCAGACACGGCACTCGGCTTTCTTGATCATAAAGGGAAGAATATATTTGACCGGATTCTTCCCATTGCGACAATGTATCTTAAGTTCGTAGGAGATCAGATGAGACATGTGCCCCGTTATGATCAAAGAACGGATATCGGAATCATATATTTGGGAGATGTCGAAAAAGACTATTTGGAAAGATGGACCGGGAGAGCAGCCCTGAATTTTGAAAGCAATTCATTGGGAGTTTTTGGAAGGGATGAAGTTAAGGAGGCGGTATCATGCATGTTTTGATAATAAACGGAAGTCCGCGTGTTAAAGAATACAGCAATACGGATAAGATATTAGAGATGTTTACAAAAGGATTGTGTGAAAACGGCACAACTTTTGAGCAATACGAAGTATCGGATGTCAAACAATGGAAAAAAATCAGGGAAGCTTATTATAATAACAGTAAAATCATTATTGCCCTGCCTCTTTATGTCGAGTGCATACCGGGACTTCTCCTTGAATTTCTGGAAACACTTGAGCCCAAAAATGATGATACCGGAATGGCTTTCATTTTACAAAGCGGGTTTGCGGAAGGTATCCAGCTTCGTTGCGGAGAGACTTATCTTGAGATTCTGGCAGCAAAGCTTGGATGTGAATATTTGGGCACACTTGTCAAGGGAGATAATTTCTCCATCAGGTTTTTCGAAGGAGAACAAAGAAATAAAGTAACGGAGCCTTACACTGAAATGGGACGTGAGTATTCAAAAAACGGAGATTTCAGGTCTGGAGCTTGTAGGAAATTCACGGGGCCTGAAGTTTTGCCTGCACATATCCGCTTCATAGTCGGACTATTGCAAAAGACTCTTGCAAAAAAGATGTTTAAAAAGATAGCCGAAAACTGGGGATGTACCAAAGCAATCGATTACAGACCTTATTCATAGAGTAAAAGGATTCAAAATGGGAAGAAAAACACAGATCACACGGGAAATGATATTGAATGCGGCATATGAATTGCTGGATGAAGCAGGGATCGGTTCTGTAGCAATCAAACTGATTGCGAAAAGGCTCGGATGCTCAACACAACCGGTGTCATGGCAGTTTGGCAGCATGACTGAACTGAAAAAAGAGCTGTATTCATATGCAGCGAACAGGGTCTTTGGCGGATTGGAGGAAGAAATGCATGGTAAGGAAGCGATAGAGGCATTTTTTCTTTCCGGTATATGATATTTATCTATAGCATGTGATCACCCTAATGTATTCCGCTTTTATATTCATTACACGAATGTAAATAATCTCTTTTATACACTTGTTGAAATATTCGATTCAATTGTAAGCCCTGATGAAATAAACGAATTCGGATATGACTATTTTAAAATGAAGAGTACATTTTATAATATGTTTAAAGGAAAAGCAGAAAAGTTGTAGGCTCTGATGTTTAAGTATAAATATCCCAACTTGCAACGTGAAGATATAGAAGCATTTTGTAATGATTTATTGTTTTTGCTTGGAAGTCGAAAAGAGATGAAAGAGGAAGAAAAATTTCTTGCTGGAATGCTGATAAGAGCATCAAAGGGTGATGAATTGGTATTTTTGCATGATAATGATGATTATGTAATGCAGAAAAACTATGCGGAATTTTATGTAGATCCTATTCGAAAATATCAAAATTCAACACATATTTTTGATGTTGAGTTAGAGGTGCAAGGTGAAGTGGAAAAGCAGATTGCATGGAGCGAGAATATATCCGATAATTATGAGTTTGTTGATTCTGAAACCAATATTTTTGTGCAATCATCTGATGTAGTGGCAGGAATTTTTGGAAAACTGTTTCAATATATTAATTCAAGCAGCATAAATCAGCTAAGAAAAGATATTGATAGTTTATCAAAACTTCAAATAGATAACATATTACTTATAGACAAGCTTCGCTCAATGGCAGATTACGAGAATAAGGGCTTTTTATGTTCAATTGCGCCTATAGGTGAAGTAGTAATGCTTAATAATTTTTTTGAAATGGTAAGGAATAAATCCCAAAATCAATATAGTAGTATTAAGTAGGAGTTGGTTTATGTGAAGAGTGGATGTATAGATAGAATAAAGAAGGCGGAATATGTGTATTGTTGATTTGCTTATTAAATTTGTTGAGGT
>ENA-OROD01002898-OROD01002898.1-human-gut-metagenome-genome-assembly--contig:-NODE-2898-length-11930-cov-4.037726_pt1 | contig 11930 bp, 9 predicted proteins | sample MGYA00242123_ERZ509038 | MGnify/ENA primary metagenome ERZ509038 (study PRJEB26280, sample SAMEA2338719) | human gut metagenome | biome: human gut; feature: human-associated habitat; material: faeces... | reverse complement strand
GTACACGGTCGGGATGCTGCTGGCGCTGCTGCTCGTTCTGCTGCTGTCCGGAAACAAGCGGACACACAATGACGAGACAGATGACTCGGACGCACCCTCCTGAGTCTTCGCTTTGAGCGCCTCACATTATTTCGATATCGTCGTATATATATTCAGCTATATCGAAACATTAGCTTGCATCCATGGCTTTAGGATGGTATGATGAGTTTGCTGAAACGGACAGCGGAATGCGCGGAGGCATGCGGCACTTGTTCGTTCCAATTCCTCGTCATCCTTTCTGACATTTCTGACATCTTCATGCTGTATCCGTACCGCGCATTCACAGACCCCGCCGGGCATCGCCGCCCGACGGGGTCTGTGCGTTTGACAATACGGAATTTCTCCATTTTTTGTTTGAAATTGCGAAACGCTCCATTGCAATCACGTCCCGCTGCTGGTATAATGCGAACAGAAAAGCTGTCCTTTCAACTGCTTTCCCTAACGCTGTTTTCTTTGGAGAATAACCATGCGATATAAGAACTTCTTTGCTCTGCTGCTGGTGCTGGCGCTTTTGTGCGGAAGCCTGTCCGGCTGTGCCGCCGGACGGGCACCGACTCCGTCTGAGCCAACGGTCGCGTTCACAGACTCTCTCGGCAGAACCGTTGAAATCCCTGAAACGCTCACGCGCGTGGCCCCAAGCGGTGCAGTCGCGTCGATGTTTCTGGCGACCATTGCGCCCGAATACATGACGACCATCAACGCAACGCCGTCTTCGAGCCAGTATAAATATCTCGACCCGCGCCTGATTGATCTGCCGACGACCGGCCAGATGTATGGCAGCAAATCGACGCTGAATCTGGAATCCATTCTGACCTCCGGTGCGCAGATCGTGATTGATCTGGGCGATAAAAAGGACAACATGGCCGCCGATCTGGACGCGCTGCAAAGGCAGATCGGCATGCCCGTGATCTTCATCGAAGCAGATCTTCCGCATATGGCCGAAGCGTACCGAACGCTCGGGAAAGTCTTAAGCGGAAAAGAAGCGCGCGGCGAAGAACTAGCGGCGTTCGTCGAAGAAACCGTCTCGATGGCGAAGGAAAATGCCTTGAAAATTCAGGATTCGGAGCGTATTTCCGTCCTGTACACCTCCGGCTCGTCCGGCCTCAATACGAACGCAAAGGGCTCCATTCAGGCGCAGGTGCTCGACCTCATGGGCATTGAAAATGCCGCCGTGGTCGAAGACGTCAGCAATAAGGGCGGCGGCAATCCCATCAATCTCGAACAGCTTTACCGCTTTGACCCGGACGTGATTTTATTTACAGCAGGCAGCACTTACTCGACTGCGGCAGACGACGAGGCGTGGCAGCCGCTGCGCGCGATCGAAGCCGGACGGTATTACGAGATTCCATCCATGCCCTACAACTGGCTTTCCAATCCCCCGAGTCTTAATATGCTGCTGGGCGTATGGTGGCTGGGAAATCTTCTGTATCCGCAGTATTATGCCTATGATATGGTAGAAAAGACACAGGAAATATTCAGGCTGCTCTGGTCTTACGATCTGAGCGCGGACGAGGCGCGAGCCATGCTCGCAAACTCTACGCTGAAGGGTACGCCATGAAAAAGCTTCTGACACGGGGCGTTCTGCTGGTTCTGCTGTGCGCGGCGCTGGCGCTTCCAGCGCTGGCCGATTCGGTGACGGATAGCATTTCCGTTTGCATCGGCTATTTTGGCTGGGCAGAGGATGAATACGTCGAAAAAGCAAAATTTACATGGCAGGAACTTGACGACTGGTACGGCGGCGCGCTCGACACGCACAAGGAATTCTATTCCTATTCCAACGGCAGCGGCCGGACATATCTGGTCTACGCACGCGGGTTTTACATCCGCGATCTGCTGGATTACGCGGGCGTCGATGTGAATTCCATCGCCTCCATTGACTTTTTCACGAAGGACCACTCCAACGGCGCGTACCGCTCGTTCACGAAATATGCCCTGCTGGACCAGCCGCGCTATTACTTCCCGAATCTTGCCGCAGACCCGGAAACAGGCGAACTCTACGCATGGGACGGCGGCGACGATTTATGGGTCGGCACCTATCAGGTCGAACCGATGCTGGCGCTTGAGGACTATACCGAGTGGGACACATCCGGCTTTGACTTTGAAAGCTATATAGACGAAAGCCGGTTTTCGACAGGAAACCGGTTTCACCTCTTTTTCGGGCAAGCCAGCCCGGAGGAGGCCGCAACCAGTTCCGCGGCCAAATATGTCTATAAAATCCTTGTGACCTTCTCCGGCACACCAGTTCTGTCCAGTGAGGAAGACAATCTCGATCTCATTGTTGGCAGCGACCATGCCCTGCATGTGACCGCCGACGCGGAGGACGACGCACTGACCGATTATGTGCAGGCGAACCTTCAATATGCGTCCAGCGACCCGTCTGTTGTTTCGGTTGACCAGTACGGCAAGCTGCATGTGAACGCGGAGGGCGACGCAGTCATCACCGCCTCGTTCGGGGAATCCAGCGTAAGCGTCAATGTCCATGTCGGCTCCGGCGGCGCATCCAGCACAGGCAGCACAGCAGGAAACGGCACGGAGCCCGGCGGAGAAGCCGCCTCCGGCACGTTCGATCTGCCGAAGCCGGAGGAAACGGAGACTTCCCCAGCGGCGAGATCCGCATTGCGGACAGCCTTGATGTGACGCTGATCGGCCTTGACTCCCGCAGCGAAGAATTCGACAATCTCACACTCACAGTGGGAATGGGCACGAAGCTGACGCTGCAGGATGTGCGCATCACGGGCGACAAGACGCTTTTGTCTCTCGCGGGTGGCAATACGCTCACGCTTCTGGGTGAAAACCGGCTGATTGGCTGCGCTGACGCGTCCGGAAACGCCTGCCCGACCGTGATCAGCGGCGGCGATCTGACGATCTGCGGCTCCGGCAGTCTCAAATTGCAGGCACTGGTCAACAACGCAGCTTTTATGGGCGCGGAAACGAGCAAAATTTCCATCGGAAACTGCTTGATCTCCGTATTCAAATCTGATAAGCTTGGCTTCGACGGCGGCGCATTCTGCGCAAACGGCGCAGACCTGACCATGACGAACGCGACCTTCTTCGGCCGGACAGACAGCGATAATGTCGCCGTTTTGTCAGCAGACACCATCGCTATGACCGGCTGCACCCTGCGTGTGGAGGCGGAAAAGTCCGTCCATGCGTTGCTTGGCAGCGTATCCATTGCGGACTGCAGTCTCTACACCTCCGGCCACAGCGGCAACAGCGCGAAGACCGTTTCGCAGACCGCCGGGCTTGACGCGTTCGAGACGGTTTCGCAGCAGTCCGGCGTGACGCTGCTGGCTGCTTCCGGCTTTGCAGATGTCAAGACCGAAGCTGTCTGCCAGCAGGATGTTTTGTTCTGCACGGCCGCAGGACTGATGACCGGAACTGGGAATCAGGCGTTCTCTCCGGACAAGCCCATGACCCGCGCCATGCTCGTCACCGTTCTCTGGCGCATGGCAGGAAGTCCTGCCGCGCAGGGAAATGGCGGCTTTACCGACCTGAAAGCAGGCTGGTACCGGCAGGCCGCCGTCTGGGGCGCGCAGAACGGCATTGTTGCCGGAACCGGCGCGGGCACGTTCTCCCCGGATACTCCTGTCACAAAGGAGCAGGCTGCCGCACTGCTGGTTCGATTCGCCCGGATGCGTGGCATTTCCATCCCGGCTGACACAGCGCCCGTCTATGTCGCAGAATGCAGCGCATGGGCGCAGGCCGATGTGCAGGCCGCGTATGCTGCCTCGATTCTCGACCGTTTCCCTGCCTGTCTGGCCGCACCGCAGGAAGCTGCAACGCGCGCGGAACTTGCGCGAATGCTGCGCCTGCTCTCCAATCTGCTTCAAAAAGCATAATGCTTTTTGAAATATTCGAAATATTAAAGAATCCACACGAAAGGAAGAACCTCACTATGAAGAAATTTGTATCCCTGCTGCTCGTGCTGACGATGCTCGTGACGGTGTTCGCGGGTCTTGCCGTGACAGCCAGCGCCGCCGACGCACTGCTGAGCGTTTACACGCAGGCAGGCGAGGACGGCGAAAAGACGCTTGCGAAGAGTTACACCGCCGAAGAACTCAAGAAGCTTGCGGAAACGAAGGCTGACGGCTACGGCTATCAGTACTTCAAGAAGGGCGAACAGGATGTCGTCGTGACTGAATTCGTCACGCTCGACGCGCTGCTGACCGACGCGGATGTCACCTTCGCCGACGGCGACAGCCTTTCCTTCGTCTGCGACGACGGCCCGTACACCAAGTATGCCCCCACCTACAAGGACATCACCGAGGGCAAGTATTACTTCAAGGACGGCAAGGCTGAAGAAGTCCCCGCCGCTCTCGCGCTGGTCTGGGGTGTCGGCGCAGCCGCTGACGACACCGTGGCCGATATTGCCAAGACCGCTAAAGAAGCCGGCCTGCGCTTCGTCTGCGGCACGACCGAGGCCGACTTCACGGCTGAAAAGTCTGCCGGCAAGCGTATGCCGTCCGGCGTGATGGAACTGATCGTCGTCTCCGCCGCCAAGGCTGAGGAAAAGCCTGCTGAAGAGAAGCCCACTGAGGAATCCCCTGTCGAAGAAACCAAGACCGGCTTCACCGATGTTCTGGACACAGACTGGTTCAAGGCAGACGTGGAAAAGGCAGTCGAGAACAAGCTTATGACCGGCACCTCCGCCACGACCTTCAACCCCAAGGGCGTGACCACCCGCGCTATGGTCGTTGCAACGCTCTACCGTCTTGCGGGCAGCCCCGAAGTGACCAAGAAGGCCGCTTTCACCGACGTTGCCTCCGGCAGCTACTATGAAGCAGCCGTCGCATGGGCAGCCAAGAACGAAATCGCCAGCGGCACCTCCGCCACAACGTTCGAGCCCAACAAGGCTGTCACCCGTGAGCAGCTTGCGAAGTTCCTGTTCAACTACGCCGTCTATCAGGGCATGGACGCCGTCACGCTGGCTGAAAACCTCTCCAGCTTTGCAGATCATGACAGCGTCAGCGGCTACGCCGTTCCCGCCATGCAGTGGGCTGTCGGCCAGGGCTTCATCAACGGCACCGACGGCAAGCTTCTGCCCACCGGCACTGCTACCCGCTGCCAGTTTGCAGCCATTCTGAACCGCTTCACCGCCGCGCAGAGCGAAAAGGCATAAGGTTCTATCTCCCCTGTCTCCCGGCCAAACGGTCGGGAGACATTTTTTCTGCGGTTTTCCTTGAAAAGCACGGAGAAACCGAATATAGTTGGTAAGGATGGAGTTGCTTTGCCCGATGGCAAGCCGTGAATCTGTGGGGGCCGATGCCCACATCGGCCCTTACAATTTTTCTATTCGGAGTAACTTGAACCTGAGGTATTGCTTATGAAAATTCTGATCATTGAAGACGAGGTCCTGCTGGCAGATTCGCTGCGGACTATGCTGGAAGGAAAGGGCTTCTCCGTCGAGGCTGTCCACGACGGCGAGACAGGCGCGGAATATGCCGAGACGGGCATATATGACCTGCTGATCCTCGACGTAATGATGCCCGGCATGGACGGCTATCAGGTCGCACGGCAGGTGCGCGCGAAGCGCTGCGGGACGCCGATTTTGATGCTGACAGCAAAGTCGTCGCTTGAGGACCGCATTGAGGGGCTGAATGCGGGCGCGGATTATTATCTCACCAAGCCCTTTGACGCACGGGAACTGCTGGCCTGCATCGGTGCGCTGCTCCGGCGGCAGGGCGCGGAGGTCAACGCGCTCTCGTTCGGCAACACAACGCTCGATCTGGCTTCCGGGACGCTGATCTGCGGTGCGCGGCAGCTGCAGCTGTCCGCGCGGGAATTTGATGTCATGCGGTATCTTTTGCAGCTGAAGGGACAGAATGTGTCCAAGGAGGCTATTTTGTCCAAAGTCTGGGGCTTTGACTCGAATGCTGTAGAAAACCATGTGGAGGTCTACGTCGGTTTCCTGCGCAAAAAACTTACAGCCATCGGCTCGAATGTGCGCATTGAGGCCGTACGGCGGTTGGGCTATCATTTGGAGGTTGATGAGACATGCTGAAAAAGCTGCGGCTGAAGATCATTCTCGCAATCGTGCTGGTCGCTGCCGTGATGCTTGGCGCGATCCTCGGACTTTTTTATACGCTGACAAAGCAGAACCTGCGTACCCAGTCCATCAGCATGATGCAGGCCATCGCGGCCGATCCCTTCTCTCCTGTCCAGCCAGGGCAGGAGCCGCAGCAGGTGCACCTGCCGTATTTCGTGCTGCAGACCGACGCATTCGGCAATCTGGTTGCCATCGGGTCAAGCGATTACGATCTGACCGACCGGGCGTTTTTGCGGATGGTCGCCGCCGCGGCGCAGGCTTCACAGGACGCCATCGGTGAAATTCCGGAATACAGCCTGCGCTACTGCCGCGTGACCGGCAGCGTGATCTTTGCAGACATTTCCGGTGAACAGCAGACGCTGCGCACACTTTTAAAGACCGGAGCGCTGCTCAGCACGCTCGGCCTGCTTGTATTTTTCGGCCTTGCAGTGCCGCTGGCGCACAGCGCAGTCAAGCCCGTGGAACAGGCGTGGCGGCAGCAAAAGCAGTTCGTCGCCGATGCTTCACATGAACTCAAAACACCGCTGACCGTCATCCTGACGAACACGGAACTTTTACAAAGTCCAGACTACGACGCAGCGCAGAAGCAGACCTTTCTTTCCGGCATTGACGCCATGGCAAAGCAGATGCGTGCGCTGGTCGAGCGGCTTCTGGAGCTGGCGCGGGCCGAGAATGAACAGGCGTCGCGTGCATTCACGCCATGCGATCTCAGTCAGATCACTGAGAGCAGCGCGCTGCTGTTCGAGGCCACGCTGTTTGAACGCGGTCTGACGCTCCAGACAGAGTTGGAGGCGGACATTATGGTCAGCGGCGACAGACGCCAGCTTAGCCAGCTTGTGGAGATCTATCTCGACAACGCCCGGAAATATGCCTCCGGCGGCACAGTCACAGTTCGTCTTTCCCGGTGCAGGAAAAACCGCTGCCGCCTGTCCGTCTCGAACGAAGGCGAGGCGATCGCGCCGCAGGCGCTGCGGCAGATCTTTGACCGCTTTTCCCGTGCTGACGCCGCGCGGACACGCGACGGCAGCTTCGGACTCGGGCTTTCCATCGCGCAGGCCATCGCGCAGACGCACGGCGGCAGCGTCTGGGCGGAGAGCGAAACCGGCGTCAACACCTTCTTCGCCGAACTGCCCATGCGATCCGGGCATGAAAAGCGCCAAGAAGTCCCGAAAAAGGGTATATGATTTTGTGCAGAGCGCTGGTATCCCCCCGGTTGCAAAACAGCGCAAAAAGTGATATATTAGAAATGATATAAAGTAGAGGGCGGTATGGCTATGAATACACAGCATTTGCAGTACATCATTGAAATTGAACGTACCCGTTCGATCTCGCAGGCGGCGGAGAATCTATTCATCGGGCAGCCGAACCTCAGCCGTATTCTGCATGATGTGGAGCAGATGCTTGGCTTCCGCATTTTTGAGCGTTCCACGCGCGGCGTCCGTCCCACGACACGCGGCACGATCTTCCTGCAGCACGCAAAGTCCATTCTGCGCGAGACGGAGGCCATTGAAGCGCTCGGCCCCAAGCGGGCCGTGGCGAACCGGCTGCGCGTGTGCATCCCGCGCTCGGCGGCCATGCTGGATCTGACGGCACAGTATCTGGCCGGACTGCCGCAGGCAGAGCCGGTCGATGCGGTCATCCGCGAATGCCACGCGCGCACAGCGCTTGAGACGCTCGCAAGCGGCGAGACAGAGATCGGCGTAATCCGCTTCCGTTCGGAATACCGCGATTATTTTGACGAGCAGACCAGCGCCCGCGGCCTGAGTTTTGAACTTCTGAGCAAATATCACTATCTTGTCACCATGAACCAGTCGCACCCGCTTGCCGGGCGCAGTTCCGTCCTTCGCACGGAACTCGACGGACTGCCCGAGATCGTCCACGGCGATGTGTTCCGCGTACAGGGCAAACCTGAGGAACTGGTGCGCCGGAAGATCTACTGTGTTGACCGCCTGGCCCAGATGACGCTTCTCGAAACCATTCCGAATTCCTACATGCTGGCCCCGGCGATCCCGGAGCACTGCATCCAGCGCTGGAATCTCGTCCAGATCCCGTGCAGCGACAACCAGAGTTTGTATCTCAACGCGCTGGTATATCATAAGCAATATGCAATGAGTGAGATCGAAGCCGGATTTGTTCAGTTTGTGCGGGAGCACAAGGTGTCTGTCTGATGATTTGCTGCAAAAACGCGACGTTTTTCCATATCAAAAAGAGCATGCCTGCGTTCAAAAAAGCATTGGTGCTTCCAACAGAATACCGATATAATTTTATCGTAATAACCGATAAAATTATATCGGTATATTTTGTTTGATTCAAAACTGAAATTGGGGGTTTTGTGTATGAGTAAGATTACTGTCATCGGCGCGGGAAGCGTAGGCGCCACGATCGCAAACGACTTGATGATCCAGGGTATCGCATCCGAGATCGTCCTGATCGACGTCAACAAGCAGAAGGCCTTTGGCGAGGCCATGGATATCTATCAGGGCGCGCCGTTCTGTTCCCCGACGATCGTTCGTTCCGGCGATTATGACGCTGCCTCCGGCTCCGATATCGTCATCATCACCTCGGGTCTTCCCCGCAAGGCCGGACAGAGCCGTCTGGAACTGGCGCAGGCCAATGTCAACATCATCAAGGACATTGCCCCGCAGATCACCGCCGCCGCGCCAGATGCAATCTATATCATCGTCTCCAACCCGGTCGATGTGCTGACGTATGTGTTCCACAAAATCTCCGGCGTTCCCGAAAGCCACATCATCGGCTCCGGCACCATCCTCGACACCAGCCGCCTGCAGTCAACGCTTGCCAAGCGCTTCTGCATCAGCCCGAAGAACGTGCATGCGCATGTCTACGGTGAGCACGGCGATTCCTCCTTCGTCCCCTGGAGCCTTGTCCACATTGCAAACAATCACATCGATTCTTATAAAGAGCATTCTCCCGACTGCGACCGCATTAAATGGGACCAGAACTATGAGGAGATTGAACAGTTCGTCAAAACCTCCGGCGCACAGGTCATCAAGAACAAGGGCGCAACGTTCTATGCCGTTGCGATGTCGGTCTGTCATCTGTGCAAGTGTGTGCAGAGTACCGCCGGAACGGCTGTGACTGTCTCGACCATGATGCACGGCGAATACGGCGTATCCGATGTGTGCCTGTCTACGCTCGTGCTGGTTGACAATCAGGGCGTACGCGGCAAGATCCTCAACCAGCTGACCGACGGCGAGGTTGACAAGCTTCGCGCCAGCGCAGATAAGCTGAAGGAAGTTATTCATCAGGTCGAGATTTGATAATAGAAGGAGAAAAAACAATGGAATATCGCGTCGAACACGATTCCATGGGTGAGGTTCGCGTCCCGGCAGACAAATACTGGGGCGCACAGACCGAGCGCAGCCACAACAACTTCCCCATCGGCGTCGGCATCGAGACGATGCCCGCCGAGATCGTCCATGCCTTCGGCATTCTCAAAAAGGCTGCTGCGCGCGCCAACCGCGCCCTGCGTCCTGAGAAAATGACCGAAGAAAAGCTTGCCGCCATTGAACAGGCGGCGGACGAGGTCATTTCCGGCCAGCTTCTGGACAATTTCCCGCTCGTCGTCTGGCAGACCGGCTCCGGCACGCAGTCCAACATGAACAGCAACGAGGTCATTGCCAACCGCGGCAATGAGATCGCGGGCAGAAAGCTTCTGCACCCGAACGATGATATCAACATGTCTCAGTCGTCCAACGACACATTCCCGACCGCGATGCACATCGCGGCGGTCTGTGCGATTGAGGACAAGGTCATCCCTGCCATCGACACGCTGACAGCAACATTCCGCCGTCTGGAGGAAGAAAATGCAGGCATTGTCAAGTCCGGCCGGACGCATCTGCAGGACGCCACGCCCATCTCCTTCCCGCAGGAAATTTCCGGCTGGAGATCGAGTCTGGAACGGGATAAGGAACTGCTGCTTCTGGCCGTGAAGCCCCTGAAGGAACTGGCGCTCGGCGGCACCGCCGTCGGCACGGGCCTCAACACGCCGAAGGGCTTCGATACAGCGGTCGCCGCTGAAATTGCGAAGCTGACAGGCAAGGACTTCAAAACGGCAGAGAATAAATTCCACGCGCTGACCAGCAAGGACGAGATCGTCTTTGCACACGGCGCTTTGAAGGCGCTGGCCGCCGATATGATGAAGATCGCAAACGACGTGCGCTGGCTGGCCTCCGGCCCGCGGGACGGCCTCGGTGAGATCTTCATCCCCGAAAACGAGCCCGGCTCGTCCATCATGCCCGGCAAGGTCAACCCCACACAGTGCGAGGCTGTCACGATGGTGGCCGTGCAGGTCATGGGCAACGACACGGCCATCGGCATCGCGGCGTCGCAGGGCAACTTTCAGCTCAATGTGTTTCTGCCGGTGACGATCTATAACTTCCTGCAGTCGGCGCGTCTGCTCGCCGACGCCATGGATTCGTTCGAGGCCAACTGCGTGCGCGGCATCCGGCCGAATTACGACGTTATTCAGGCGCATCTGGACGCATCGCTCATGCTCGTCACGGCGCTCAACCCGCACATCGGCTACGAAAACGCCGCGAAGATCGCAAAGCACGCCCACGCCACTGGCCAGACGCTCAAGGCCGCGGCGGTGGAGCTCGGCCTGCTCACGGCCGAGGAGTTTGATGCCTGGGTGCGGCCCGAGGATATGGTGCACCCGAAACAGGAGGAGGCTTGACCATGGATTACGCAAAAGAATCGCTCCGGCTGCACGAGCAGTGGGGCGGCAAGATCGAAGTCAACACCCGCGTGCCGGTCTCGACCAAGGATGACCTGTCGCTCGCGTATACGCCCGGCGTGGCCCAGCCGTGTCTGGAGATCCAGCGCGACCCGGACAAGAGCTACACGCTCACGCGCCGGCACAATCTCTGCGCCGTCATCACGGACGGCTCGGCCGTGCTCGGCCTCGGCGATATCGGGCCCGAGGCGGGCATGCCCGTCATGGAGGGCAAGTGCGTGCTGTTCAAGGCGTTTGCGGACGTGGACGCCTTCCCGCTGTGCATCCGCACGAAGGACGTGGACGAGTTCGTGCGCACGGTGTATCTGCTCTCCGGCAGCTTCGGCGGCATCAATCTGGAGGACATCTCCGCGCCCCGCTGCTTCGAAATTGAGGAGAAGCTGAAGCAGCGCCTGGATATTCCGGTATTCCATGATGACCAGCACGGAACCGCTATCGTAGTGTTGTCCGGTATCATTAACGGTCTACGGATTACCGGTAAGAAGAAGGAAAACTGTAAGGTTGTTGTCAATGGTGCAGGTTCTGCCGGTATTGCGATCACCAAATTACTATTAACCTACGGCTTTACCAATGTGATCATGTGCGACCGTAACGGAATTATTCACAAAGATTACGAAGGTCTAAACTGGATGCAGCAGGAAATGCTAAAGGTAACCAATTTAGACAACCAGACCGGTACACTTGCTGATGCATTAAAAGGTGCTGATATCTTTGTTGGCGTATCCGCTCCGGGTATCGTATCTGCAGATATGGTTCGTTCTATGAATTCGGATTCTATCTTATTTGCAATGGCAAACCCAACTCCTGAGATCATGCCGGATGTCGCAAAATCTGCCGGTGCGCGAATTGTCGGAACCGGACGTTCTGATTTTCCAAATCAGGTAAATAACGTGGTTGCATTCCCTGGTATTTTCAAGGGTGCATTAGAAGGCCATGCCTCAATCATCACAGAAGAAATGAAACTTGCTGCAGCTCTTGCCATCGCAAATCTTATTCCTGATGATGAACTCAGTGACACAAATATTCTTCCGGAAGCTTTCGACCCTCGCGTTGCAGACGTTGTAAGCGAAGCTGTGAAGGAATTGA
>ENA-OROD01002884-OROD01002884.1-human-gut-metagenome-genome-assembly--contig:-NODE-2884-length-11949-cov-3.933328_pt1 | contig 11949 bp, 14 predicted proteins | sample MGYA00242123_ERZ509038 | MGnify/ENA primary metagenome ERZ509038 (study PRJEB26280, sample SAMEA2338719) | human gut metagenome | biome: human gut; feature: human-associated habitat; material: faeces... | reverse complement strand
TATATATCAGTTGCACATCTGCTTAGACTTGCTATAGCGGTCACTGTTGTAGGCGTTTGTGTTGTGTTGCCTGCACTCGCACCTGCATTTATGAGTGCAGTTGCTGCTTTGTCTGCCAAAGGGGCAGCACTTGCATCAATTGGTGCTACTATTTTAAGCGGGTTAAGATATTTACCCGCGTAATTTAAAGAGGTTGTTTTTATGAAAAAAAGAGCAATGGTTTTTCTGGTTGTTGCAATACTTCTTGTGGTGATCGTGGCTTTCTTTGCGGTAAAAGCCTTGTTAAATGACGGATATGCCTTCTGGGGTGATGTATGGGAGACCTCTCCAGAAAAGGCTCTGCAAAAAGCAGCTGAACAAGATCTTAATACAATGCAAACCTTAACACCCAAAATCATATTTGAAAAGACAACGTTTGATGACATCGTTTTGATGACTTTTCTTTCGCAAAATGAAACATTGGTAACGGTTACTTTTGCTTCCAATGCAAACGATTTGTACAGTGTTTCCGGTTGGACAGAGGAATATGACCTGGCTCACCCATCAGAATTTTTAATGGACGGTAATCCGGACCAATGGATTCTTTTTCCTTATCGAAGACATGACAATACCGTTTTTGGGTGGTGTTATTCAACCGCACAATTTACAGTCAATGGTATTTCCCCGACGAGGAAGACATTCAATTTTGATTTACAGGGAATGACATACAGCATTGATTTTTGGACGGTTAGTGGACAAAATTCAGGCGATCACATATCTATTGAATATTTATCTTAACAGATCAACTGTTATAAGCTTTCTCCGCACTTTCTTTGAGGTGCGGAGTTTTTTTGTAGAAAAATAAACCAAATATAACAGCATCGGACACATGGTGGATGAAAAGTGGCAAAATTCGACAGGAACCGACATTGCGCATTACAAATATGGGTACTGTCAAGTATTTTTCGCAAATTCGACTCTGAAAAAATGAAGTTATGCGCCGGAAAGCCCGGCGAGGGGGCTGCGAAGCCCCGCTTGATTGCCGCAGAGCATATGACGGCAGCGGTGTCAGGGGCGGCGAAGCCGTTCATCTTGACCCTTGACTCCGCCGGCGGCATATGCTATTTGATTGCTGCACTTATGCCACTCCTGTTGCGGCTTCGGTCAGATATTTCATACATAGATACCGCTTTGTTCCCCACTCCTTTCCCGACACATACCGCAGTCTGGCGCAAACCAGCATCAGAGCAGACTTTCCGTCCGGGAAAGTGCCGACAACGCGGGTTCGTCTCCGGATCTCACGGTTCATGCGCTCAATAACATTGTTTGTGCGGATCTTCAGCCAGTGCTGGGACGGAAAATCCATATAGGTCAGCGTTTCCTCAATCCCGTCCTCCACCTTTTTCGCCGCTTCCTTCAGCTTCATCGCGCGGAGCTGCTCTACAACGTCTTTTGCTTTCTTCCGCGCCGCATCCTTGCTCTCCTGTGCATGGATTGCCTTGAGCATTCTTGACACCTCACGCGTATGCTTCCGCGGGGTTACGGAGAACACGTTCCGGTAAAAATGCACCGTACAACGCTGGTATTTTGCCTCCGGGAAGACCTCTGCCACGGCATTGCACATTCCGAGGCATTTGTCTCCCACTATGAGCTTTACACCCTCCAAACCGCGTTCTTTGAGCCAGATAAGGAAGCTTTTCCAGCTTTCTGCATCTTCTTTCATGCCTTCCACGGCTCCGATGACCTCACGGTAACCGTCCTCATCCACGCCGATTGCCACCAGAATGCTGACATTTTCAAACTCTCCGCCCCAATTTCGCTTGAGATAAATCCCATCCACATAAACATACGGATATTTTCCGGACAGCCGGCGGTTGCGCCATTCCTCAATATGCACATACGCTTTCTGATTCAGATCACTGATGGTGGAAGCCGACACCCGACTGCCCCAAAGGGCTTCCGAAATATCCTCCACACGCCGGACCGAAACACCGGCGAGATACATCTCGATCAGGGCTTCCTCAACCGAGCTTTCACGGCGGCGGTAGCGCTCAATGATGGCGGTTTCAAACGGGACACCTTTCAGCTTCGGGATATTCAGCGTTACCTCTCCGGATGTGGTTGTCAGCTTGCGGCTGTAGTGTCCCGAACGGTACCCCTGCCGCGATTCGGTGCGCTCATATTTTGCCGCACTCGTCAGCTCCTCTGCTTCCTTGTTCAACAGCGCATTCAACGTTTCCTCCACGCTGTTCCGCACCATTTCTTTCAATTCGCTCTTGACAGTTTCCTCGTTTAGTTGTATAATAGGCTTGGACATGTTCCCTGAACTCCTTTCGAATGTTTTGTGTAGTGACTTCATTCTACCAGAGTTTTGTGAGCATGTCTATATCTTTTTGGCTCTTTTTTGTTTTTGCGAAAAATATTATACCTTATCAATGTCTGTAGCTTTCCTGCAAACATTTCCGTAACAGAGTGTAAATCCGACTGCGACATTTTTCAATACAGGATCCCGGGCTTGGACTCCCGGATCGCTTTGTGCTGTTTCAGTTCAAATCCTTCCAACAACCAACGGACCTCCTGTTCTGACAGCAGCCTTGCTTCGGTTTCGTTCCGAGGCCAACGGAATACGCCATTATAAAACCTCTTGTTGAGCAGAAAGAATCCGTCGCCTTCCCACAAAAGACCTTTGATTCGATCTCTGCACTGACCGCAGAACAGATACCAGACCCTTGTTGAACGGATCTGGTGACAGACTGCCCTGTACTACGGCGGCGTGAGGTGTTTCACTAACTGTACCGTTATCCATAACACTCATTCTTTAGCACATATATTCCCGGACTTTTCTGAACCGGTGATAGTATGCGCCTTTGCTGATTTCCAAATTCTCGCACCATTCGTCTACGGTCAGTCCTTGCTCTTGACGCTCCTGTATCTGTCGTTGCCATTCTGCTAATTGTACTTCCCGCTTTACCACTGCGACTGCCTGACTTGTTTCCTTCATCTCTTCTTTTCCTCTCTGTGATACTTTTTCGTACTTCAACGAACTTTAACATACTACAATCTACTTCAATTGTAGTTCGTTGCACTTCGTTAGGGCGGGTTGTACTTCATTGTACCACATTGGGGTAAGATTTTAAAGGTGCGGGTTTATTTGGGGCTTACTATCTGAATACATACATATATTGTTCTTTGTTGATATTTCCGGAGATACCCGGACGATCAAAAAGACCGTCCGGGCAGTAGCTATGTCAATAAATGACTTACTATGGTTCTACAACCATTATTTTGCTTGAACATGCTCTACAATATATTGTTGCATGGACATTTCATATATGCTGTTTTTGGAAGACATATAGAATGATCTCGGTGTGACACCTTCAAATTCGGTTAACGCTAAAATATACTCATTTCCTTCCTCAACAGATCCTTTGGGAAACACAATTCTCACCAGTTCATTGAGATTGACAGAACCTTTTAAGGAAGAAGTGACCTCACAATCATAGGTACATCTATCGTCTGCTATCCCTTTATAAACTTCCTTTTCAACCTTAACTCTTAAAATGAAATCAGACTTGTTAATTACCGAAGCAATATCTGTGTCAGTTATATATGGTAAACCTTTAACTGCATTCACCTGATTCTTATCTATCATGTCTTTTGTAGCCCTTGATAAATACTCAGTCAAATTTTCTTCAACATTAATTGATTTAATTTGAGCATGCTTGATAAGTGATTCACCGTACAGCGTACTTTGAGATATGTCATTTGCCGGCATAAACAAATTGCCGCCAACATTGATATATCTATCATGTGATAGATAAACATCAACACGTCTTGATAAAACCAAGTAATATTCAAAGCCTTCTTTATATGTTAGATCAGATAGCTTATATGAATAATTTGTATTTATAATTGAGACATTATAATCTGGTACATATACAAAAATATTACCATCAACTTCTTCTCCAAGGTATCGGCTTACCACATGAAATTCGTATTCTGCATAACTGTCTTTTTTACTGACTCCGATACATCTCCCTTTAATTATGTCTGTCGCACTATTTACCAATTGTTCAAAGCTCATATATTGACTGTTTTGATCATACGCATAATGCAAACCTGTATCATTTGAATCTGAGGTATCGATATTGTAATTATTCTGATTACAAGAAATCGATGCAAACAGCATTATTAGGACAGCTGCCAAGCATAGTATTTTTTTCATATTGACCTCCAAAATTAATTATAAAATTGTTTGAGATAGGCAATCTCTTCGGGCTTCAAAGTATAGGCACTATGGCAATATGGATACATTACATTGTTTTTTATCTGAGAATGTCCAAAATATCCCAACGCATGTCCAAACTCATGCACGACGATTTCTTTTTGAGTAGGATCATCATAGCCCAGTGAAAGAATATATATTTTTGCACTTGACATTCTATAAATTGATTTACAGGAATCTCCCCAATACGTCGTGGTACCATCAGAGTAGCAACTCCATGAAGTTAATCCAACTGTTGTAGAATCGAATTCCACATTCATAAATGTTTGAAAAAATTCTTTTGTTGCACCATAGCACTTTATATCTGCAGTATCTTCTATACCAGACGGAAAATCAATACATAGGGCATTCTTCCACTGATTGACTGCACTATTAACTCCGTTATTAAAATAAAATGTAGATGACAAATCAATCTTTTCAGTGTATAATGACGGATTATGAGTCCAATATCCCACACCATTAGAATCTGAATTCCATGATTGCAGAATTGTTTTATACAAAAACCACTCATCCTTATAACTTGTGTTATCAAGATATTCACGTTGTCTGATATTTAAGCCGTTATTATACAAGATATTGGTTTCCAAATCCATCACAAGATCTTTAGAGGTATAGCTTTCAGAAGATTTTGCTTTTATCTTATATGACCCATGCGATGTCAGGGTAATTCTCCACTTTTGGTTATTACTACCCGTGTACGGCTTCAGAACCAAGTCCACGTTGTCGTTCGTTTCTTTTCCGGCAGGAACGGTAATCACATAGCCGCTTGCTTGAGAAGCTATCTTGTAATAGCCGTTTCCGACATGGGTTAAATTCCACCGCTGATGATTTTCTCCACTGAGCGGCCATATTTCCATGATGCCACCATTATTAGCATATCCCGGCGCGTCGTTGTCGTCTACCTGGGCGTATCTGTCATAGTGTCTGTTCTTAATAAAATGAAGCCCCTCCATCGATTCTTCAATAGTAACGATCCACCACCAAATCAATGTGGAACTTGGATACGTAATCTTTATCTTTATTGTTCCGGGTTTCAGTGCGCGAATCCTGCCCATAGCATCAATAGTAGCTTTATCGGTAGTGGAATTGTCCGTATTTGTCACACTGTATGAGATAGGACCGTTTATTCCGATTCTGTTGTCATACATATATGCTTCATATGAAAATCGCTCACCAACGATTAGGGTCGATGCAAAGGAAATCCATCCCACCCCGTTAAGCTCTTCGCCTGTGTAGGGCTCCAAAACCCATTTAGAATAGTCTGTAATTGAATCATTCGTAAAGATTTTTGCTCCATTGATTGTATTAGACGGAGCTGTCATATAGCTCATATCTGATATTCTACCGTTCTTAACAGTATAGTAACTGCCACTTTTCGAAATACTCCACAAATTATTATACAGGATATAGTCCCAATTATCACTGGTTGACATTTTTTCAATCGTTACATCTTGTGCTGTTCCGCCTAACAAAGAATCCAATCCCATTCTGTTGTTTGTCATAGGACGTATAGTATAATAGTTCAATTGCTCGGTTGAGCCGATTGTACGAACAAAAGTGATTTTGAAAAGCTGGTTTCTGTTTGTGTCGGACGAGGCTCGAGACCATTGTTGAATTTTAGTTCCAGCTGTTACACCACCGCCGGTTGTATCAAGATACATTCCGTTTTGTGCATTTTTGATTCTGTACACACCGTTGACAATCTGAGGCTCAGTGTATGTTATTACAAAGTATGCCCTATATTCAGAACCTGCCTCATAAGATTTTAAAATAACAGAGGAATTGGTTCCCGACTGATACTTCAAGGCAATTCCAAAGTTGGAAGATGGATTAGCATACCAAGAAGCTGCTGCAGTAGTAACATCAAAAGAAGCGGTTTTAGGAGAACCGGAATAGGCTCCTCTTGCGCCCGACATATATCCGGTTGATAATCTCGTTGAAGATATATAAGTCGTGGAACTCGGTTGTGCAATATTCCAAGTCAACTCGTTTTCGCTCCAAGAGTGCATAACCTGGTAGGCTCCGGCATAAAGCTCTCCGTCTGTGATGTAACTATAATAGTAGTAATACACATAAAGATTAGCAGCATAAAATTGACATCCTGAAGGGATTGTCGGCATTGAACACCTTAAAAAAGATATACGAGAAGGAGATATCCAAAGTTCAGAGGAAGAACCGTAATTTTCCGTTGGGTTGGCAGATGAAATAAAAGTATCAAAAACAATTGCTTTTTGAATTGTAGGGTCTATTGTCACGGGAAAAGCACGTTCAGCATTGTTTAGCCAGGAAGAATCCGCCGTTATCGTAATTATATATCCATTTCTGACAGTTTCCAATGAATATTCGACATCATGTGACACACTGCCAAGAGAATCATACATATACGGTGCAGGAATATGATACTTTATTTCATTGGTATGGATATCACGAAAAACAATTTCGCCCGTTTCCTGCAATTCGGCTGTCAAGCTTTGAACCGATAAAACAAAAGAATAGGTATAGCTGATTTGAGGTGACTTTACAATAATGTTTTCTTTTACATCGTTAGACGTAAGTATATACTCAATATCTGCTGACGCGAAAACGTTCTGATACCTTACGGAAGAAGTATTCCTGACGGCGGAAGCCTCTTCAATGGATTTGCCTTCAACACTGCTAAAATCGAGTTCTTCGTGGTTGGTGATTTCAGCCATCGTTGTCGTATTCAAAATGTTAGAAATCGGAGACATGGAGATGGTATATCCGTTCTCGCTTAGGGAAATCAATGGGTCGGATGAATTTGCCGTGGCAGAAAGGCGAGTTCGACCGTCTGATGTTGAATACATGTTGTCCTGAGCGTTGAGGACAAGCCTGTTGTCAATGTCTTGCCATACGCCGTTTGAATCTTTTCTATGAACTGCCGTGCCATATGTGACGGCTTGGTATAAGCCGTTGCCGATGTCAAAATGCTTGACATTTTCTTCCCTGCGGCTAACGATCTCAGCCAGAACGGTTGTGGCTTCTACATCTGCCTATGGCTCGATTCCACAGCCTTCTGTGGCTTGGTCGGCAGGGCTATATGAAGTCAAAATGCCTGTTGAGTTTTCGGCATATGCGGAAATCGGCATTGAGGTAACCAACAAAATCAATGTCAGAAATAAGGCGATTACTTTTGTTTTTCGTATGTTTAGTTTCATTGATTGCTCCTGTCCTTTCATATGATTGATGTTGCCAAAACACTTACCTTGTCCGCAGGCCCAACATAGCAATATGTTGCGCTAACTTGCAGGCGCAAGAGCAGAGGGCATCTGCGGTTGGTGAACGGGTGAACACGTTGATTGCATCTCTTCATCATAAGGCAATCCCTCCTTGAAAAATGATAGTCAATAAAACAGCGCATAAAGACAGGCAGACAACAGTCCCCACTATCTTTATGCGCTTATGATTTTTGCCAAATAGTCTCGCCCGGACACCTCGCTTCCAAGCGAGAACAACTCAGCAACAATAAACATCACTGCACATTGTTTGCGGGGTTGTTGTTCATTTTCTTTCGGCTATTATATTGCACTTGTATTATATCATACAAGTGAATGTTTTGCAATGGGGAATATCAATATTTAACACAGAAAAAGATATGTAAAAGTTAATTATTTGTGAACCCCCATTCTGGGGTTGATAAACACCACTTTCTCCAACAATAAATCTTTCAGATAATAAGCCTGGTGATGGAAACTTTTCCGTTCTGGAATCAAAGGATTTCAGTAATATTGTTCACGACCATTTTATAGACACCCATCACCCCGGCGCTCTCTTTCCGCATTATAAATTTGTTGTTCAGTTCTTTCAAATACATCCTATTCAGTGCCGAGCTAAAACGACGCCGGTGTTCAACTTGCACGACCACGGTGTTCAGTTCGACGCGACGTATTCAATAAAATAATCTTGCCAAATTACCTACGGAGGCTGGATTTAGCATGGCACTGTTGATATGTAGCCCCAATTACACCCTCGTTTTTTGTGCACAATTACCTATTGACAAAGCAAAGTGTGTATGATATAATGAATATACAAATAGAACGAACCGTTCTAATATATGCATGGAGGCACAAAATGGCAGGATTACGTAAAAGAAATCCCGAAACGATGAAGGAAATACAGGCGTTTGTAGAGGACTATTTCTTTGAATATCACCAATCCCCCTCCATGCAGAAGGTCGCCGATGCAATCGGTACCAGCAAATCGACGGCATACTACTACGTCATGGAAATGGCGCGGAACGGTATGCTGCACTACGATGGAAAGACCATTGAAACACCGCGTACACAGAAATCAGACTACAAGATGAACCGAGCCCCCGTTCTCGGAAGCATCGTTTGCGGTTCACCCGAACTGACGGAAGAAGACTTTGAGGAATTTGTCGCTCTTCCGGTTGCCCTTTTCGGTGAGGGAGATTTCTTTGTGTTGCGGACACATGGACATTCCATGGTGGATGCCGGGATTGATGAGGGCGATATGGTCGTTGTGAAAAAACAGGATCATGCAAACTACGGCGATATTGTGGTTGCGCTTGTGGGCAATGAAACAACGCTGAAGACCTACTATCCGGAACCGGAGAACAAGAGGATCAGGCTGCATCCGGAAAATGCGGGTATGGAGGACATCATTGTCAGAGCGTGTAATATCCAAGGAGTCGCCAAACATGTAATCAAAAAACTATAACGGGAGGACGCACGATTGGACTATTACCAGACGCACGATGAAATCGACGAGATCGGCGAAGGTCTGATCCGTAAGTATCAATATCAATCTTTTATCCAGGGAACCCCCACGGACATAGAGGGTTTTATTACATCCAATCTTGGATACCGAATTGTCTATGATCGAATTGCCGAAGGAGATGCCGGAAAAATGGCATTCCTTGCGGATGGCAAGACGGCGCTGTTACTTTGGCGGAACGGTCAGCGAGTATCGATTGTACCGCCCAAAGGACTTATCATTGTTGATGAGTACCTGCGGCAGGAGCAGAACCATAGGAAACGGCGGTTTGTTCTTGCACATGAAGCCGGTCATATACTTATGGACAGGCTCGGAAACAATCCGGTGACTTCCGCTTTCAGTCAGGAGTTTGACGCGGAGCAAAAGTACACGGTGAAAGAACTTGCCACCATGTTCAGCATTGCCGAGAGTATGGCAACAGCCATGGGTGTCGCACTTCTGATGCCCAGGTCATCCATTATCAGATATGTCAGAGGCAGAGGATATGAAAAAAGGATTCCGCTGTACGGCGACAGTGTGCTGTGTACTTGCGACAGAAATGTGATCAGAGACGCAGCAAATCAATTTCAGGTATCCTACAAAAGTATGTTCTACCGTTTGAGAGAACTGAAGTTGTTTGAACCGCGAGAGCTGGATGAGTTCCTGCTGAAATGTGGAGATGCCGGAGGTGTTATATGACAACAACACCACCCAAGTTCGTAGTTAAGATTCCGGAGAAACACATAACGGAAAAAATCGAACACTCCGCAAAACAATGCGCGAACATGGAATTTCGAGAGATTTTATGCCCATACTGCAATACCCCGCTTGTTACTGTGACAGTAAGTATGCGCGAAGGCATTCTGGTTGCAAAATGTCAGAAATGCAAAGCAGCTACGCCACTGAATCTTGCCTATTTCTATGCCTCAAAAGCCTATAAGCGTCCATCGGTACATTCTGCCGAGTAAGGACAAAAACTAAATAACAAACACTTTGTAGCGAGTAAGCGGAGCCGATACAATCGGACTACCCAAGCACCGTATGAAGACAAGTAGCAGAATTTGATTCTGCCTTGTTGTCATGCGGTGCTTTTTTGTTTTGCGCTTTTTTGACCTTACTTGCTTCATACGGCTATGAGAGTCCTTTCCGAGGCTTGCGCTTCGGAAAGGATTTTTTATGTTGTTCGTGTGGCAGACCTACATAGCACGATACCCGTAATCTCCGGATTTTTGATTTCAACCGCAAATTCAAAAATCAAAAGGAGATTACCAAATGAGCTGGAACAACGCTTATGAAAGAAAAAAGTTTAACGCAAGGATCAAGAGAGAAATCGCAGAATATCAAGCAGCCGGAATGACGGAAGAACAAATTGCTGAAATCGTAATGTTTGATGAAGAACAGTTCCGAAACGACAGGAGATACCGGATGCACACTCAGGAATTCTGTGAAAGCGATTTTGATGACGATGGCGGAGATAACGGTAAGTCGCCACTGTACCAAAAGTACATGGGGCAGCTGACTGTATCCATTGATGACGAAAAAGTCAGAACAGACAGATACGGTTGGATTGAAGATATAAAGAACACAGAGCTGTACACGGCTTTGAGCAATATGAGTGAGGAACGCATGGATTTACTGACATCCGTTGCTTTTGAGGGGAAAAGCATGACTGAAATAGCAAAGGAAAAAGGATTGTCGGTATCAGCCATCACACAGAGAATGGGGACTATCAAAAAATATTTGAAAAAATTTTCGGGACAACCTTAAAAAACAGGCATTCTCGCTGGCTACCACTTGAAGGGGCAAATAACCCCCTTGAGAACTTTGACAACTGAATACCCATTCATCAGGCACATTACCTGCGTTGTATGCGATGAGCGGACAAGCCAAGCTCAAGAGGTGCGCGGTGATCTTCCGGGGGAGGGAGCGATCAACACGATACCTTGAGTGAAGCGGGGTTACTACCCGTGGAGGGCGATGACAAACGCAAGGGACAATGATACTTCCGTAGCAGAAATGCGCGGCTGGCGGAGTACCCGGCAGAGGTGAGATTCCTATGGATTCGGTTCGTAGCCGAACACCTGATGACTTCCCATATAAAGAACACCGGGGGTGTCGAGGACAAATGCGGTGTGTTTGAGCATACGGAAATGAAGTGTTCAGAACCTGTATGCTCTGTACATACCCATTTGCCCACGGGAAGTCAGGGTATTCAGTTATACCGGGAGGGCGTATGAAAAACAGATTACAAAAGATTTTGGAAAGCGAGCATCAGGGAAAAGACAATGCGATTGTGAGTCGTGCATTAGAAGAACGGCTTGGCTGTAAGGGAACGATGATCCGCGAAGTGGTCAACGAGCTTCGCAGTGCGGGAGTCCCGATTTGCAGTGACAGAAACGGCTACTACATAGCCAAAAGCCGTGAAGAACTTGACCGCACGATCGTGCAGTTGAAAAGCAGAGTAAAAAAGATTCAGTCCGCCATTGACGGGCTGGAAGCAGTCAAAATGTGAAAGGAAGGTAATTACGATGATGACAAGCAGAGAGTTCAGAAGATTGGTTGTAGCGGTGTCGAACGGATACGCTGCTGCGGACAAGAGAGTGGATGCCGGAAACCGCGAGGAGTTTCTGTGGCACGGTAAATGGGCGCTCGGTGTTCTGAAAAGATATTTCCACGATACCGACCACAATATTGAGCGTTGGCTTCAGGGAGAAAAGTGTGTGTTTCTCGGCGCTGCAACAAAAGCTCCCACGGAAATTCAGATCGGAAATGACCTTGAAGCATTCTTCTATTTTATGCAGTTCTACAAAATGCAGAAAGAGGACAGGAAACCGGATGAAGATTTTATCGACTACATGGCGCTTTTGATTACTCGCAGTCAAAATGAGGAGTGGGAAGAATGTTAAATCGGCAGGCAAAACCTGGTGAGGGCGGACAAGCACCTCACCCGG